>Ga0209712_10002923_pt1 | contig 13969 bp, 16 predicted proteins | sample ArcOceMetagenome_FD_187443 | JGI IMG/M metagenome (GOLD analysis project Ga0209712, IMG submission 187443) | Marine eukaryotic phytoplankton communities from Arctic Ocean - Arctic Ocean - Greenland ARC118M Metagenome (SPAdes) (version 2) | ecosystem: Environmental > Aquatic > Marine > Oceanic...
GGTCCCAATGAGTTTGAATTTTATCTGCCACTGCTTTTATATAATCTGCGTTGTCATGGTAATGCGTAACAAAGCGTAATTCAGGGATCCAGCGCCTTTTACTAAAACTCTGGGCAATAGCATCAAAAGTAGAACCGGTAGTTGAGGCACAGTATTGAGGATACAGTGGCAATACCAACAATTTTCTTACCCCCTGCTGTAACATTTTGTCGACCACTGAATCCACTGACGGCGAGCCATAACGCATCGCAAACTCCACAACTATATTATCGCCATATTGTTGTTGCAGATTATCTCGCAATGCATTGGCTTGGTCATGAGTGTGGTACATCAGCGGTGAACCTCTCTCAGTCCACACAGTCTCATAGGCTTTGGCTGATCGCTTTGGGCGAATATTCAAAATCACTAAATTTAAAATCATCCACCACAGTAACCTTGGCACTTCCACCACTCTAGGATCGGATAAAAATTCTTTTAAATAACGCTTTAATTCGACCTTTTTAGGCGCATCAGGTGTGCCCAAATTTGTGACTAACACGCCAATTTTATCGTTCTGACTGTGGGTAAAAGTAGGACTACCTTGGTATTTCATGAAAAGCTCTTGGTGATATTAAGTAAGGATTAATGGATATTTTCCGCGTAGAACTTAATTACGGGAGAACCGCTATTTTGGACTAGTGTTGTTAAAAATCAATATATTAGTCAGTTGGGTTTCAATAACTGATGAAGTTTTCTCAAAAAACATCCTTCAAAAACATATTTGTTTGGACAGAATATTACACGTTTTTCTTTATACCTACTTTCTAATTAGTTGGTTGGTTGATATTAAGTAACGAAAGCGCACTTTTCATGCTAGACACTTGAAAAACGGTTTAATCTTCGTACAAACCTTTGCATGATAACGATGTATCAGGGAATAGCCTTAATTTCTGAAAGGTTAATACAAGCAGAGGATTTACAACCTGGCTGAGAAAAAAAGTGCGACTAACACTAAAAATCAAACCCCTTCTACCACAGGATCTGTGGCCTTAACCGAGCTGGAAAGTTTAAGAGATATTGTTTTTGGTGCAGCTAAAAGTGATATAGAACAATATATTAGTGCGTTAGAACAACATACTGATGACAGTTTCCAAAAAATACAGTTAGCATTATAAAAAAACATCCAAAGTTTACAAACCAACATGCGCGAAGGCTTCAAACAACTTGAAGATAAACTAGCGCTTGCTGATCAGGGCCAAGACGAAAAAGCAGCTGAGTTAAATATCTATGCCGACAAAATATCATCTGAACTTGAAATGGCAGAAGCAAACAACAAGCAAGAAAATGACGATTTATATGACCGTCTAGATAAAGAAATAAAAAACTTAACAGTAAAATCACAGAGCAGCTTAATCAAGCACTGGAAAAACTTACACAAGTATCTAGCGGACTAAATTCATCTGAAACTGCTTGCTACAGATGAAGGTGAGTAGCCTGAAAAATGGCACATTCAAGCGAACAGCAACCCAGCAAACCTGATACCGAACAAATACGCCAACTCTGCGAATTGGTATTGGGTAAAGATGGTCAACAAGTCAAACAAATTTTAGAAGACAATGCCCGAGAAATGGTCGGCGAAGTGTTTTTTGAAGCATTACACGACAGAGTTCAATACCTACTCGATGAATTACTGAAATTGGGCATCAGCGTCTCCATTGATGACTTTGGAACGGGTTATAGTTCTCTTGCTTACTTAATTATTACTTACTTACTTACTTACTTACTTACTTACTTACAAAATTACCGATTGACCAACTAAAAATAGACAGATCATTTGTCAACAAACTCAACGAAAATAGTCAGGACAGTGACGGTGCCATTATACTTGCGGTAATTGCCATGGCCCACAGCTTAAAATTAGAAGTTATAGCTGAAGGTGTAGAAACGGTACTTCAAAAAGATTTCCTAAAACAAAATAACTGCAATATTGCGCAAGGTTTTTTGTTTAGCCCACCGATATCTTACGACGATTTTTGTGATTTACTCGATGGGCAAAAAAAAGTTAAGCATCAGGGTCAGTTAACCCTAGGGGCTTTTTTTGTCGTTCATAGACAATATTTGTAACTGCAATTTTGAGATTTGTTGGGATATTTCTTTAAGGCTTGGTTCTCCCTCTTCTTCCATTGCTTCTGCGCGAGCATTGGCGTTTTCTTGCTCCATGACATTTACCACAATGCCAATCACCATATTTAAAAATGCAAAAGCGGTGAAGAAAATAAAGCTCAGATAAAATACCCAACTCATCGGATACACTTCCATTGTTTCGTACATGACATCTGTCCAATCCTCAAAGGTCATGACTCTAAAAAGAGTCAGCAGTGAGATGGTAATATCACCCCATAAAACCGGATTGATAGTTTCGAATAAGGTGCTACCTACTGCGGCGTAAATATAGAAGATGATAAACATCAACAACATCACATAACCAAGTTGAGGCATCGCTTTGATTAATGATACCAACAAAATTCTGAGTTCAGGGATGATTGAAATCATTCTGAGCACTCTAAATACTCTGACTAATCTTGCAACCAAAGCCAACTCAGTGTCATCTGCAGGGATCAAGCTAATGATAACGATCAAGGTATCAAATACATTCCAGAAGCTTTTGAAAAAATCTCGCTTACGATGTTCTGCCAAAAACCGGATGGAGATTTCAGTCAGGAAAAAAGCGCTGATAAACCAATCCAGAAATTTGGCAATACTATAAGTGGTTCCAGACATGTCATAGGTTTTGGCGCCTACCAGTAGGGCTGAAAAAATAATGACGGTCACTACAAAAATTTCGAATAATTTGTTTGAGCGAATTTGAATAAATTTGGCTTGTAGGGTCGAAGCTTTCATATTGGGAAGTGGGTCTCACAAAATAGTAAAATCGGCGATAGACTAGTGTTTTTATAGACGGTGTCAACAACTGAGCTTGGCTGTTAATCAATTATCAACAACCAGTGCAGTTTTTTACATCATTAAAGACTAACGGTTTCTTCCTAAGCTATCATGGCTGCTTACCCAATCTCCTGCCAATACTGCAGCGCTTAGAGATAATTCGCCAGCCAAAACTGTGGCACCTATTATCTCTGCTAGTTTTTTGACTTTGCCTTCACCAAAACAATCCATCAGCTCTAAACATTCTTTTTGAGTAGCTAATGCTGTACCACCGCCATATGTAGCGACAATAAGTGATGGAATAGTCATGGCCAAATAATAATTACCTTCACTGTCTACATCAACGAAGCTTATGGCCGCAGAAGACTCAGCTACGTTAGCTGCGTCTTGCCCACAGGCTATAAAAATTGCGGCTATAGCATTCGGTGAATGAGCACCATTATTCACTGAGCCTGCCATCATGCTGCCAACATTAGATATTTGGCGCATCTTAAACAACATATCTGCCGATACACCCAAATTTTCTCTTAGAAGTTGGTCGCTTATTTTGACTTCAGCAATCACCCGTTTGCCTCTAGAGTGCAATGTATTTAATTGGGAGTGCTTTTTATCAGTGTCCATTGCACCAGATAAAGTGTAACGCTGTAAACCTGGATATGGATAATGGGCCTGTATCCATTCACAAGCAGCAAAACAGGCTTTACTCACCATATTTTGACCAGCTGCATCACCTGTGGTGAAGTTAAACCGAAGATAACGCATCCGCGCTGCAGCATATTGTTCAATGTTTCGTAACTGCCCTACAGAAGTGGTTGCTTCAGCTTGCGATTTAATTTCATCAAAATTACCTTCAATCCATTCACCCATTTGACGGGCTTGTCTGGCGTCTTCGAAGATAAATACAGGCGCACGCTGCATCGCATCATCCACTACAGTGACTTTAGCACCGCCAGCGGCAGTAATGACCCGCATTCCTCTGTTATAACTGGCGACTAATGTCCCTTCTGTCGTCGCCAAAGGGACATAAAAAGCACCTTTAGCGTACTCACCATTAACAAGTATCGGGCCCGCAAGTCCAATAGGAACTTGGGCCACCCCAATAAAATTTTCTATGTTGCCAGCTGTGTCTTCGGGCTTAACCGAATAATGACCAATATGCTGTATAGACTTTTCAGATTGCTGGCTTAAAAAATCACGTCGTTGCTTAGCCATTGACTCGGTATAGTTGTTTTCCTTATCACGGGGAACAGACGGATATTGCTGGTTATTGCTGGTCATGGCTTATCACTTATTTATTTGTTAACTGAGCGTTTATTGTAGTGGGCTAAAAATAAAAAGGGGCGGCTAAAGCCACCCTAGTAATGAGATTGCTTAATATTAGCTGACTTTCGCAGGCATTAGTCCACGATTAATATCGACCAAATCTTTCTCGGTTAAATTCCCCGATGCACGTTTTAGATCCAATATAGCACTGATAAAGTCATAACGCGCACTGGCAAGTCGCTGCCTAGCATCAAACTGATTTCTGGTGCTGTTCAGCACATCAACGATTGTTCTGGTACCTACATCAAAACCCGCTTCAGTGGCTTTTAATGCACTGTCTGCAGAAACAACGGCTTGTTGTAATGCGCGAATAGTCGACGTAGCCGCAATCACATCATTGTAGGCTGAGCGCACTGAACGAACTGTCGAACGGTAAGCCAACTCCAAATCTTCACTGGCTGCAACAAATCGATATCTAGCTTGTGCTGTTTGTGCGCTTACTGCACCACCGGAGTAAATGGGCACATTTAAAGTCAAGCCGATTGAATTATTGTCTCTAGCTGGAAAATCACTGTTACCATTTATTTCAGTATCATTTCTGCCATAATTAGCTCTTAACGAAAGAGTGGGATAATGCCCAGCTTTAGCCGATGATATGTCATCCTTTGCGATATCTTTGGAAAAATTTCTGACCATAAGATCTAGATTTTTTTCTTCGGCAATTTTTAACCAATTATCAACTCCTTCAGGCGAAGGACGTGAAGCGCTGAAATTTTCTGTATTTAATACCGAAATATTACTATGATATTTTCCAGTGATTTCACGCATTTGTTCTAAGCGTAATTCAACTACATTTTCAGTAATTATTTCTTGGGCAACGGTATTATCGAAATTAGCTTGAGCCTCATGCACATCAGTAATAGCAGTTAAGCCCACGTTAAAACGTTGTTTGGTTTGTTCTAATTGGCGTTCAATGGCACGTTTTTCGGCTTGCACAAATATAAGGCTGTCCTTGGCTCGCAATATTGCTAAATAAGCATCAGTCGTTCTGACAATCAAATCTTGTTTAGACAACGCATAATTGGTATCGCTCTGACTTGCCACTTTTTCTGCACGTGATAAGGCTACCCAATTTTGTCTGTCATAAATCGATAAATTAAGGCTCAAATCCAAACCTAAGTTCTTTGAGTCACTATCAACAATATTAATAACAGGGGGCGTTCCAACTGGAGCAGTATCTGGTACTGGCTGAAAATCGAATTGTTCTGATGTGCTATCTGAGTAACTCACAGATCCAGATACTTGAGGTAATAAATTCGCTCGACTTATGGATATACCTTCAAAGGCCGCATCTCTGTCAGCTTTAGCTCGGTTGGTTGTAGGGTCTTTCTCAACAGCCATTTGATAGACTTGGTATAAATCATCTGCAAACACAGACGTAGAAAGTCCCATGCTGATCCCTAAGCAAATCAACGATGACAAAAATGTTTTTTTCATTGGTAGTCCTATGTGGTTCTTAATTCGTTTTTAGCCATGTACTTAACAGGCAGTACGCCTGGCCGAATATTAATAATATATGTGTAGTTAAATTCTAAGCAAATCAAGTGTTAAGTCATAATACTTTGTGGTAACACCAAGGGCTCAAGTGTAACAGAATATTATGAATTAACAGACCCTAAGCCCACAGCGCATGAAACTCCGTTATGTTATTCTTACCTTTTTAAAGATTGGGTATGGTCCATATTCCATAGAGACTAGTACTTAAGTCAGAGGAGAAAAGTTTGCAAAAAATTCAACAATATTCAGTTAAAGATGTACAAATATTGGGCAAGGAAACTTTGTATCAAGGTTTTTTTAAAATGGTTAAGTACGCATTTAAGCATAAGTTGTTTGAAGGTGGTTGGAGCGATGTAGTTCAACGAGAGGTTTTTGAAAGAGGCCACGCAGTAGCGGTTTTACCCTACGATCCAGTGTTAGATGAATTTGTAATGATAGAACAATTTCGTATAGGCGCGCTGTCAACCTCCTCTTCCCCTTGGCTACTTGAGATAGTTGCAGGTATTATTGATGAAGGCGAAACACCTGAAGATGTGTGTTGCCGAGAAGCGAAAGAAGAAGCAGGCCTTGATATCAAAAAATTACACAAGGCATTGAGTTATTTGGCAAGTCCAGGTGGTACAACAGAGCGCTTACATATCTACATAGGTTTGGTAGATGCCAGCGATGCCAAAGGAGTGCATGGACTAGAATATGAAAGTGAAGATATTTTAGTGCACCGAGTGGCAACATCCGTGGCATTTGATTGGATCAACCAAGGTAAAATCGATAATTCGGCTACGCTGATTGCTCTTCAGTGGTTTGCCATGAATAAACAACAGGTATTGGAAAATTGGTCACATGACTAAAGAGATAGGTCGCAAATATGTTCCGAAATTAGCTAACATGCATCAGGTGTGTGAGGTTAACTATGGACGTTTATTAAGATTACTTCCTGATTGCGATACAGAAAATTTAGAGTATCAATTTCAAGTGAATACTAGTTTGTCGTATACCATTAAAATTATCGAATGTAGCCGCTATACCAGCACCTTAGAAATGTCACAAAAAAGCCAGATGGCTTTCGAATTTTTACGTCCTGTGGTGCAAGTGAGATTATATCACGATGCCAGAATGGCAGAAGTGATCAGCGCACAGAATATTGGTTCATTAAAGCCTAGCTACCGATATCCTAATACCAAAATGTATCAGAAAAACGAAAAAGAAATGGTTAATGTATTCTTAGCTGAATGGTTGCAATTTTGTTTAACACAATGTGATCAACTTCATTCTTCTGAAGCCTAAGTTATAATCAAAAATGAAAATCATACAAATTTCAGATTGTCATTTGTTTGCTGATAGTCAAAAGATTAGCTACAACAATATCAATCCTTTACGAAGCTTAGAACGCATATTGGCGGAAGTTAAAACACATCAGCCGGATGTATTGTTAGTCACTGGGGATATAAGTGGTGATAGTTCTGAGAAAAGTTACCAACATTTTTCTAGTTTGATTCATGATGCAAAAATAGACTGCCGAATAGGTATTATTCCAGGTAACCATGACAACCAAGAACAATTAACTGCACATGTTCTTGAAGAATATTTGTGGTTGAATAATCCACAATTAATTTTACCTAACCAATGGCATATTCATTTAATAGACACACAATACCAACATACTATTGGTCAAATTTCAGAAGACAGCCTCAAGTCTTTAACTGCATATCTAGACAAACACTCGAATGATTATCACTTGTTAGCAGCTCATCACCACCCTATTCCCTGTGGAGGCTGGATGGATAAACATGAATGGATAAATCGGCAAAAATTTAATGCTCTTGTAGCACAGCAAGAATCAATAAAAGGGGTTGTGTATGGGCATATCCACATGGCGATTGAACAGCAAAAAGACCAGTGTTTATATATGGCTTGTCCCTCGACCTGTTGGCAGTTTGCAAACAAGCAGTCTTTTGCTACAAGCGATTTAATGCCGGGGTATAGAGTGCTTAACCTGCTGAAAAATGGTCAAATAACCACATCGATTCATCGACTAAAAGAGTAAACCTAACCTTGGAATATGTTGTTATCTATCTACATGGGTTTCTGAGTTCTCCACAGTCGCAAAAAGCGACACAAACACTTAAGTTTGTAAGGGCTAACTATCCTAATTTAACCATTGATATACCTCAGCTTGCTAATTACCCTAATGATGCAGTAGCTATTATCGAACAGCTAGTTAATAAACATAAAGGCAAAAAATTGCGTTTTATAGGTAGCTCTTTAGGTGGGTTTTTATCAACATTCATGGTTGAAAAGTATTCTGGCAAAGCAGTGTTGATCAACCCAGCTGTGCGACCGTTTGAATTGTTAGTCGATTATTTAGGTGAAAACATTAATCCCTATACTCAACAACCTTTTTTTCTTGAAAATAAACATGTAGAGGAACTTCGTCAGTTAAATACGCCAAAATTGCAGCCAACATCTGATTATTGGGTATTATTACAAACTGCGGATGAAACCTTAGACTATCGTCAGGCCGAAACTAAATACCAAGATTATAAATTAAGCATAGAACAAGGCGGAGATCATAGTTTTCAAGATTTTCAGCGATTCTTACCAGATATTTTTAGGTTTCTACTGCAAGACTAATTGAAGCTTGGTATAACATGTTTCTTAATGAAAAATACACTGGGTTGTGGGCATTCCAGCACAACCACCATTCGAATAATAAGAGCTCTGATTAAGAACTATGTCAAACGAATATAACGCAGACGCTATTGAAGTATTAAATGGCCTCGAGCCAGTTCAACGTCGCCCCGGTATGTATACCGATACCACGCGCCCGAATCACTTAAGCCAAGAAGTGATTGATAACAGTGTGGATGAAGCCTTGGGTGGCTTTGCAACCTCGATTCGAGTGGTGTTACACGACGATCAATCCCTTGAAGTCACAGATGACGGCCGTGGTATGCCTGTAGACATTCACCCCGAAGAAGGTATTTCAGGGGTTGAGTTGATAATGACCAAGCTACACGCTGGCGGCAAATTTTCAAATAATAATTATCAATTTTCTGGTGGTTTGCACGGCGTCGGCATTTCTGTGGTTAATGCTTTATCTAAACGTGTAGAAGTTAATATTCGTCGTGATGGCAATGTGCATCAAATTGCATTTGAAAATGGGGATAAAGTCCAAGAGCTAGAAATTGTTGATACCTGCGGCAAACGCAATACCGGCACCCAAGTTCATTTTTGGCCCGATCCAAAATATTTTGATTCTGGTAAATTTTCTGTCACTAAGCTTTTGCATGTGTTGCGCGCCAAGGCAGTGTTGTGTCCAGGTTTACGGATTCGGTTTGATGATAAAATTAGTAATGAAACAACCGAGTGGTACTACGAAGATGGCCTGCGTGACTATTTGTATCAATCGGTAAAAGAATATGTGACCTTGCCGGAAGATAGCCCCTTTATAGGTGCATTTTCAGGTAACAACGAAGCCGCAGATTGGGCGGTCATGTGGCTACCTGAAGGTGGCGAAATGATCACTGAAAGCTATGTGAACCTTATCCCAACTGCCCAAGGTGGCACACACGTCAATGGTTTACGTCAGGGCTTGTTAGAGTCGATGCGTGAATTTTGTGAATTTAGAAATTTATTGCCACGGGGTGTCAAACTGACACCAGAAGATATTTGGGATCGGTGTAGTTATGTATTATCCACCAAAATGCAAGATCCACAATTTGCTGGGCAAATAAAAGAACGCTTATCTTCACGCCAAGCCGCTGCTTTTGTATCGGGTGTGGTAAAAGATGCTTTTAGTTTGTGGCTCAATCAACATACCGATGTAGCTGAGTTATTAGCTGACATGTGCATTAACAATGCACAAACCCGTTTACGTCAAAGCAAAAAAGTGGCTCGTAAAAAAGTGACTCAAGGCCCTGCCTTACCCGGCAAACTCACCGATTGTTCGACTCAAGACACCAGTCGTTCGGAATTGTTTTTAGTAGAAGGTGATTCAGCAGGGGGTTCTGCAAAGCAGGCCAGAGACCGTGAATTTCAGGCTATTATGCCACTGCGTGGTAAAATTCTAAACAGTTGGGAAGTAGACTCGTCGCAGGTTTTAGCCTCACAAGAAATTCATGATATTTCTGTCGCTTTGGGGATTGACCCTGATTCAGAAGATTTAAGTGGCTTGCGTTATGACAAAATATGTATTTTGGCTGATGCTGACTCAGATGGTTTACATATCGCCACCTTATTGTGCGCACTATTTGTTAAACACTTTAGAACACTAGTTAATACAGGCCATGTGTATGTAGCTATGCCTCCGCTATTTAGAATTGATGTAGGTAAAGATGTTTACTACGCCTTAGACGAAGGTGAAAAAGAAGGTATTTTAGACCGTATTGTCGCAGAGAAAAAACGCGGCAAAGTCAATGTGCAACGTTTCAAAGGATTGGGTGAAATGAACCCATTACAATTGCGTGAAACGACCATGGATCCCAATACTCGAAGATTAGTTCAGCTGATGGTAGACGATGCAGATCAAATGTTGGAAATGATGGATATGTTGCTAGCCAAAAAGCGCGCGCCAGATCGCAAAGAATGGCTTGAATCAAAAGGAAATATGGCGATTGTTTAGTCGTTTATGTTTGGTAAATACACATCAATTACCAATCCGAAAGGTAACTTATCTTGGCTAAACTATTTAAATATACTAGTTTTTTACTGCTGCTGATTATCGTTGTAGTTGTAGGCCTGTTTGTTACTGCAGTCGAACAGCAGCCACTTGTTGTCACTAATAGCGGTGAACAAGTTAACCAAGCAGAGTCGGTTAAAAAACTGATGAAGCAACTCAGTGCGAGTGTTAAAAATAGAACTAACAGACAGGACATCTATATTAGTGAAGATCAGCTAAATAGTTTAGTAGGTTTTGCGCAACGAGCCCATGGAAAAATTAATGGGCAAGTGCATATTAGTCCAAACTCAACCAGTATTTTAGCTAGCTATCAGTTACCTAAAAATCCTATTGGTCAATATCTGAATATTGATATTTTGTTATTACCTGGCAGCGGCATTAAGGTCAGCCATGTAAAATTTGGATCGGTTAACGTACCTGGTGGTTTAGCTTTAGGCACCCTTGTTTACTTAGCTAATTGGTATACCGACAGCGATATCGCCAGTCAATTTGTGCAGCAAGTAGAGTCTGTCTCTATGAGTGAGCGACAGATGCAATTGTCTGTACTGCCACTGGATCAGTTTCTCAGAGAGCTTAATTATATTAAACAAGGTGTTGGCGGCGGCGGTGATGAGGAAATGCGACTTAGAACTGCGTTTTATTTAAAACAACTTTCTGAATTAGGTGTGGGTAAAAGGTCAACACCGCAATCCTTAGCTAAGTACATTGGGCCAATGTTCACTTCGGCAAAAAACCGCTCCAGTTTTGAAACTGCCCCTAAAGAAAACGAAGCAGCAATCATGGCCCTAGCGATATATGCGGGTCATCATAGATTTGCTAATTTAGTGGGTGACGTACAGCCCAAAAGAGGTAGAGCAGCACTGCCAAACGCTAGACCCATTTTAAAATCGCGAGCCGACCTTAATCAGCATTTTATTTTTTCCGCAGCTATCAAAATTTTATCGGAACAAGGCCTGAGTACGGCTATTGGCGAATTCAAAGAGTTGATGGATAGAAGCGACGATGGTACTGGCTTTAGTTTTGTTGACTTGGCCGCTGATTTTGCTGGCGTAGAGTTTGCAATTGCTGCCACCAGCCTTACCAGCGCTAGTTCAGTACAGAATATATTAGCCGGCAACAGCGACGAGAGCTTATTTTTCCCAAATATATTGGGGTTGCCTGAAGGCTTAAACAAAAATGAATTTAATCAAAGGTTCACTGAAGTTGACAGCCCTGAGTACCTTAAAATGGTTCAAAGCATCAATCTCAGAATTGCTGAATTACCCATACATCAGGCACTATAAAAAACTTCTAAGTTTAAGACTAACGAGCAGTTTTTTGAAATTGATTTAACGTTTTTAGCATCAACTCAATTTTTTTTACTAAACTGGGTAGCAGTTCTTTTATAGCTTCTTGGTCTTTTTGCTCCAAACCCAGCACCTCATTTGCGAGCTCTTCTACATAGGGTTTGAATAATCGACTAGTGGTAGTAAAGCCTGCATCTTCGGCAAAAACAGCACTAAACTTGCCTTTACCATCATGTTGCAAACGGCTAATGACTTGATCGGCATCGATAGATTTTCGATAAATAACTTGAACGTTTTCGCTGAGAGTTTGAATAATTGTTTGCATAGCTAAAGTTTTACTTAAGGTTGTCGATATAGTTTTGATGCGGGCGATTTTGCCCGTTTTTGTACTCTGCTACAAGTAATAAGGAGCACTGTATGGATATTTCAGGAGCAAGTTCCTCATCGGTTAGTTCGACGCTTGAAATAAAATCTCTACAACTTGCTAAATCACAGCAAAAAATAGAGGGGCAAGCGACATTAGAACTACTAGAGGCAGCTGCAGCGCCTAAAATTTCATCTTCCAACTCAGCAATTGGGTCTAACATCGACACTTTTGCTTGATTAAGGATGAAGCTGCAAATCAAGTGGCGTTTTGCCGGGCTGGCCACCTATTTCTCTAACGAGTTTGGGTACCAGATAACCTGGCTGACGCTTTATCAATTCCCTCATCAGTTCTTTTGCTTTGCTGTCAGGCAAGTCAAAATGTCCCGCTCCTTGTACTTTATCCAAAACATGTAAGTAATAAGGCATCACTCCTATCTCGAACAATCCTTCATTTAAAGCAATTTGTGCAGTCACAGTATCGTTTATACCTTTCAACAATACCGCCTGATTGAGTAAAGTTACTCCTGCATTCTTTAATTTTTGGATTGATACTGCCAATGCATCATCAATTTCGTTAGCGTGATTAACGTGCAACACCATCACTGGTTTTAAACGAGATTGAGTGAACCATGCAATTAGCTCAGGTGTAATTCTCGAAGGGATGACCACTGGCAAACGGGTGTGAATGCGTAATCGCTTGATATGCGGAATTGCCTCAATCTGTGTTGTTAGCCATGCTAAAAAGTCATCCTTAGCCATCAGTGGATCACCACCAGAGTAAATCACTTCATCGATTTGTGGATTGGCTACAATATAATCTAGTGCTTGTTGCCACTGTTGTTTATTTAAATGATTATCACTGTAGGGAAAGTGCCTTCTAAAACAATAACGGCAATTTACTGCGCAACCTCCCCTTACCAGCAATAACAGACGATTTTGGTACTTATGTAAAATACCGGACTGCTTATTATCTTGTTCTTGCAGCGGGTCAGTGGAAAAACCTGGCGCCGAGTCAAATTCGTTACGACTAGTGAAAACCTGCATAAATAAAGGGTCCAGCGGGTCACCTTTGTTCATTCTGGCAGCAAAAGGACGTGGCACTCGCATAGGGAAAAGTTGCCGAGCTTTGATGTCTTCGGTGTAGTTTTCTGCAGGTAATTCCAAATATTTGAGCAACAAAACAGGGTCAGAAAATGCCATCGCCAGTTCTTTTTGCCAGTTACTCTCTACAGTCATCAATTTTTTAGGTATTATTTGTAACAATTACAGACTCAGCATAGTTAAATTACGGGGACACATGGCGAATTTCAGCACAAATGAGTTTAAATCGGGCCTAAAGATAATGCTCGACGGCGAACCTTGCAACATTCTTGAAAATGAATTTGTTAAACCAGGTAAGGGTCAAGCCTTTAGTCGGGTTAAAATTCGTAAACTTATTTCAGGAAAAGTAATAGAAAAAACCTTCAAATCAGGTGATTCAGTAGAAGGTGCTGATGTAATGGATACTGAGCTGGCCTATTTGTACACTGATGGCGAGTTTTGGCATTTTATGAATAACGACACATTTGAACAAATTGCTGCAGATGAAAAAGCCGTAGGTGAAAACGTTAAATGGTTAGTCGAAAACGACACTTGCACTATTACGCTTTGGAACGGAGCACCTATTGTAGTGCAACCTGCTAATTTTGTTGAACTAGAAATTACTGAAACTGACCCAGGGCTCAAAGGCGATACTGCGGGGACAGGTGGCAAACCTGCAACTTTATCTTCTGGTGCCGTTGTAAGAGTGCCTTTATTTGTGCAGACAGGCGAAGTAGTCAGAGTCGATACTCGAAGCGGCGAGTATGTGTCTAGAGCACAAAAATAGTTAAATTTTCAAAATTCAGAAAGCCCACGT
>Ga0209712_10002924_pt1 | contig 13967 bp, 12 predicted proteins | sample ArcOceMetagenome_FD_187443 | JGI IMG/M metagenome (GOLD analysis project Ga0209712, IMG submission 187443) | Marine eukaryotic phytoplankton communities from Arctic Ocean - Arctic Ocean - Greenland ARC118M Metagenome (SPAdes) (version 2) | ecosystem: Environmental > Aquatic > Marine > Oceanic...
GCGGCCACTGTAGTGTCCACATTACCTAGACTGGAGGTCGCGGCATGAGAAATATTCTTAAGATGTTTTATGCCATTGGTGGCAGTTCTCCGTGCTTAACAAGAGGGTGCAATATGTCTAACCAAATCCAAGTCGCATCAGCTATATCCTAGGCTCATTAGAACTATGTCAGAAAAAGACTTAGTGCCGATGCTTCTTAGCCGTGGTGATATTATAGCCATTGAACTAGGCCTGTTAATAGTGGTTCCTGCGAGTGGTAAACGTGTGCCGGAAACGTGGCTGAAAGATAATCGCGTTAATATCGTGACTGAAATACTTAAGAAAACCGGGCAAGAGGGGATGACCTATTCTGGGTATACCGCGGGTAGGTACGGGCAGAAACTAGCTAGTGGGGTGACGCTACAATTTAAGAGTGTTTTATCATGTACCAATATATACGCAATATTCAATGCTGGCCTAACAAGGTTGAGAACAACGAAACACGGTCTGTCAGGTGAGCCATTACCTAAAGGCCATTTTCACTTAGCTAAAGGTTCAGCTTTTTTAAAGTTTTGGGATAAAACAGCTTTACCAAGGGCAGCTTCTAGAACAGATTTTCACAGAAGAATGGGTAATCTTAAGCCGTTAGTTTTTACTGGCTCCTTTCATGTTAGTAAAAAAGGGAAGTTGATCAATGACTCTATTGAGCCACTCGACATAACACATACGCAAGTGATGAAGGCCTACCATATTAGTGATAACCCAGTGATAAATCGTGGACAACTCAGTGATAACTCAGTGATAAAAGCCAGTGATAAAGAAATGCTAAAACCCCATAAAACACTTGTGCTAGAGACTGATTTTACTGAGTGTGTAAATTACTACGGTAACAAGGTAATAAGTGAAAAGGTAACACGAGAGAATGTTTACCCTATTAGTGATCCTATACATACACCTTATATGAACGAGTCTAATCATGAATTTAATGATACTAGCTCATGGCTGCAACCACTGGGCATTCCAAAGTTAAAACCTTAGATGAGTGATTAACTGATTATCTATAATAAGCAGCATGACTAAAGGCGTTATCAATGATTAAGAAGGCAAAAAAAGTTAATTCTTACGTGAAAATATCACAAGAACCTAACAGCCCTGCTAGGAAGTTAATTAAACAAACAGGGATTGAGGGCATAGCGATTGATGTCATCAAAGGAATAATGAGCCCTTTAATTAACCTAATTCATAGTCAGGCCAATAATGACCCTACTGCTAGTTTTGACAGTGCGTTTAATAAATCAATAACGCTTATAGCTGCGGCTGATCCTAAAAATCAGCTTGAGCTCATGCTAGCCACACAATTGGCCATGACTCACATGACCTTGGGCAAAAGCGCACAGCTATTAGATCAAAACTACAAAGACGTTAAAACGATCAACAGCCTCGGCAATCTATACACCAAGTTATCAAGGTTAGGCATAGACCAGATCAACACCCTTGAGCGCATGAAGGGCAAAGGCCAGCAAAAAATCATTGTTGAAAAGGTGAATATTGCGGCTGGTGGTCAGGCTGCTATTGGAGTTTATGAGGGGGGTGGGGTGAATGCTAAAAAAGGACTATAAAGCCCATGTAGCGGCTAATAGGTTTGACTTAAACACCTTGCCGATTTGTGGGGCCAAAACTCGCTCAGGGGGGTTGTGTAAGCATAAGGGTAACGTTCGCAATGGTCGCTGTAAGCGCCACGGCGGGGCCTCTAAAGGGCCAACACACCAGACCTTTGGAAAGAGCCATCATAGGTATGTGCATGGCCTTAGAACTAAAGAGGTAGTCGCTATGCGCAAGGTGGTAGCAGAAATGAATCAATCATTAAAAGATTTGGTGCAGTAGGATAGGAACCAAAGGGTACTTTGACAGCCTACACAATAGGAATTTTAATCGAAAGCACCACTTCGCTAGTTACCAAATAATAAAGCCCACCACCCACCTCATCCCGTGCGAGTCAACTGATAAGCATTTTTACAATAACGTTAATAGTAAGGTTATAGAGTGCAGTTAACACTCATGGAAAGGTCATGCATCACAAGTAAGGAGCTAGTCATAAGAAGAGGCAATTTCAGTCAGGATGGAGTTCAAAATCTTTGCTTTTTCACTGCCAATTCTTTGGTAAATATCATCATCCTCATTTTGTGCCTGTTCTTGCATTTGATGTATTCTTTTGTAGCCAAGGTCGGTCAGGACAAGATTAACTTCTCTTTGATCATTATTTCCAACGAGCCTGTGAACAATACCATCACCAACCATGCGGTCAACTAGCTTACTTAATGTTGGTGGGTTCATTAGAGCTAGCTTGGCTAGTTCCCCCATAGTTAAGTCATTCTGCGTGTTTAACAATTCCATAACACGCCAAGCTTCAACCTGAACACCAAGTGCTTTTAGCCGAATAGTTAAAGACGTATTCACTTTTCTATGGGTCAGTGCGAGTGAGTATGATAGGTACGACTGCATATATTGTCCCTCTGTTCTGTGTCTAAATATGTATTCAGTATAAAAATTAGTTGACTTGGAAAGCATTTTATATTGAAATTGAATGATTATGAAGATAAAAACACAATCTTTTTCAATTAAACGCCCCTTTCCTGGGAGTGTCTTCCCACTTGAGCTCAATGATTCAAGGACATATCGTCAAATTACAAGCCATGCGTTCCGCATAGGCTTACTAATCCCTATGTGCGGCTCCGCAGGGTTGTGGGCACCTTCTTGCATTGCAAGCGCTCAAATAGCTGTTGAGGAAGTAAACAACAGGGGTGGAATTCTTGACCGAAAAGTTGAGTTGATTATGATTGATGCTGCGTTAGAAGCTGCAACACCTGTAGAAGAAGTGATCAATTCTTTGATTGAAATTGGAGCGATCGACGCAATTGTTGGTATGCATATCAGTGCTGTGAGGCAGAAATTAAGCAAAATAGTTAACCAGCGAGTACCCTATATTTATACTCCTTTATATGAAGGGGGTGAAAATACTAAAGGAATATTTGCTATTGGCGATACGCCGTCTCGCCAATTAGATCCTGCATTAGAATACTTGCAAAACATGCACTCCTGTAAAAAATGGGCATTGATTGGCAACGATTATGTGTGGCCTAGGACTTCAAACAACTTTGCGAAAACTAAGTTAAAAGACTTGGGCGTGGATATTTGCTATGAGCGCTACATACCCTTTGGTATTAGTGACATGTCTTCTATTATAAAAGAGATTAGAAATTCAAAGGCCGACGCAGTTCTTATTTCGCTCGTCGGGCAAGACGCAGTGACCTTTAATCGAGAATTTGGGAAATTTGAAGATCATCAAAGTATTGTGCGCTTGTCTTGTGCTATTGAAGAGAATTGTTTGCTAGCTAGTGGACACGATAATCTCCGCGAAATGTATACAGCATCCTCATATTTTGGATCTTTGAGAACGTCGGCTAACGACAACTTTAGAGAGCGATACCATAATTTCCATGGTGACTGCGCACCTGTATTAAATGCTATTGGAGTATCTACTTATGAGGGTGTTCAATTCTTACATGAGCTCCTCAAAATGCACCCTAATGACTGGAAAAATAAGGGCAGCCAAGATGTATATTCGCTTAGATTCGCAAGCGTAAAGACGTCTGATGAAGATTCCCACGGTAATATACATCCCATGTATATTGCAAAAGCTAATGGTATTTTTTTTGAAATACTAGATAATATCTAACATTATCAGATAGTTGGAAAATATATTTTCCATTTCAAATAAATTACTTGAAATGGAAAGTAAATTCCCCTATAGTTTATTTTGCCATTAAGTGATTCTTTTGGCTGCACAACGCTATAGGGGGTTTATTTTGATTTTGGTATTTTTCTTCGCATCTGCATTAGTTGTTTTTCTGCTACTACTTTGGTTCCTTCAAAAATTCTATGTTCAGGCAACCTTAAGTTCAAGCTTAGTCCGCACGGGATTAGGTGGGCTTAAGGTGTTGTTGGATGGCGGTTGCTTTGCATTACCTATCATTCACAAAATTCAGCCAGTTTCGATGAGCGCCTATTCATTAAAGGTGTCACTAAGAGACAAAGATTCTGTATTAACGGAAGATCAGCTTAGGGCTGATATTGAGATGGAATTTGAATTTCGAGTTGAAAGCTCAAAAGAAGCAGTTGCTATTGCCGCTCAGTCTTTTGGCTCTACCATAGCAAGAAGTGGTGAAGGTGTGTTGGGCTTGCTGAAAGGTCCTGTAGCCGACTTAATACAAAAATCCGCAGCTGCTAGAAAACTTTCTGAAGTTCATCATGATAGAGAAGGTTATACACATCAGGTAGAGCAAGCTGTCGCCGAAAAAGCACAGAAATATGGACTTCTCTTAATATCAGCATCCCTTTTAAGTGTTGATCAAACCGATCTTAATATTCTCAATGAGGGCAATGTTTTTGATTCAGTGGGCATGCGGAGACTTGCCGAACTTATGTCAGAGCAACGCCGTGAACGTAATCGCATAGAAGTCGAAACAGAACTCGAAATTCGCGAGAACCAGATGAAAAAGTTCCATAGAACTTTAGAAATTGAGTCTTCTGAGCGTGAAGCAAATATTCTCCAAAAAGCCACTCTAGAACAGTTAGATGCACAAACTCTGGTAAAAACTCAAGAAGTTCAAAATGCATCTGAATTGGTCGTTGAGGTCCGTAAAAATGATACAGCAAAGCAAATAGAGCTCGCCAAGATTGACAATGACGAAGTCCTTCGTAGAGCTGAAATGGCTGCTATTTTAGATTTGGAAGAAACAAGAATAACTGATAGGAACAAGTTGGCTTTGCTGAAAATAAATGAAATGGAGGTGCAAGTGCTTGAGGAGGAGGCTCGCGCACATGTGCTCATTACAAGCGAACAAACACAAACAAAGCGAGATTTGGCGATAGCTACAAGAGAAGCTGAAGTGTCAGAACTTAAATTATTCAAGTCGAGCGAACTTGATTTAGCCCGTGCAAAAAACCGTTCCCAAGTTTCCGATATACAAGTTGGTATTGATGCTCAGGCCGCGAGCTCTTTGGCGCAGTCAAATTTTAAGCGAACGGAGGCAGAAGCAAATGGTAGAGCAGCTCAAATCAAAGCCGAAAATACGATGAGCGAGATTCAAGTTCACCGAACCCTTGAAGAACTTAAGCTAGAAACTATGCCTGCTATTTATGAGCAAATGATGAAGCCCGTTGAAAAAATTGATTCTATAAAAATCAATCAAATAAGCGGGTTGTCTGGACACGGGGGCTCAAAAGAATCTGGTGGTGAGGGGGCCTTTGGCTCGGCTATGGAACAAATTCTGGGCATGGCTGTCCGCTTGCCGGCAATGAAACAGATGGGTGAAGAAATCGGGTTAGATTTCGATACAAATCTGGCTGGCCGAACGGCCGATTATGCAAACCGCATCAAAAAGAAAGAAGAAGAGTAAACACAAAATAAAAAACGGTCATACCGTTATGGAGAAATTATATGGGTATTAGTAGACGTAATTTTGTACAAATTAGTTCCGCACTTGTTGCAGCAACGGTGCTGTCGCAAGCTGTATTGGCGGCGGAGAATACGATAAAGCTTGGGTCTGTTTTAGATACATCTGGCGGGTTTGCTGCTTACGGAAAACCAATGGACATGGCTATGCGATTGGCTGTGAAAAAAATCAACTCCGAAGGCGGACTTTTGGGTAAACAGGTAGAAGTCGTAGCCTATGACACTCAATCAGATATGTCGTTGTATTCGCAATATGGGCAACAGCTAACGCGAGTGGATAAGGTGGATGTCGTACATGGCGGTATTCTATCAGCTTCAAGGGAGGCTATTCGTCAAACAATGCATAAAACAAAAACGCCCTATTTTTATAATGTGCTCTATGAGGGTGGAGTGTGCGATCGGAACATCTTCATCAATGGAGTAACGCCATCTCAACAGGCCGAGGTGTTAGTCCCGTATGCTATGAGTCAATCTGGTAAGAATGTATACGTTCTTGCTGCAGACTACAACTATGGTCATATCACGGCTCGTTGGATCGAAAAGTTTGTAAAAGAAAATGGTGGTGAAGTTGTAGGACTTGATTTCTTCCCGTTAGATGTAGCAGATTTTGGTTCAACAATTGCAAAAATTCAAGCGGTTGGACCAGACCTTGTGATTGCACCGCTCGTAGGTGGTGCTCATTTGTCATTCTTCCGCCAATGGGCGGCGTCAGGAATGAAAGACAAGATTCCACTTGCGTCAACAACGCTTGGTGTAGGCAATGAACATAAGGTGTTAACTCCAGAAGAAGGTAACGGGATCATAGTGGCGTACAACTATAGCCAAGAACTGGACACCCCTGTAAACAAAGCTTTTAAACAGGATTGGGCCGACACCTATGGTGATTCCAATGCAATACATGAAATAGCCGTATCAAACTACCAGGGAGTATTGACTTGGGCAGAGGGCGTCAAAAAAGCAGGTTCTCTAGATCAAGATGCACTGATTTCTGCATTAGAATCCGGCACATCGATCAATGGGCCAAGTGGTAAAGTGTCTGTGGATACTCAAACCCATCACGCGGTTTTAGATGTGCATTTGATGGTGATAGATAATCAAAAAATGCGAGTTATCAAATCTCTGTCTCAGTTACAACCTGCCGACACGCAGGCAGTATGTAACCTACAAACCAATCCTGAGGACAATCAGCAATACGAACTAGGTTTATAGTATCTAGACACTATTGTTCATTAGGCGGCCGAAAGGTCGCCTTCCCTCAATCTAAAATTCAAAGTAAATATAACTCTTCACTAGGCGCGGCAATGTATGGATTTATCATTTGTACTATTAATTGAATTATTATATGCCATAGCATCGTTAATATTAATAAGTAGTGGCTTAGCGGTCGTTTTCGGCATGATGAAAGTAATTAACTTAGCACACGGTGAATTTATAATGATGGGCGGGTTCGTCACTATAGTCGCTGAGAATGCAGGTGTTAATGTATTCGTAGCGATGTTACTTGTTGCGCCCATTACTGTAGGTTTAATAGGCTTAGTAGTTGAAAGATTAATTATTCGACACCTGTACGGCAGGTTGATAGATACCATGTTGGCAACTTGGGGATTAAGTTTGTTTTTTGTTGGACTAGTAACAATGATTTTTGGTAACACTACCACAAGCATTACAACCCCAATTACTGGTTTTTCTGTGGGGGACTATCAAGTTAATGGGTATAACTTTTTTGTTATATTAGTCGCTATATCCTTAGTGACATCGATGTATATTTTTCTTAAAACCACCAGATTTGGCTTAATTGCGCGCGGTACGATGCAAGATCCAGATATAGCAGCTGCTTTGGGGTATAGCCCAGCAAGAGTATATATGGCAACCTTTTTTTGTGGATCGGCGTTATCCGGATTAGCGGGGGCTGTTCTTGCTCCGCTAGTTGGTCTTGTACCCTCATCGGGAGCCACTTATATTGCAAAAGCCTTCATCACTGTTATTGGTGGTGGGCCATCATTGATCTTTGGTCTAGTTTCTAGCTCAGCTGGATTTGGTTTAGTAAATCAATTCTTCACGTTTTATATCTCTCCAGTATATGGGGAAGTTGCTCTCCTGATCTCGGCTGTAGTATTGCTACGTGTTATGCCACAGGGTATTACAGGAAAGTACTTTAGGGGGAAAATGTGATTTTACGCTCAGCAAAAAGGGAATATGGCACCATCATTGTAGCCAGTCTAATGTTAATGTTTCTACTACCTTATTTGGTAAATACCTATACGTTGACGGTTATATTGATCTATGGAATGCTCGGAACAAGTCTAGGATTAATTTGGGGCTTTGGCGGAATCCTGTGTTTTGGTCAAGCAGCATTTTTCGGTTTGGGTGCATATACTTACGCAGTTTCTTCTATTAATTTTGGTGAAAGCACCGGTGCAATGCTGCTTTCAATTGTCATCCCCGCTGCATTTGCATTCTGCTTAGGATTGGTTATTTTTTATGGCCGTTTGAATGATGTATACCTTGGCGTAATGACCTTGGTTGTAACATTGATTTTGTTTAAATTTATTAATTCAACTGCGGGCCCTCAATATATTATCGGAAAAGCAAAACTTGGTGGATTTAATGGGATTCCTGGATTTCACACATTAAATGTTCCGGGTCGGCCTGAAGACTATATATACGGAGATCCATTTTATTACTTTGTAGCATGTGCGCTAATTATTGTGTTTTTGTTGGTGACTGCATTGTTGAGATCTTCGTTTGGCCGGATTGCTGTAGGAATCCGAGAAAATGAGACTCGTATAGGACTCATGGGTTACGATTCTAGAGCACGCAAGACTATTTTATTTTCGATTGGCGCTGCAATAGCAGGGCTTGCAGGGGCTCTATTTGCAAATTGGGGCGAAATAGTGACTCCAGGGCTTTTTAGCTTACGGCAATCTGCTGAAATAATTATTTGGTGTATCGTAGGCGGCCTAGGCACTCGAGTTGGCCCCATAGTTGGTGCCGCTGCATTGACTTATTTGAAGTATGGTTTAGGCCAGCAGAGCATTGTAGATAACACGCTGATTTTCGGGATCATTTTGATTTTTTTCGTATTGTTCTTGCCAAAAGGCTTAGTCCCTTGGGTGGTTTCAGTTTGGCGTTCAGTTTTCCAGCGTAAATTTGTTCGGCGACCTCATAACCGGCGACATAGATCCTCAAGACGTGACCTTAGTAGGGATATATAATGCCAGAAATCGTACTCGAAACCGCGGGACTTACCATGAACTTTGGTGGAGTCGTTGCGTCAGATAACGTGGATTTTAGACTTAAAGAGGGAGAGTTGCGTTGTCTAATTGGACCAAATGGAGCGGGCAAATCAACATTTTTCAAATGCATTGCCGGGCTTCAAACTCCTTCTTCTGGGCAGGTGTTTATGCGTGGCCAAGAGACAACGCATTGGACTTCCCACCAAGTGGCTTCTCTTGGTGTTGGAATTAAGACCCAAGTTCCTAGTGTGCTGGATAGTCTATCAGTGTTCGAGAATATTTGGTTAGCAGCTCGTAGGTTTATGTCTAAAGCTGAAGCTAACGACAAAACTCATCATGTAATAGAAAGGTTTTCCCTGCAATCCATTGTAAATTCTGACTTGGGCAGGCTAGCTCATGGAGAGCGGCAAAGAGTTGAACTAGGCATGGTTACAGTAGCTGATCCGTGGCTAATACTGCTAGATGAGCCAGCAGCTGGCATGACGGCTGAAGAAGTAGACAAAATTGGGGAAGTGATCACTGACTTAACGAGCTTTGCTTCTATCATTATAGTTGAACATGATATGCAATTTATCCGCTCAATTGCCTCTACCGTGACAGTCTTCCATCAGGGGAGAGTGTTGATGGAAGATAACGTTGATGTAGTTATGAGTGATCCTGTGTTACGCGAAATTTATTTAGGTAAAAAGCCATGAGTGACCAAGCCAGCAAGGCTAATATACTAGGCATTAAAAGTCTTTCAGGAGGTTATGGGAAAATACCTGTGTTACATGGTATTGATATTTCGATTGCTGAGAATGAGGTCGTTGGAATACTTGGGCACAATGGCATGGGTAAGTCCACATTATTAAAAACAGTAATGGGCTTTTTGCCAGCAGCTGCGGGCACTATTCGTTTCAACACCACAGATATAACTCGACATTCTGTCAACGAAAGAGCAAGTCTTGGGATAGGCTATGTTCCACAAGGAAGGGGGATTTTTCCACAATTGACAGTGCATGAAAACCTACGCTTCGCTTGGCATGAATATCTAGGTGACAGTGAACAAGACACAATAGCGTCAGTGCTTGAAGATTTCCCACGATTGAAAGTATTACTTGATCGTCCGGGAGGGGCTTTGTCCGGCGGTGAACAGCAACTTTTAGCATTGGCCCGATGCTTAATGGGAGACCCTGAATTATTGTTGCTTGATGAGCCTACAGAGGGAATACAGCCTTCTATAATCGAAGAAATGTCTGAGACATTACTCAAGTTACGTGATGAGAAGGGTCTTTCGATACTATTGGTAGAGCAGAATTTTGATTTTATTTCAGACCTGTCAGATCGAATATTAGTTCTTGAACATGGGCGTGTTACTGGAGAATTAAGTAAAGCAGAGCTTTCAGATAAAAATAAAGTAAATCAATTCTTAGGGTTTGGCGCGGCTCGCTCCACTCGGAGTAATGCGCAGCTTAAAAAGCACATCAACCAGCCTAGTACGCCAATGGCCCCCCCAAATACTAAGAACAATATGGTGGTTTCTTTAAGTGATTTGATACCAGAAACACAATTTCCATCAATGGAGACTAATATGACAGTAGTACGACCAAGTCTAAGCCAAATGAGAACTATGGCACAAAATTTTGGGATGAGCTTAACGGATCAAGAGCTGGAAGAATACAAGCAGATTATTGAGCCTTATATGCAATCCTACGACCGTCTTGATGCTGAGCCAGATTACCTACCAGAAGTTCGTTATCCTCGATCCCCTGGCTACTATCCAGATAAAACTGAAAATGCTTTGAATGCCTGGTATGTAAAAACCGACGTTAATGGCGCTCTAGATGGCCCGTTGAAAGGTAGAAAAATAGTATTAAAAGATACAGTTTGTTTGGCTGGCGTGCCAATGATGAACGGCTCTTCTGTGATCGAAGGTTATATACCTGAAATAGATGCCACTATCGTAACTCGTCTGTTAGACGCTGGAGCGACTATTGTGGGTAAGGCTCATTGTGAAAACCTCTGCTTGTCTGGAGGTTCGCATACTGGGGCCAAAGGCCCAATTCATAACCCTTGGAAAAGAGGTTATATGGCTGGTGGGTCCTCCGGTGGTTGCGCTGCATTAGTTGCGGCAGGTGAAGTAGAAATGGCAATTGGTGGTGATCAAGGAGGTTCGATTAGGATTCCTTCATCTAATTGTGGTGTATATGGAATGAAAGCGACTCATGGGTTAGTGCCTTATACTGGTGTAATGCCAGTAGAGCGAACTATTGACCATGTAGGGCCTATTACAAATAACGTGGCTGATAATGCACTAATGCTTGAAATTCTAGCCGGGGCAGATGGACTAGACCCTAGGCAGTATGGGCCTAAAACCTACCGTTATACAGAGGCTTTAGGTAGAGGTGTACAAGGGCTTCGAATCGGTATTCTTAAAGAAGGAATAAATAGGCCTGAAAGCGAAGCAGATGTTGATATAAAAGTTCTTAATGCCGCTTCAATCCTTAGAGAACTTGGTGCACGAGTCGAGGAGGTTTCAATTCCAGAGCACCAGCTAGCTGTGGATTGTTGGACAGCCATCACTGTGGAGGGAATGCAGGACTTAATGCTCCATGGGAATATGGCAGGCACAAATCATAAAGGCCTTTTTCTACCCTCTATGATTGACCAAATGGGAACATGGAAGAATAGGGCTGACGAGCTCAGTCATTCCTTAAAAACCTGTATGTTTTTGGGTGAATACTTTCAAGAGCAGTACAGGGGCAAGTTTTACGGCAAAGCCCAAAACCTCATGCGCAAGGTCAATGAGCGTTACGCAACAGCATTCCAGCAATATGATTTATTATTAATGCCAACTGTTCCAATGAAACCACAGGCAATTCCACCTGCGGACTGCTCTATTAGTTTATATGTGCAAAGAGCGTTTGAAATGATTGGCAACACAGCACCTTTTAACGGTGGATTGCCCGCTATGAGCGTTCCTTGTGGGCTAAGTGAGGGGTTGCCTATTGGGATGATGTTAGTAGGTCCAAGCTATGGCGAAATGAAAATCTATCAAGCTGCTCATGCATTTGAGCAGAGTGTTGATTGGCGTACAATTTAAAGGTTATAGACATGTCTATTCTAAGAGAAAGTTTGTCAGATTCAATCCGTCATGACAGGAGCTTAGGAGTTTTAACGAACGAATCAGATGTTCCCAAGGGTGGGATGTCTTATCTGCAAGGTGAAACTACTCAACCACTATCGTACATTACGATCCCTCAGCTATTACGTGAAACGGTTGCGCGATTTGGGCCTCGCGATGCTGTAATATTTGGACAATCTAAGAAACGCTATAGTTACTACGACCTCGATCGCGATGTTGACGCATTGGCTTCTGGTTTTTTGGCACTAGGGCTAGATAAAGGCGACCGGGTGGGTATTTGGGCCCCTAATAGATATGAGTGGGTATTAACACAATTTGCCAGTGCTCGTGTCGGTTTGGTAATGGTTAATATTAACCCCGCATATCGCCTTTCTGAGGTTGAATATGTGCTGAAGAAGGTAAGATGTAAATCACTAATCCTTGCTAACAAGTTTAAAAGTTCAAATTACATAGAAATGATACAACAACTTGTTCCTGAGTTAGAAAGTTGTGATCCTAGTCAGTTGAATTCAGCAAAATTTCCAGTGTTAAAAAGTGTCATCGCAATGGATGACAATTCAGTTAATGGGATTTACGATTTTACTGAAATAATGGGTCTGGGTGGCCCAGGTCAACAACTTAGGTTGCCAATTATCGATGAGACGCTAAACCCTGATGATGCCATAAATATACAATTCACGTCAGGTACAACAGGCTCTCCTAAAGGTGCAACATTATCACATTTCAATATAGTGAATAATGCTAAATTCGTCACAGGTCGTATAAAGCTTACTGAAGCTGATCGATTGTGCATACCTGTACCGTTATACCACTGCTTTGGGATGGTAATGGGTGTACTAGGGGCGGTCAGCAAGGGAGCCGCTATGGCTTTTCCTTCAGAGGGGTTCGACCCAAAGGCTACGTTAGAAATGATTGCTAAAGAACGCTGCACTGCACTGTATGGTGTTCCTACCATGTTTGTAGCTCTATTGGCTGAACTAGAAGTTCAGTCATATGAAACGAATTCATTGCGCACTGGAATTATGGCGGGCGCTCCATGCCCGATAGACGTGATGGAAAAAGTGAATACGGTTATGAATATGAGTGAAGTTACCATTTGCTATGGAATGACAGAAACTTCACCAGTAAGCTTTCAAAGTTACGTGGATGACACTACTGATAAACGGTGTACTACAGTCGGTCGCATACACCCTCACCTTGAAGTTAAAATCATTGATGAAGGTGGCCAGATTGTTCCTGTAGGAAAAAAAGGAGAACTATGTACGCGTGGTTATTCGGTAATGAAAGGATACTGGGAAGACAGTGATAAGACGAATGTCAGCATAGTTGATGGGTGGATGCTTACAGGCGATTTGGCTACGATAGATGGACAAGGTTTTTGTTCAATTGTTGGCCGCGTAAAAGACATGATTATCCGCGGCGGAGAAAATGTTTATCCTAGAGAGGTTGAGGAGTATTTGTATCGTAATGAAAAAATCAAAGAGGCTCAAGTTTTTGGGGTGCCGGATGAAAAGCTTGGTGAAGAGGTCTGTGCATGGATAGTTCCGAAAGACGGAGAGCAGCTCACTGAAGATGATGTGGGTTCGTTTTTGCAAGGCCAGGTCGCACATTACAAGATACCAAAGTATATTCGCATAGTAGAGGTTATTCCCATGACGATCACCGGTAAGCCACAAAAATTCGTTATGCGTGATCAGATGGTAGAAGAGTTCAAACTACTGGTGAAGTAAGTATGGCGGTTGTATAAGAGGCAAGGCGTACTGGCTTTCGCCGAAGTACACATAAATAAATCATCAGAAGAGTCGACTAAAGTAGACAATATTAGATGCTAAAGTAGTTATTTTGTAGGTCTTTCCGGGGAACTAGGCGTAGTAGTTTTTTACCATTTCGGGGGTATATTTGGGGGTACAACAGTTAATTTATATTTAATTAATGATATAAATCAGATGTTTATGTCATTAATTCAACTCCGGCCGCCGGTACCAAATTAACATCTATTACCAATCATAGATGTCCTAAAAGCCCCGCTATAAGGGGCTTTTTTTACTCTTTTTTTTGAGCAGGTGGACCCTGTTAATATCTTCGCCAACGTTGAAATCATTTGCCAAGGTTG
>Ga0209712_10002927_pt1 | contig 13961 bp, 8 predicted proteins | sample ArcOceMetagenome_FD_187443 | JGI IMG/M metagenome (GOLD analysis project Ga0209712, IMG submission 187443) | Marine eukaryotic phytoplankton communities from Arctic Ocean - Arctic Ocean - Greenland ARC118M Metagenome (SPAdes) (version 2) | ecosystem: Environmental > Aquatic > Marine > Oceanic...
TAATGATTAAAGGTTTCTACGACGTTTTACGTTTAACAACATTAAATGTTAACTTACCTTTCGGTATCTTCTTCGAAATGCCATGGGCTAGTTTACGTAAATGTATGCCTGTTGCTTCTGGTGGTATTCACTGTGGTCAAATGCACCAATTAATTCACTATTTAGGTGATGACGTGGTATTACAATTCGGTGGTGGTACAATTGGTCACCCTGATGGTATCCAAGCCGGTGCTACAGCTAACCGTGTTGCTTTAGAAGCAATGGTTTTAGCTCGTAACGAAGGTGCTGACTACTTCAGTAATGAAGTTGGTCCACAAATTTTACGTACTGCGGCTAAAACATGTGGTCCTTTACAAACAGCTTTAGATTTATGGAAAGATATTAGTTTCAACTATACATCTACAGATACAGCTGATTTCGCTGTAACACCAACAGCAAACGTATAATAAGTTACTTTTAAAAAAATTAAGGAGTATTTGAATAGTGAGACTTACACAAGGTTGTTTCTCGTTTTTACCAGATTTAACTGACGCACAAATTGAAAAACAAGTTACTTACGCTATCTCTAAGGGTTGGGCAATGAACGTTGAGTGGACAGATGATCCACATCCTCGTAACAACTACTGGGAATTATGGGGTTTACCTTTATTCGACATTAAAGATCCTGCATCTGTAATGTTCGAGTTAAAAGAAGCTCGTAAATCATGCGCATCTGGCTACATCCGTATGAATGCATTTGATGCAAGTTACGGTACAGAAAGTTGTGTTATGTCATTCATCGTTAACCGTCCGGCTAACGAACCAGGTTTCTACTTAGAACGTGGCGAAGGCCCAGGTCGTATGATTCGTTATACTATCAAGTCTTACAGTGTACAAGCTAATCCAGAAGGTGGTCGTTACTAATTTTATTTAGTAACTAACATTTTTGAAAAACATGAATTGTTTTAATAAACAATTCATGTTTTTTATAAATTTAAGAAACCAGACTTATTATTTAGTATTTAATTATTACTTTCAACTATAACAGACTACAAGCACTTGAATTCTTTTTATATTTTATAACTAATTAAGTTATGAAACGACTTTACAATGGTATGATTCTACTGGATTACATGGATATTTTATGCATGTCATCTTCTGCAGGTTCATTTATAGCTTATGGTTTCAAAAAATATCAAGATTTTAGAAGCATTAGAATAGTGAATGATCCGATCATTGATGAGCTAAAACGAAAATCTCCAATACAGATGTTTTGTGAAAAAGGTAAATTTTTGAAGTTGCCATTAATAAGAGGTGATGAAAATATAGAGATTTTCTCTTTAGTATTCAACAATAAAAAATTGGCCTTGGTTATGGCCAGTTTAATTAAAAAGGCACGAATGAATCAAAAAAATTGAGAGTATTTCAGACTATTCTATTTATTCTTAATTCAATATTAACCAGCAGTATAGGTCTTAGAATTGCTATGGAAGGGTCTCTGGACTTCACACAGATCATTCTAATATGTTTTCCATCCGGAATTGCTGGTTTTTTAATCGGGTCGCTATACACACATCCATTAATTAGTACTATATTACCATTAGCAATTTTATTTACTCGCGGTGTTGAAGATATTTCACATAATGCTCAAAAGTGCAAATTAATCTGCAAGGCTATCGAAGAATACCACAATAAAAAATTGATCTTGGAGATGAAAAATTGCAATTTAATTGTTGAAAACCCGGCTTCTCTTGTTAGTAATAAACTACTTTTACATTGCATCGAGGAGCCACTTTCACTGGTAGAAAGATATAAACTAAAAGAAGTAATTAAGAGCGTAAACAGTCGAAAACGGGTACAACATTTTAGTGAGTTTATAAAAAAATTCCCTGAGTGTGATCCAAATCCAGAGGCTATATATCGAGAAATTACTGGAAACATCCAAAGAACATAGTTTCGTATTTTATTCTGTTATTTATTAGTTCCGATACTTGATTTTAATGTCGATCCCTAGCTGCAAGAAATAATCCAAAAAAATGTTAAGAGAAAAACAGTTTTCTTGAGAGATTTTATCGACGAAAATCTTTATGAAGGTGCTAATTTATTACATTCAGATATTATAGATGCTGAAATTCTAGAAAAATCAATTCGAATGAAGTCAAATAATGATCTCTGAAATATTAAAAATAAAAAAAATGTATTATACAATAGATGCTTTAGCTTTAGTTAGTAAAATAAGATCAGCTCTTTTTATTTTGGGCAGACTTATAAAAATCGTTCGTTCTGAGTAGATTAGTACTGGAGTATTGCGCCCCTTCAGCAATAAAATTAATAGCAATATATGCTGCGTTTAGCGCCTCAGTGGCCATTACCACTATTTTACCTAATTCAGGATCGTTCGATGTATTTATAGATTTTGTGGGTGAAATTTACTATCATTATTAAGAATTTGTTAAATTGCAATAGTTAATCATAACGAAATGTTTTTACATTTCGTTATGATTAACTATTGCAATTTAACAAATTCTTATTCTGATTTACCAGTAATAATATTATCAGTTAATGATTTTAATATTAACTTAATTGATCTTACAGCGTCATCATTACCCGGAATTGGAATATCAACCAAATCAGGATCACAATTTGTATCTAAAATCGAAATTACTGGAATTCCTAATTTTCGACATTCACGAATGGCTGTCATTTCTCGTTTTTGGTCAATGATAATTGCGATATCAGGTACATTCTGCATGTTTTTGATACCTTCTAAATGTTTACGTAACTTTTCTAATTCTTTTCTACGTAAAGTCGCCTCTTTTTTCGTTAGTAAATTAAACGTGTTATCCGCTTCTTGTTGTTCAAGATTTTTCAAACGTTGAATACGCTCTGTTAACGTTGTCCAATTTGTAAGCATACCGCCTAACCAACGATGATTAACATAATATGAATCACAACGTTTTGCTTCTTGAGCAATTAAAGTACTTGCTTGACGTTTGGTACCAACAAATAAAAATGTTTTTCCTTCACTTGATGCTGACTGTACATAATTATTTGCTTCTTTTAATAAAGTTGCAGATTGTACTAGATCTAAAATGTGAATATTATTTACTTCACTGTAAATGTAAGGGAACATTTTGGGATTCCATCGATAGGCTTTATGGCCAAAATGGACACCTGCTTCTAATAACTGAGATAAACTAATATCAGACATAAAATTTTTAAATTGCTTAATTAAATATATAAATTTATATTGACAAACCTAACAAAAATTAAAAAACTTGTCTAGGTTTTTGTTCTATACTATTTATATTACCGAATGTCGTTTTAATTTGAGTATTTTTTTCAGTGTATTTTTTAAAGCAATTTCGATAATTTTGAGAACCTGTTCCTGCCGGAATTAAATGACCAATGATAATATTCTCTTTTAAACCTCTTAACCAGTCAATTCGACCTTCAATTGCTGCTTTTGTAAGTACACGAGTTGTTTCTTGAAAACTTGCAGCAGAAATAAAACTCGGATTATTTAAGGCAGCTTTAGTAATACCTAATAATAATGGAACATAACAGGCTGTTTGTTTCTTTTGAGTATTAACAATTTCATTAATATATTCAATATGATATAAATCAATAACTTCTCGTCGTAATAATGGAGTGTCTCCTTCATACGTTATTAAAACTTTTGTTGTCATTTGTTTAATAATAACTTCTAAATGTTTGTCATTAATTGTTACACCTTGTGATTGATAAACAGATTGAACAGAATTTAAGATAAACGATTGAACTTTTTTAAAGCTTTTATAACTACCTTCATAATTATTTATTAAACGATTATATGTTATTGATTTTTTACGATCACATAAGAAAAATTTGATTAATCCATAATAATTAAAATAAACTTTTAATAATTTATGCGGATTAATTTTGTCATTTTCTTTGATTGTCGTTCCTAATTTTTTGAATTCAAAGTTTGGATCCAGACTTGTTTTCTGAATTAGCAAACCTTTCTTTTGACTTGTTGGAATTCGTTTAATTATTAAGTTTTTTTTACGTGCTTCTAAAATTTCTTCAATTCTTGGTAAACCTTGCACAATATCACCAGTAATTTCTTTTTCAAGATTTAATAAACCAATTGTTTTTCCAGTTTCGATAAATTCACTATTTCGACAGAATACACTATTAACATCCTGTTCAAAAAAGTCTTCAGTTATAGAATAAAGACCTATTGATTTCGTAGATTTTGTAAAAGGCTGCTCAACAAATTTTACTAATGTTAACTGATAGTTTACTTCATTAGAATCTTTTAATTTATTTGTAACCAGTTCAGAACTTTGTAATAACAAAGTTGGGTCCATTTTTTTTACAATTGGTTTTTTAGAATTGTTAGTTCTTAATAACTTATTAAATTTGAGTTCTGATTGTTTATTACTTACACTAAACTTTTTGAAAAATTGAGGAATTAAACAACTATAAAATTTACCGTTGTTTTTTAAAAATAATTTTGAAAATTCTGATTTAATACTAATTTTAGAATCAGATAATTCATTAAACGAAATTTTTCTTTTTACTGAAAGTTTTAAAATGTCATGGTAATTTAAAGAAATTTTCCGTTTTGTTGTAAAGTTAGATTTAATTCGAGTCGGTGAAACAAATTTATATTGTAAATTTGTCTTTGAAATTAAATCTTCATTTTTACAATTTGGAAAGAAATAAGGGCGACCTTTTTGAATCGTAAAGAAATCATTGTTTTCAATAATAATTCGACCCGTTTGATTTATATTTGAACTATTAGTAATAAAATCATTTAATTTCTTATTAGGAACATGCTTTTTTGAAATAGTTAAACAGTCATCATTTGAGATTAAAAGAATCTGTTTACTCTCTTGTTTTTTAATTTTAAATTTAACAATTTCTAACGAATTCGAAGTAATTGCTTCTAAATAACCCAAAATCATATAACTACTCACAAATTGATTTTCTTGAATAAGAAAACACGGCTGAATATCTTTATATTTTAAATGTGGAGGTATATAATTATTTAAACAAAGTTTTTCAATTATTTTAAAATCAATCGCATTTTTTCGATGATTATTTACTAATTTAATACTTATATTATTATTTAAAGATTGATTTGTTTTAAAAACTAGTACGTTCGAAATTAAATTTAAATTTTTTGTACCTTTAATAATCTGATTCGATTTATAAAAATATAAAGCCTTCGATTCTAGTTTAAAAATGGATTTGTTGTTAAAATCTGTTTGTGAATCTAATTGTAAAATATCTGGATAAGAAAACTCATACAGTTCAATAGGTCTAACTAATAACTGATCCGTATTTTTACCAATAATATGTTCACAGAAAGATAAATTTTTAACAGTAATATTTGAAAAAATAATCTCTCCAGGGTAATATATTTTTTTAGCTGTATTTTTAAATTTTTTGCCTTCATATACTAGACCAGATTTAACTGAGATCGTTTTAACAATATTATTTTTTTGACGGATAACAATAAGCCCTGAAGTTTTTGAAAAAAGACCTGGAATAAGTTCAAATCCTTCCGAAATAAAATCACCGTGCTCAACAAGTAAAATGTTATGTTCACAGTTTACTTTATGAATTTCTTCACCCAACCAAATTATTGTTCGATGAGAAACTACGGGTTTATAATTTTTTATTTTTGAGCTTTTCGTACAATAGAAAATGTTTTTATTTTTTTGATTATTTCTAAAAATATTTTTGAAATCGTAATATAACGTACCTCCCGTCAACGTTCGAAATGAATTTGTTACTAAAGTTCCAAATTTCTCATTTCTTGTCATCTGAAGATAATTTCTTGCATTTTTCCGCTGAATTTTTACAAGATATTTAGAGTTTCCTAAATTTAACAAATAATTTTGAAGTTCAAGCGAAGATTCTAATCTTTGTAACTTTGATTCGAATAGTGTGTACTTATTATTAGTGATTTTAACAACCTGTTGATAAAGACTCTTTTTATTATTAAGAAACTGAACAAATCCGCTATAATGATTTGTAATCTTAGTTCTAAAAATATAACTGTGGCGATTAAGTTTATAGTCAGGATAAAAATTTAAGAATGAATTTAATGGACTACTATAGAGTTGTCCGGATAAAATCCATATTAATTTGTTATTATTTAATAAATTAATTTTCTGTTTTAATGGTGGTATAAAAATTTCACCAGACGTATCACTTAAAATTGGTTTTACTTCAGTTTTAATTTGTTTATTAGTGTTAATTAACTCTCCAATAACCGTATCTTTTAGAATATATTGATTATTTTTCGGAAACAAAATCGTATTTCGTAAAACTTCAATTTGAACCAAGTCTTGATCTTTTTCATCAGGAATTAAAATTAATGAACCTGAATTTTTTGTTACTAAAACATCCTCTCCTCGATTTGTTCTTAAAATAACCGTTTTTAAAATTTTGTAAAACTGGATAATGCCATTTAATGGGCTAATAATTTGTTGTCTAGCTTCTGAAGTAAAAATTCCTCCAGTATGAAAAGTTCGCATTGTAAGTTGTGTACCAGGTTCTCCGATGGATTGACCTGCTAAGATTCCAACAGCTTCTCCAATATCCACCAAATTCTCATTAGCTAAATCCCACCCATAACATTTTTGACAAATAGCACGATATAAACTACACGTTAAAGGCGAAGCTACATAAAATTTACTTATGTGTTTTTCTTTAAATCTTTTAATTAATTTTGGAGTTATTTGAGTATTACTTTTTGCGATTACAATATTTGTTTTTGGATCAAAAACAGGTTTATTTAAGATTCTACCTAAGATTTTCTCATAAATTAATTCTTCATTAGTTTCTACATTATTAGGAAATGTAAATAAAAATGAATGGTTTGTTAAACAATCTTTCTCTCGAATTAATATATCTTGTGCTACATCAATTAGACGACGAGTTAAATATCCTGAATTCGCTGTTTTTAATGCTGTATCCACAATACCTTTTCGAGCTCCATATCCAGACATCAAATAATCAGTTATGGTTAAGCCTTCTCTAAAATTCTTTTTAATGGGTAAATTCATAATTTCACCACTTGGATCTGACATTAAGCCTCTCATACCAACAAGTTGACGCACTTGAGATAAATTCCCACGTGCACCTGAAAAAGCCATGATGTAAACTGAATTTAAAGGATCATAATTTTTAAAATAATAAATAATTTGATCCTTTAATGATTCACTTGTAAGACTCCATGTATCAATTATTTTTTGAAACCTTTCAACATCCGTAATTTTTCCTTTTAAATAAATTTTTTCTGCGTTAATAATTTCTTGATTCGCTTTTTCAAGCATCAGATTTTTAACGAAAGGAATTTTTAAATCTTCAATACTAATTGAAATTCCAGCTTGACTAGCATATTTAAATCCTAAATATTTTAATTCATCAGCTAAAGAACAAGCCTGCATGGAATCATAATTGGTAAAACTCCATGCCAATAATTCACGTAATTGTTTTTTACCTATTAGAGTGTTTTGATACGTATAATTTTTCATAAAACTTGTTTAGTATGTTACTTCCTTATTTATAAAAAATTTAAAGTTTTTTGAATTGTATAATTTAAGATGACACGTCCTGTTGTCGTTTGTAAGTATTGAACAATTGTCTCACCATCTTGATCTTTTCTTAGTTGTAAATTCTCATAATATTCAATACTTGTTCCATCGTTTAAAGTAATTTTTTTAATTAAATTAGATAAACTTTGATTCTTATCATTATATCGAACCCAAATCGAACTATGAATCTCAATTTTATTTTGATTGTAAGCTAGAAGGACATCTTCCAAGTTTGCAAAATAATGACTTGAGCCAAGTAAACCCTTAATATTATTTACTGTTAAATAATAACAACCTAAAACCATATCTTGACTTGGCATAATGATCGGCTCACCATTCGCAGGTGAAAGAAAATTATACGGTGCCAACATCAACATATAACATTCAGCTTGAGCTTCTAATGATAAAGGAATATGAACTGCCATTTGATCACCATCAAAATCGGCATTGAAAGCTGAACAAACTAAAGGATGTAGTTTAATAGCTCGACCTTGAACTAAAACTGGTTCAAATGCTTGAATTCCTAAACGGTGTAGAGTGGGAGCTCGGTTTAAAAAAATAGGATGACTTGTTAATATTTTTTCTAAAACTGGATCTACAACTGGTTCATTTTGTTGGATTAAATTTTTAGCAATTTTCATATTGCTAGCTAACCCTTGATTAATTAATTCTCTTATAATAAAAGGCTGAAAAAGCTCAATTGCCATTTCATATGGCAAACCACATTGATTTAATTTTAAACTTGGTCCAACTACAATAACTGAACGACCTGAATAATCTACTCGTTTTCCAAGTAAATTTTGACGAAAACGGCCATGTTTTCCTTTAATAATATCAGATAATGACTTTAACGGTCTATTATTCGCACTTAAGGCAATTTTACCCCGTTTTCCATTATCGATTAATGTATCTACAGCTTCTTGTAATAATCTTTTTTCATTTCGAATAATCAGTTGTGGTGCATCAATTTCTAATAAACGTAATAAACGATTATTTCGTGTAATAATTCGTCGATATAATTCATTTAAATCTGAAGTCGCAAAACGGCCACCCTCTAATTGAATCATAGGTCTTAAAGCTGGTGGAATAACTGGTAAAATAGACAATATCATCCATGATGGACTTGAACCGGTCCCAATTAAATTTTCTAAAATTCTAATCCGTTTAATTGCTTGTTCACGTATTTTATAAATTCTTTGTTGTTCCCATTTTCTAAACCATTTCGATTCATCATAAAGAGGGTTTTCTTTGTTTAATACTTTAGTACAAATTAAAACAAAATATCTTGTCCGGAAAATCTCTGATTTTAAATCTAATTTTTCTAATTCTCGTTTAATTAATGGAGCTCCAATTAAAAAGTTTGGTGTTGCTCTTAATAAATATTTCGGTGTATTATACCGACGATTTTGAGGTCTCGGATAAGGTTTTAGTGGATAACCACTATAACCTAATTCTCGACTTCTTCGATATTGTTGTAAATCCCAATGTAATCCATAGAATGAAATTTCATCTTCTGCAATAAAATATGCTAATGAAGCAAGTTTAATACGCTTAATTCTTTCATCCCATAGATCAACAATCGTTGATGTAGTTAATTTTAAACCTTTACATTTCTTACATTTTTCGGAGTGTGCTGTATAACTTGTATCCAATTGTTTTTCAGACTCTTCGACTTCTAATAATAGCGCCATGAAATTTGGTCGACTATTAATGTACCAAACGTGAGTTACAGGATAAATTAAATTAATATATCCCATTCTATGACGTCTTACTCGAGATTCTGTTAATTCAACACCACATCTTTCACAAATTAAACCTTCATATCGAACTCTTTTATATTTTCCACACGCGCATTCTAAACTTTTACTGGGACCGAAAATTCGTTCACAAAATAAACCATCCATTTCTGGTTTAAAGGTCCGGTAATTTATTGTTTCAGATTTTTGTACTTCGCCAACAAATTGCCCATTTGGTAATTTTCGATTCGCCCATTGTAAAATTCGAAAAGGAGATGCTAATTTAATTTTTATATAATCAAATTCTTTTGCAAATTGTACCATTATTATTAAAATGAAATATCGTTTATATTTGAAGTAGGTGAAAATGTTTTTGATAATGGATTATATTTTTCAATCAAATTCACTTCAACTTCATATCTTTTATGTGAGCTAAATTTTTCAATTTTATATGTACTCATATCTAGACCAATTGAGCGTAATTCTTGTAATAAAACTTTAAATGATTCAGGTATACCAAATTTCGGAATTTGTTGACCTTTCACAATTGCATTTAATGTTTCATTTCGACCTTGCATATCGTCTGATTTTATTGTTAAAAGTTCTTTTAGTGTAAAGGCAGCCCCAAAACCTTCTAAAGCCCAAACTTCCATTTCTCCAAACCTTTGCCCACCATGTTGTGCTTTTCCTCTTAATGGTTGTTGAGTAATTAGAGAATATGGGCCTGTTGCTCTTGCATGCATTTTATCATCGACTAAATGAATAAGTTTCAACATATATGCATTTCCAACGGTAATGGGATTTTCAAACTCTTTTCCTGTTCGGCCATCGATTAAAACCATTTTACCGGGTGCGTATGGATTAAATAACCAACTTTCATTTTTTTGAATCGATGCTTGTCTTAATTTTTTATTTATTAAAATCCGAGACATTTCTAAACCATACATTTCATCAAATGGTAGAATCTTAAATCGGGAATTTAATTTATCACCCGCCAATCCTAACAAACACTCGTAAAGTTGTCCCACGTTCATTCGTGACGGTACACCTAAAGGATTTAGAATAATATCAATAGGAGTTCCGTCTGGTAAAAATGGCATATCTTGACGCGCTAGAATACGTGAAATAATTCCTTTGTTACCATGACGACCTGCAATTTTATCACCGACTTGAATTTTTCGAATCTGAGCAATAAAAACATAGATTTTTTCAAATTTATACGTTAATTTTGTCCGACGATTAAATGTAACTGTTTCAATTACTCGACCATATTCACCGTCTGGCATTCGATATGAATTATCTTTTACACCTTTGGCTTTCGCTCCAAAAATCGCACGTAATAGTTTAGACTCGGGTAATTGTTCCGATGTATTATTTGAAATTACTTTTCCAACTAGAATATCACCTGGTTTTACAAACGTACCTACCGTTACTATCCCATCATCGTTTAAATGTTTAATTTCAGACAGACTTAAATTTGGAATAGTTTTGGTTGTTTGTTCTGACATCTCTGAATTTCGGTCAATTTCAATTTTATAACGTTCAATATGAATCGATGTAAAAATATCATCATATACTAATCGTTCACTTATTAAAATTGCATCTTCGAAATTGTAACCTTGCCAAGGCATGTAGGCTACTAAAACATTTTGGCCTAATGCTAATTCATTACTTGTTATTGCTGGCCCGTCTGTAAGAATTTGCCCTGATTTAATGTTTTCACCTTTCCAAACTACAGGACGATGATTAATACATGTTTGCTGATTTGAACGCAAATATTTTTGTAATTTATATGTTACTTTTTTGCCACCTTCGTTTTTAATAATAATCTTATTAGCAGTTACTGAATTAACAATACCTGAGGCTTGAGCATTTAAAGTCATACCAGAATCAATCGCAATTTGATTCTCTAATCCTGTTCCAACAATTGGTTTTTGAGGTAAAATTAAAGGCACGGATTGACGTTGCATATTTGAACCCATTAAGGCACGGTTTGCATCATCATGTTCAAAGAAAGGTATTAAAGATGCAGCTACAGAAACAACTTGAATGGTTGAAATAGAAATAAAATCAACTTCAGATGGTGTAACATTAATAAAATCTTGTTTATATCTAACTGGAATAACATTTTTAATCAAATAATTCTCTTTGTTAGTTGCAAGATCAGCGGGAGCAATTTTATATAAATCTTCTATATCAGCTGTTAAATAGATAGGATTACCAGTTTTAAGAACTTTTCCGTTTATAACTCGCCAAAAAGGTGTCTCTAAAAATCCAGATTTATTTACTCGTGCACATGTTGTTAATGAAGCAATTAAACCTACGTTTTGTCCTTCAGGCGTTTCAATAGGACAAATTCGACCATAATGACTTGGATGAATATCACGCACAGCAAAACTAATTCGATCACGATCAAATCCACCAGGCCCTAATCCACTAATACGACGTCGATGAGTAAGAGAAGATAATGGGTTAGTTTGATCCAAATATTGAGATAATTGACTAGATCCAAAAAACTCTCTAACAGTTGCGTTAACGATATTAAAGCTTAGTAAATGACCAGAATCAATTTTATTTGTTTGATTTCGTAACTTTCGAACTAAACGCTGAAAACCTATTCTAAATAAATTCTGTAATAATTCTCCGACGGAACGAACTCGCCTATTTTTTAAATGATCGATATCATCTTGAACTCCTTTTGAAATCGTTAAACTAATTAGTTTATCAGTAATGGCAAATATATCTTCATATGTTATACTCTGTAATCTTTCACTAATCCGTAAATTTAAACGATTATTTACTTTTAATCGACCAACTCTTCCTAAACGATAATAATTAGGATCAAAAATTCTTGAAAATTCTGAAATATTTTTAAAATAATCTAAATTCAAGTCAAATCGTGGTATAGGTTGTTTTAATCGTTTTGAATTTATTAAAAAAGGTTTCTCAAAATAGAAAAAATCAGAATATTGTAAATTTTGATGAATTTCTAAATTTGTCAATCCCATTTCTTTTAACAAATAAAGAACTGGTTTTTGATTTATTTTATCTAATTGAATTACAACTTCATCTTCTTGATTTTTTATGGGATATTTATAGGGATTAATTTTTGTATTTTTTTGAAATCCGAAACGAATCCAAGATCCATATTCAGGTATTAGAGTTGCTGTATATAGGTCTTTTTCATCATATTTTTTATGATAACCCGTTTTAATTTCATGATCTTTTCTGTAAAGAAGTAATTGAGTTTTTGTTTTTAAATATTTGTGGCGTTCTGATTTATACAATAATTTATCTTTTCCAAATATATACTTTAATTGATCTTTTAAACTGATTGAAAAATAAATTGTTGGTCTTAAATTTGAAAATTTAAGAAGTTGAGTAAAAGTGTCTATTTTTGGTAATGTTTGGTCAAGATTTGTTTTTAGAAATGAAAAATTTTCCATTTCTGTAAGCCAATCATTTGAATGCTTGGTTATTAGTAATAATTTTGAGTTTAATTTAATTTGAGCAGATTTTTGTGAATTAATTACTGTTTTATCATAGCTATAAAGTAGTTTTGTTGTTTGATCTTTCGATAATTTAAAACTATTCTTTAGAACTGAAAATTCATTCGAATTTTTCTCAATAAAAGTAGATTCATTATTTTGTAAAATTTGAGATTTAATTAACAGTTTTAATAAAAATTGAAAATATTTTAATATATAAAGAACTTTATTTTCATTTAAATTTACTTTTAAATTTAATGTAGTATTTTTTAATTGTAACCATTTCAACAACAATGGAATTAACTGAGTTTTTGATTCTGATTTCAAAGTTTTTGAAATTAATCGATAATATTTAAAACATTGTAAAAAATAAAACGAAGGTGTTATTTTTGTTTGTTGCAAATACTTTATAGAATAATAATAAATAGAATTATTATTCCAATGTGGAACAATTTTTTTTTTCTTTTTCACTTTGTCATAAGTTGTGGTTGGAATAGAAAAAAAGAGATCAAATTCCGAAATAAGGGCCTCACCGGATGGTAAAAAGGAACGTAATTTATTTATATCAGTAGATAATTTTCGTTTAAATTGTTTTCGTGTTTTCTGATTTTTGTTTTTTTCAAAATAAACGCCGGGACTTCGGATAATTTGGCTAACAATAACTCGTTCACAACCATTAATAATAAATGTTGCATAAGTAGTCATTAAGGGTAAGGTAATAATAGGAAACTGATTATGGTAACGAACACTGTTAATTATTTTATTTCGTACTTCAATTGGAATAACTAATTGTGCTCTATAATTCCCACTATATTTTCGTGCAATTAATAAACTATAGGGTGGTTTTATTAAACTATATTCTTCTCCAAACATTAGATATTCAGTATTTTGACTAAAATCATGAATTCTAGAGAATAAAGCTAATTCTTCATTTAAACCCTGAGTAATAAACCAACAAAAACTTACTCTTTGCATTGCCAGAAAATCTGGGAGAGCATTGATATAATTCATATTTTGTTTCATAATCTTTGTTAATCACTCAAATAATTAAGTATGGTTATTGTTTTTATTTACTAAATTTTAAGATAAGTAAATTATGTTACGAAAATTTAGAATTTTCGTAACTATCGTTAAAGTTTAAAGGTATTTGTAAAAATTTGAAA
>Ga0209712_10002929_pt1 | contig 13953 bp, 15 predicted proteins | sample ArcOceMetagenome_FD_187443 | JGI IMG/M metagenome (GOLD analysis project Ga0209712, IMG submission 187443) | Marine eukaryotic phytoplankton communities from Arctic Ocean - Arctic Ocean - Greenland ARC118M Metagenome (SPAdes) (version 2) | ecosystem: Environmental > Aquatic > Marine > Oceanic...
TCGAGACGGTATTCGCCCTCCAGATCCACAAAGTTGTAGTAGTCTTGAATCAGGTGGTCTTCTTTCATACCATTTCCCGCGGCTCGAATCGCGATGACTGCTCTGGCAATGCGCAGACGTTTGCACATGATACACGGTTCTCGGTTAAGAGGGTACCGCTTGGTTTCGTCGTATATTACCTGTTGCGACGGCAAGAGAAACTCTCTCAGGATGAACCCGTCCGGGCAGACATTCAGTCCTTCGCACGCCTCCTCGTTCACACACTTGCGTTGGTCACCACTGGCGTCGGTCAGGTAGGATTCTTCGTACTTGCGGGTCACCCCTTCGATGGAGTCTCTGTACCGCCCCACATGGCTGAAAGAGTTCATGTCAAAATTAATCGTGGGTTTTTTCTGGAGGAGGGATTGTACAAAAGGAAAATGCCAAGGCGAGACATGTTTGTATTCTTTCTCCTGGTTGTTCCTGTTGAAGAAATGGGTCTGTGCGACCAACAATTCGGGTTCCAATTTGAACTGACCTTTCATGCTGAGGATGGTGGGTTGTGTGGTGGACGTCACACGTTGACGTTTGGCGTTACGGATTATGGGGAAGGGGTTTCGTTTTTTGTTGTCCCCTGTGCTCTCCAGTGCAGAGTCGAATGCGGTATCAAAATCCATGACGGTATTCTATTGGTAGGTCTGCTGATCTATATATATCGCCATACTAGAAATTAATTTCAGGGGACCGGGGGCATGCTGGGGTGGTGATGTTTTTCAGTGATTCGTACAACGCATGGGGGTGCAAAGACGACTCCACGTCTGCACCGGCGGCGCGCAAAGCCCCGGCAACAATCTCTGAACAGAACCATCGGTCGCGGCTAAGGCGGGCTTTGCAGATGGGTTGCAAAAAGTACCCAGTATGGTTGAACTGGTCACCGACATGGGCTTTGCAGAACTCGATGGCTTTGTCGACGTCCCAGTTGCACAGCCGGAAATGCCATTCGTTTCGCGAGAACCGTTTGTGTTCGAAAAATACCGTGCCGTTGTAGTGAATGGAACATGACTGACCAATGATTTCTTCGTTGTCGGATTGTTCCGCAAACAACAGTTCTGTATGAATCATAGGGTTTGCAGATCCACTTATGTACGCGGCGGCACGGTTCAACCAATGCAGGTTTTTGATTTGTTCGGTGGCAGGGAGGAAACATATGTACATTTGCACCGGTTCTGGTGTAGACGGTTGAAACATTTGCAGATTTGTAGACAGAGTAATGCTATATATATATACATTTAGATTGTCATTAACTTCATTTGTGTATCTAGTGTACAGGCATTGGAGCCATTGTCGTTGGCTGTCACCGTCGACCACATTTTGAACCGTTGCCTGTCGTTCTGTGGTGGTTCAAATTTGACGTCCTTGGAGGTGTATGTCCCTGGATGACTCAGCATCATGTGTTGGTGGTAAGTATACCAAAGTGAACAGTCTGAACGGTAAATGTTGGTATGGGAATGGTTGTTGATCCGGTTGTGGTGACCCATTTCCGTCGCCGACTTATATTTGAAAGATGGGTCGTAGGGACCACTAGCGAGCTGGTCACCGTTGTAGAAATTAAAACATTCACCAATGATGTTGTATGCTTTTCTTTGTTTGCCCTGGAAGGTGACCAGAAACGACCGGTTGTATATTGGTCTGATTACAGTATTGGTGGTCGGGTCCTTCCTACCATTGGACAGGTCCACATACCGTCTGATACCTAGTTGTGTCCAGATGCGGTTGGCGTTTGCCTGTGCATCCTGGTACAACTGTTGTGTCTTGACCGACCGGGTCAGTGGCAGTTCGATGGAGGTGGGAGTGGGTTTGACCGGGTATTCTATCGTATATGGTTTCCACACACTGTCTACATTGTTGAAACAGGTGGGCACTGCCACAGTGTACCCCTGTGCTCTCAACAGACCTGGATCATTGTGGTTACAACCTGACACGGGGAGTGGGGTTGACTGGATTAATTTTTCAACCACTAATTTCTTGTTCATGACGTATGCGTGGTCAAACTTGTCAATACCCTTCATCGACCCCAGGTAAGTGAGCATTGTCTGACGGTTGATGGCGGAGAACCCGTACTCGTTGTCTACGATGTCAACCATGGTTTGAAATTTGTGCTTGTGGCAGTCCAAACCACATTCGTTGCACTGGCATGCCAACATCTGTTTCACATCCATAACAGGGTGCCAACAGTTGCATTGGTACAGTTGGTCAATCCATTTGTCCATTTGAATAACGGACCCAGACTATTTATACACCGGAGTGTGTACAAATGCGATGTACACGTCAAAAATATCTATTTGACCATGGCAGAACCAACCCCATGCATTGGTGCATTGTCCTTGTGGTGTCGTCAATGTGTGTGGCATGGATGTTGATTGACACAACTTCACCAATCAAGTACCAACATTCCACCAAGTACCAATCTGCCGCAGTCAAATCCCTAAACCTAGACGATACCTATCGGCAAAAAATGCAGATGGTAGCGTCGTATATGAAAGAGTATTGCAAAAGAGGAGATCATATTGTGTTTGGACACAATGTGGAGTACAACGGAGAAGTGCTTAATGATCATGTGTTCCATGTGTGTGGAGGGTTGACATGGCTCAATGCCCGCATTGTAACTAAATCCGATGCACGGGTGAGGTGCCAAGAAGAATACACAAACATGTTCAAATCACGGGTGCAACCAAAGGTGGTCAGTATGCGTGCGGTCAACGTAGAAACATGGTCAGAGAAAGAAGTGGAGGGCGAGGATACTGTTGCATGCCGATGGAACCACGCGGTTGATATTTTGGAAAACAGATGGTTATAAGTATACTGTACATACCATTAAAAGTAATGAGTATCATAGGCATATCCCCCAACATGACACAACAAGAGTTTGAGAACCGGTTTAAAAGCGGTGGGTTTGCAAACATTTTTACTGACCGTACTATTAACTATTACCATACTATTGACGACAAATTTAATTTTGAGTGTATCAATAAGTTATTGAAAAAACGAAGAAGTTGCCACAGAATGTTCGAAGGTGTGACATTCACAGAGGGGGTTACATTCGAGGAGCTTAAGACCGAATATATTACCGACATGTCTCTTATGTTTCATGAATGCAAAGGGGTGGTAAATTTGGAAGGAGCCAAATGGGATGTATCATCAGTGACAGACATGCATGGCATGTTTAAGGATTGCGAGTCGGTCACAGTTGACCTTTCACAATGGAATTTTTTTTCTGTCACAAACATGGCACAGATGTTTCAAGGGACAAATCTGACGTTGACCTTAGGCGACATCAAACTTAATACCAATAAAGTGAACAATATGGAGTCAATGTTCAGAGCAACCATCTTCGATGTCGACCAGCAACCGTCTTTCAAGGCACTGCAAACACGATCCGTTACAACAATGAAGAGCATGTTTAAAAATAGTAATTTGGGTAACCCAACAATGGAGCGCATCAATCTTGCCGGATGGAACGTAAGTAATGTCAGAAACATGAGCGAGATGTTTGCTAACCTGCCTGAGTTCGATGGAGAAATTCCCAGTTCATGGAGTCATGGAAGTATGACAAATTGCAACGGAATGTTTGTCAATTCCACCAAATTCAACAATGATGGGAAAGCTCTGCCATTGTTTCCAAAAGCCAGCAAGATGAATTGGTTAGCTGGTACACTGAAAGCGAGGAAAAGAGAGAAAGCTTTGCTACAGTTTTGCCCAGGTGGTATGGACAATATATGTACAAGATGTTACACCGTCTACGACGAATTGGATAACATTGGTCAATGGAAATGTTCCTACCACCCGAGTCCCCTGGATGGTGACCGTTACACCTGTTGCAACACAGTATTGTTCAGTATGGTTTCCATACCCCTGCACAAGGTCGCTACAAAACAATTGGTGGTCGACAAATATATGTCCCGTACATATTAGAGAAAGGGTGTACCGCGTGTGACCACGGGACCAACCTTGCCCCCGTCGTCCTGACAGACCTGTTTGATTTGGCGGATTACCTCAACCCAGACATTTTGTGCAAGGAAGCAGTCGAAATTGAAGCTGAGACTATCACTATATCGCGTTACAAACGCAAATGAATACGAATACGAATGCAAACATTACCCCAATGCAAGTGTACGCATCTGCCTCTCCCACATCCAATCTACGATACGTCTGGCGAACACAGCAACCAGCATGCAGGTGTAAAACAATTCGTTTGGCAGTACTGAATCAAACAACAAGAAAACCGAGACAAAGTTGGTCGGAAACATTACAACCAGTTCGGCAAGTTGGACATGGACAAGTTTGTCTTGGCTGTTGGTAGCCGCCAGTTTGCCTTTCCAGACCTCTGTTTGTTCCACCAGTTGGTACGCAGACATGCTGACAGTGTACAAACATATGATTACCGTACTGTAGATGATGTCCAGGAAAGGTTGAGATTTGTTGAACGCGGAGACCAGTAGAACAAACCAGGGAATAGAGACCTGCATTTATTTTATCTTAATATATTTGCGTAGTAATAGTGCATATACCAGAAGTATGCTCCCAGTACAACTCATCCACAACCCGTTTTCATAAATGGTGATGTCGGAAGATTGGCACATCCTATTTATAGTAAACGATATGGTATTAGTACTATGTTTTTTTCCATCCCGCGCAACGTCCTGCTGCGAACATGGCACGACTACAACAAATATTCCATTTTCTTCATGTGTCGCCAAGTCATCACCAACAATTTAATGCTCAATGGGATTCAGTATGAACGGAACAAACGCCAGTTCACACCGTCGTTGGAAATACAAGACGCTGTCCAAGAACATTGGGAATGTTTTATTGCGGAGTTCATCAAGCAGGTCATTGCGTTTGGGTTTGCAATGGTCTGCATCTCCACAGACAGTGCTGGTCGCAAGTACCCGAGGACCGTCGACCCACATCTGATCTCCATTGCCGTCAACATTGACAACGATGGTACCACTTACACTATCACTTCTACGGAGATAGACCCACAATCTGTGTTGGTGTATGATCATTTTGGTTTCACCCCGGTCATGGTGGGGGGGAAGGGGGTATTGACATCAATCGCTTGGAAAGTCTTGCCAGAAATTCGTTTCTTGTCTGGGTTACGCAACGATTGCTTGTTGATGGAAGGGAACAAAGGCAACCCCCATTTTTTTGCCACTACACACCACGACAACAAAACCAAAACCGAAGGGATTGACTTCGACTACTACGCCGACGATGGGGACAAGGAGATCCAAAATCAAATGTTTACCAGAAACAAAATTCATATTGAAGTCCTCAACAGACAGAAAGACTTGTACAACCAACAAATGGGGTATTCGGTTCGCGCTACATGCAAACTGGAAAATGTAGTACCTTTGCCAACGGACACTGACATTGTGTCCACACCCCAGAACACTGGACGGCAGGACATTGTGCAACTGCATAAAGTGATGCAGGAAATGATTTGTACTACATTGGGGGTACCCCGGTCGATGTTGATTGCCGACGGTCAGTACAGCAGCAGCACTGAGGGAGTGAAAATGTTGTTCGATACAACGATGAAATGGTGGCGGAAACAAACGGAGAACACAATGACAGATTTATACACTAAGATTTACATTACAGATACCAAACCAGATTCCAAACCAGATTCCAAACCGCATAAGAACATATATTTGGCAAAAACACGCACTCAGGTACGTTTGCTATTGCCACCTTCACAAGACGTAGATATCAACCAGATGACCATGCTTTACGAAGCCGGTGTCCTCAACTGGGACATCTATTCCAAGACTATCATGGCTCAACTCCAGCTACCTGAGTCCGGGCGCAACAAATCACCTCCAGATACACTACAAAGCATCGATCCCCCGCAAGTACTTGCCATGACGCACAAGAGAAAAAGAACCACTTGGGGAAGTGATGTTAGTCCCACTGCGTAACTGGTCCGCGGTTGCCATCGCTGCTCTGCATCTGTCCCCCTTCAAATTGACTTGCATGACCAGGTTGTACTTGTCCATTGCCATTGCCAAGTCGTCGATGGTCACATTGCGATTGTACAATTGTCTAGATTTATAGTTGCTCCCGTCGATGGACACGGCGGGGTTCGTTTCAAACAGGTCTTTGCCTGCTCGAGTGATCTGGTTAATTACATCGGTCTGTGCTAAACGTTGTGTATCGGATACTTTGCACGTCGGGTTGGGCACCATCTGTAGCAGAAAATTCTGATTGGATTCAGAGATGACGGGTTGTTTAGCAAATGACATTTAAGAACATTACTGGCTATATTTATACAATCAAAAATCTGATCCTATAAAGTACGATGTTCTACATTCAAATATGTCCGACCAAGAGAAACAGGTCGTTCTTGACCATTTGCAACAATCAGAGCATTTTGTAGAAGTCAAATTTCTACCTAATTTCCAACAAGACCATGACAATTCGTTGTTGTATGGCACCGCCGTGTACAAAGGGATGATTGTATCACTCAAACCTGAATACAACATCACTGCCACGGACGTACTGTGGTTGCACCCAAACAACGCACAATGCAGAGCTCTCTTTGACGGTGGACATTACCAGAAAGTAGACGACCTCCCTGCCATGAACGCGTCTGCCGGTGTGTACCAAACCAGAAACATCAATGCATTGGGTGACACTGTCAACCACTTGTACACCATTGTTGATACTCATTTGGTACAAGCCTGGACCGGTACCGTCCAATCGGTCTACTCAAACAAGTACCAATCTGAAGTGCTGGAACAATGCAAAGATATCGCCCACGATCTTGGGTCGGGAGACCTGGTCAGTGTACATTATACCAATGTGCTGCTCAAAGGAACAGGCATTTTCCATTATTACAACGGTGTATACAAAGACGAAGGATTGGTGTTGCACAGCCCACTCATTGGATATACAAAAGTATCTGCCAAAGACCATCCTTCCGACTGGATCGACGAATCAAATCATCTTACCGACTTGAGCATGGACCAATACGACAGCATCTACTCCAAATGCGACTGGAACAGTTGTGAGCTCGTCAATACATTTGCATTGAAAAAATGCCTGCAACCGGTCCACACCGTACAGTTCCAACCCATCAACGTGTCACTGTCCAACACACCCATCCACAACAAACTGTCACCACAACAACTGGTCAGTATGACCCCACCACCCTGCAACATCCCCCCGTTTGTCGAGGTGTACGATCATGTCAGAGAGAACAAAATAAAACTGCCGTACTCCACCGAATTGATCCTGAAACTGTTGGAACTGAGAGATGATCATGATATTTTACACATGTACAACAACGGCGACCTCCTACTCCCTAGACACATAATAGAAAAAATTGCTTAAGGAAATTTGTACTTGACCAGTAACTCACAGACTACTTTGTACTGCTCTTCCCCCTCCGTATTCGCCTGGAACCGTGCACCGAACTCACTAAAGTTGGTGTACGGGATTTCTTGAATCACGTTTTCGTACAACTGTTTGATACAGTTCTTAACAACATCGGTCGCAACCTTGACATACTTGCCCTCGTGAATCTGTTCGTGCTCGGGCGCAATCCCAAGCTGTTCCCAGTTCTGACCAATGATTTTCATCACCACGTGTTCTTGGTCCACATAGTAATAATTTTCACCGGGAAAGGGGACAATGTTTTCCCATAATTTGGTCAAAGTATAAGAACCGTACTTGTTGATGTAGGTATTGTTGACTACATTTCGAGGGGTATACACCACCTCGTTCAAACGTTGCATTTCGTGGGGCAATACGTTGACCAGATTTGTGTATCCCTCGTTGGAATGCGCGTGTGTATCTTCCATGTCATTGTTTTGTTGGGCGTAGAGCGCACCGGACGAGTTGACAATGTTAGGAGTGCCCTCGAAAAGGTTGACCCCAAACGTGACTGGTTGGGGACAGTTTGAAGATACACTTTTTAAACGGATCTCCGTAATGATTGCCTTTTCAAAACTTTTGTTTTCCCATTCAGCTACTTGTTCCTCCGTCAGATCTTGGCTCATTGTGGGTTTGAAGATGTCTACACCGTTCTTGACGTTGACCACCTTACCCAACGCCAAATCCATGCCACTGGTATTGCATTCCATCACCACACGGCGGCTGAATTCCTGACCCAATTCTTGGTTGTCTTGAATCTCTTGAATCTCATTACTCTCTTGAATCCCATTATTGAGGTCTGTCATTTTATATTCTATGCATGTCTTATATATAGTTTGTTTTGTCTGATGTAAATATAAAGATGATGAGTGAAACTGTCAAAGTTACAAGTCAGAGGCATACTGTGATCCCTGATAAATATATACCAGATGCAGCTGATCTCAACATTGAACACTTATTGAAAGTATACCAAAGAACATTAGCAGGCAATAAACAATCATTCAATAAGGTATATAATTATTTGTCAGTGATTGCAGGGTTTATGGGTGACGAAGATGTATTCCAGTTAGAAAAAAAATCGTATTTCAAATCTGGTAATGATAACGAACAGTTGACAGAAGCAGAAGCATCATATATGCGAACAGCATATTTGCGTAATATACGAACAGCAGATGATGATCAAAATCATAGTCCGCTGGTAACACTGACAAAGTTAACACAGGACGCAATTTCGTCGTCAGATGATGACGACAACGCTAACCCTAACATAGAACAGGATAGAGAAGATAAGAAATTGCGAAATGATGTAAATCATAGTCTGCTGGTAACACCACAATTTCGTCGTCAGAACGGTACTACAATTTCGTCGTCAGATGATGACGACAACGCTAACCCTAACATAGAACCAAGTAAGTACAGCACACTCACTGAAGCAGATCGACAAAAGAGGTTGCAAAAAAGATTGAGGGATAGAGAAGATAAGAAATTGCGAAAATATTGGGATCAAATAAAAGAAGAATACATAGAAGAATACATAGCTACAAAAGAAGAATACGCAGCAAAAACTGCACCATACATGCATTCTAATCATTATGGGCTGTTAATCTACAATAGGATCCAAGATATTGCAAAACCGTCGATTGTAGCAGTCAGCAATTTGGTTGTGGACGATGTTCTGCGCAACTGTCCCCGTTTAACAGGCTGTACACCGGACGATTTTATCCAAAGCAATCGACATTCATATCTGTTTGCAGAATTGGTGTATTATAGAACTGCTAATAGTAGATCAGGCAATGGGAAACGGTACGATAAAGTTGTCAATTACCCACGCAGGAGGCGGGAGATGCAGCGTCTCCGGAACCGGTTACAAGCATTGCCACGACCACCCTGTGCACCCCACCAAGCAAAGACAATGTTAGCCAAATTCGCTCCAAAAAAAAACCAAAATTACTTAACGAATAATTGAATCACAAACTCTTGTATGGCGTGATATGTATTGTAACAGGTGTGCAATAAACAAAACATGCAATCTATTTTCTTATTGTTTGTGACCACCTTTGTGAGCGCATCTGCTATTGAATTGACCCCATCCAACTGGGACCACCATACTGTTGGCAAAACTATTTTTGTCAAGTTTTTCGCTCCTTGGTGTGGGCATTGTAAGAAAATAAAACCTGCTTGGGACCAACTTATGAACGATTACAAAGATTCCAGTACCATACTGGTTGCGGATGTCGACTGCATTGGGGAAGGAAAACCACTCTGTGATACTCATGGTGTCAAGGGGTTTCCTACCATCAAATTCGGGGCGGGTGTGTTGGAAGACTACAAACAAGGTCGATCCCTGGAAGAGTTGCGCAAGTTCACATCCGAACTCACCGCACCCTGCAATGTCTTCACCATGGAACATTGCACTGACGAACAACAAGCACAAATCACGGAACACAAGGAAAAATCCATGGAGGAACTGCAGGGGTTGATCAATGTACACTCCAGTACAGTGGCAAACATTGAACACGTCTTCACAACCGGAGTCAAGGGGCTGCAAGACCAGTTTGAGACAATGCAGGGCGATAAAGAAAATGCCCTTGCACAGCTCGGTGACGTAGGTATTCTAAAATCACTGTTGGGTACCCCAAAAAATGAATTGTAACAGGGTTTGTAACAGGGTTATTTAGTCCGGTTGCATTATGGTACAAGCATGATCATTCTGCGTGGTCCAGACAAGCATGTGTACATCACCAAATGGAATGGCAAGACCGTATGGAAAGCTGGCATCCGGACTCCCTGGTCCGTCGTGAATACCTATTCCAAACACATTGGCAATGTCATCATGGTCGTAGACGACGTAAGTGAGCTCTGGGAGGACATGACCCACATGTTTGTCATCACTCAGAACAACCAAGTTGTGCTGGAAGCAGTGCACAGAGGTGCGTACTGTCTGAAGTGTGAATTTTGGGAAGGGTTGTGGCGTCTCCGTGACCTGCAAACATAACACACACTCGTAATTGTACATAACATAAGTACTGTATATATGTCTCAAACCTCGACCTTAAAAGAAAATGCAACCCCTCTCCTACCGGCGGTACCTCATTGGTGCCTACGAATACTACCAATCACAAAAATTAGCAGAGCTGGACCAAAACATGCCCCGGCTTTATGGTACCGCCAAACCCATCAACCGATCCTACAAAGGGGACCACCGTCTACAAAGCCTTCGAAAAACCCTCAACGGGTTTGGGATGGAACGTTCCAAAATGCAGAAACAGTTTCACGAGACGTTTCTGCAGTCCGTCTGTCTACATCTGTACAAGGACGACCCCGACGTAGACATGGAAAAAATAATGCGCATCAACAATTGGGACGACCTGCGTCAATCCGTGCTCTGCATGACCCCCCGACGATTTGGTAAAACGACTGCCGTTAGCATGTTTGTCGCCGCCTACGCCATGTGTGTACCCAACTCCGTCCAATCAATCTTCTCCACTGGACGCCGTGCCAGTCAGAAGCTGCTGGAACTCATACGAGACATGGTCAAACAAACTCCTTGGGCGGATCGCATCATCAAATGCAACCAAGAAGAGTTCGTACTGCAAGGTGACTCACCCTTTGACAAACGCAAGATCTTTTCCTACCCCTCCTGTGCCAAAACGTTGCGTGGGGTCGGTGGGGATGTACTCTATTTGGAAGAAGCTGCATTTTTAGACCTGCAAGTTTTTTTCGAAATCGTTGTGCCACTGTTGGAAATGGAAACGACTGCCCTGATTGCCATCAGTACCCCGCAGGACAAACTGAATTTCTACTCCGAAATGTTTGAACTCCGTGACAACACTGGTGATCTGTTCTTCCGTACCATTCGAGTATCGCTTGTCTGCGACAAATGCAAAGCCGCCGGCAAAGGGTCCGAATGTACACACAAACAAGATTTGATACCACCATGGAAGTCTGCGGCGAAGTTGGACATGGTTCGGGCGCTCTACGCTGACCAGAGTGATCTCATGCAACGAGAGTCCATGGGTGCCATCACCGACGATGCCAAGTCATTGTTTGAATCCGACAAAGTCGTCTCGTTCCTCAACAAAGGTTACAGCCTGACCTCCTCACCCAGATACGTGTTCATGGCGATGGACCCCAATGGTGGTGGCACCAGTCATATGGCTTTGGTCAGCGTGGTCTTTGACAATGAATGCTTGGTCGTTGTAGGGATTGACACTGCACCGACCGACAAACACGATCAAATTGAACAGATGCTCAAGCAACATGTTCGGTCGCTCCGAGCCAACCCCATGCTCCGGCAGTCCTATATCATTTTTATCCCAGAAAACAACCTGGGGCAAGAAGCTGAACATGCCCGACACATGTTGCGTGATGAAAAACGTCTCTACACCATCCATGAGAAAAGAAAAGCAGGGGTCTGTACCACTCATGCACGGAAAGAGATATACGCCATCACGTTGCTCACTTACTTCAACAACGGCACAATACGGTTTGCTGCAGACGCGGTATGTGCCAACCCCATGATGGACGCAAACACTAGACTGGTTGCCACCAAAAAAGAATTCCAAAAACAACTGGTGCAATTTCGGAAAATCATCCTGCCCGGTACACAACCCTTCAAGAACGCCAAATTTGTATTCACTGGCAAAGCCAAACGTGGCATGAACGATGACCTCGTGATGACACTCATGATTGCAATTTTCTGGGGCAGGGAATTTATCAAAAAACGAATAAATGGTGTCCCCTACTCCTCGTTCGAAGCGACCTGAAGCGACCAGAATAAACCTGCAACCGTATGTATATATATGGGTGGTGAACATGCAAATACCACAATGCATACACAGTATACACAATATATGATTTATATCTCTGTCGCCGTCGTTGGGTTAGCGGTCATCGAACTGGGTTATAACCATTACAAATCCATGTCCCAACCGAAACCACAAACAGAATGAGAATGACGTTGTTTGATTTGTTCCTGGACATCTATGGGCACCAGGTACCGGTGCTGAACATGTTGAGAAATATCATAGACATTACCAACTACTCGGAGCATTCCATACTCAAACAAATGCAAATGGAGAACAACTACATGAAACAAATGTGGTACAGAGCAGCCCTTTACTGCCAAGTATCCTCCGACAAGCTGCAGACCATCCGTACCCGATGCAGAGCCGAGAACTCCATGCGCATGGCGTGGACCGAATTCGTGCGGGCACGGTTGGTAGAGATGCCCGAAGTCCCCCCTGTGCCCGGATAGAGTATGGCGAGTGTCTTTGGGGGGATTTGTGTGAATGTTTTGAGGGAAACAAAATGTCAACTTTCAGGGAGCGGGTCTGGCACATGCGTTATTTTATTTCGATGTATACCGCACTGTGTACCCAACAGTGGTTCAGAGACGTGGTCATGGGTGGGTTCTACATCTGTACAGACATTGGTAAAATTTTTTATTTCATTCTGGGTGAACTGATGTTTGTAGCCGGTCCGTCCATGATCACAATGGGCACCGTTGGTTACCTCACATACATATTGATCTCCATGTGGAATTCCGATCGCAATATATAAGCAAGTCCCCCTGTCCTATAAATGGCGTACTACGTTGCGGCACTGCCAGTGTTGTACATTGGTACACAAGTTGCCACGTCCAGAGTTGTCAATGCCGCCACGACCTGGTTTACCGTATGTGAAGAGCTCGTCGACGATTCCCGTGCCACCATCGATACCGCCACTTCTATCCTGCAGATGTACATCGACATCGACCTACAACACCCTGCGTATACATCCCGTCTGCACCTCCAAGCATCCTTGGACAGTCTTGTCTATCTCTCCGACAACGCTCGTCAAAAGGCAACCAAATGGAGAGTATTGCGGAAAGATTACACTCGCATCAATACGGACATCAACAAACAACGTACCCGAGTAGAACAACGGATTCGACTCTTCAGAGAAGTACTGCAGTGTACAAAATACAAAATGAGGCAATTAGATGTAACAACAAAGAAACAAATACAGTAAAACAGAAACAAATTTAGATTTTAGTCAAGTAATATTCTAATTGTACTATTGCATCCGCAATATCATCTTTTTTTTTGTGACTTGCAATTTTGGTACGAATCTCTGGGTCCATCTCGATGTGCTGCAACAATGCCAAATGGGCTTGCTTGTTGGAACTGTGTTTCTTTGTAATTGTTCGGAAGTGTCGGCGTACACATTGGGGTGCGATGCGGATAGTTTTGTCCCAATGAAAGCACCGGATGCTGTTGGCAATGATCTTCATGCAGGACCGCATCTGTATCTCCACCAGTATCACGTCCGCGTTAAAAAACCCACTCTCCGACAGCAACCGTACCTGTTTAGCGTAGTCCGTGCCCTTGGGTTTCCGGGCGAACTTGCTCAGGTCCAACACCCCAACGTCCGTGATCTTCCCGTCCCAGCGTGCCCACCCCAAGTTCTTGGTACCCACATCGATGCTGAGGATACGCATTATGGAGTGTGGTGTTTCTTTATATACTTCCGAGTGCATCTGGGAGGCTTCCGAGG
>Ga0209712_10002930_pt1 | contig 13944 bp, 9 predicted proteins | sample ArcOceMetagenome_FD_187443 | JGI IMG/M metagenome (GOLD analysis project Ga0209712, IMG submission 187443) | Marine eukaryotic phytoplankton communities from Arctic Ocean - Arctic Ocean - Greenland ARC118M Metagenome (SPAdes) (version 2) | ecosystem: Environmental > Aquatic > Marine > Oceanic...
AATAAATTAAATTATTTCGTAAAATGAAATAACTTGGTGCGTTTGCCCTTAATAATTTGGGGATAAATACAAAAATGCACAAGTGTAGCAATACTGAATTTCTTTGTGACATGAAAAAACGAATGGTAAGACGCTAATTAATCATATAATGAAGAGATATCTCTTTTTACTCAAAATGAAAGCAGGAATAGTTGGAATAAAAAACGCCTCATCAATAGCTGACGAGGCGTTTTTCAATCTCTATATATTGAATCATAAAAGTTACCTTTTATGGTTCGATTAAAATTCCGAAGTAAAGTGAAACGTAATTTCAGGATAAGCCTCTTGAACCATTTGTAGAGCCCAAGCTGATTCTGCTAAAAATACAGGATTTCCGTCCTTATCTTCTGCCATATCTCGGCGACGACGTTGCGTGAATTCTGTGAATTTTGCATCATTTGTCCAACTTAACCAACATGCTTTATGTAAATTAATCGGTTCATAACCACATTTTGCACCATATTCATGTTCCAATCGGTACTGAATCACCTCGAACTGTAACGCTCCTACCGTTCCGATAACTGTAGAATTGGTCAATTCTTTAAAGAACATTTGAGCAACCCCTTCATCCATTAATTGTCGAACACCTTTTTTAAGTTGTTTCGATTTCATTGGATCAAGATTCACAATCGTTCTAAATTGTTCCGGAGAGAAACTTGGAATTCCTTTGAAATTTAGTTTTTCACCTTCCGTTAAAGCATCTCCAATTTTGAAATTCCCCGAATCATATAGACCAACAATATCGCCAGGAAAAGCTTCCTCTACAACAGACTTCTTTGCAGCCATAAAAGCCGTTGGATTCGAAAATTTCAATTTTTTCGCTTTTCTAACGTGCAAATAATTCGTATTTCTTTTAAAAATTCCCGAACAGATTCTAACGAAAGCAATTCTATCTCGGTGTTTTGGATCCATATTCGCATGGATTTTGAATACAAAACCCGAGAATTTATCCTCATTCGGTTCGACCCTACGTTCCTCCGTCACTCGTGCAAGTGGAGTAGGAGCAATGTCTACAAAACAATCCAGTAACTCTTTTACACCAAAGTTATTAATCGCACTACCGAAAAATACAGGAGAAATTTTTCCATCTAAATAATCTTCTCGCTTAAATTTTGGATAGACAGACTCCACCAAATCTACTTCCTCTCGTAATTCATCCGCAGCAGCATCACCAATAAAATCAGCTAAACCTTCATCTTCTAAGTTTTCGAATTTTACCGATTCGCCATCTATTTTTCGTTTTCCGTGAGGATTAAACAGGACTAAACTTTCGTCATAGATATTATAAACGCCCTGAAAACGCTGTCCCATTCCGATAGGCCAACTCAACGGACGCACTTTAATATCTAATTTCTCTTCCACTTCATCCAATAAGTCAATCGCATCTCTTCCCTCTCTATCCAATTTATTGATAAAAACAATAATCGGCGTATCTCTCATTTTACAAACCTTCACTAATTTCTCGGTTTGCGTTTCCACCCCTTTCGCCACATCAATCACTACGATTACACTATCCACAGCCGTAAGCGTTCGGAAAGTATCTTCTGCGAAATCTTGGTGACCCGGTGTATCTAAGATATTGATTTTTTTACCTCGATATTCAAAAGCCATTACAGAAGTCGCAACCGAGATTCCTCTTTGTCGTTCAATTTCCATAAAATCCGACGTTGCACCACGTTTGATTTTATTAGATTTTACTGCTCCAGCTTCTTGTATTGCTCCACCAAAAAGTAATAGTTTTTCTGTTAAAGTCGTCTTTCCTGCATCCGGATGACTGACGATACCAAAGGTTCGGCGACGGTTGATTTCTTCTTGAAAACTCATTGAAAGTTCGTGATTTGTGATTGGTCAATTAGTGATTAGTTGGAATCAATTGATTCATTATGATTTAGATAGAATAACCACGAAAGGGCGTACTTCTTGTCGAAATACGCCCTCTCAAGGTTCTACTATATAAACAAGGTCTGAAGTGAATTACCAATAGATTGGAATGAACGACAAACTGCTTATTACCAACTATCTTAAAGGCTATTAACGAATTTTGTTAATTTTCCTTTTAAGTTACTTGCTTTGTTAGCATGCCAAGTTCCTGTTTTTCCTAACTTGTCAATCATAGTGATGACTTTAGGCAAGAAAGTTTCTGCTTCAGACTTTTCAGTCATTTCACGTAACTTTTGAATTGCTGTACGAGCCGATTTTTTGTAATAACGGTTGTGCAATCTCTTCTTCTCATCCTGACGGATTCTCTTCTTAGCTGATTTGTGATGTGCCATTATAAATTAATTATGTATGATTATTATTATAATTTTTAATATTATTATTGGTTTTCAAAACCAAAGCATTCACTTTCTGTCAAAAGTAATCGCAAAGGTAAGTATTTTCGGATAAAAATAAAACTTTAGATAATCTTTTACAATTGATTCTGATATTTAGATGAATATGATTTTGAATATTTATTAACTATTATAAAAAACTATTATAAAAACAGATAACGACCGAAAGTTTAAATAGTTGACTGTCAGTACTTTAAACAAAATTACGCATTATATAAATATCGAAACAAAATCGGATTAAACTTGTTTATAATTAAACAAAATTAACATAAAATTTCGTATTTTTTTTAAACTAATCTGTATTAACAATTGATAATCAATGAGAAATCGATACATATAGATTTTTATATATTTTATATATAGAATAAATTTATTTACTTTTGATACCGATTTCAATACGTGAAATATATTCCTAATAAAATGTATGTAAATAGCTTGATTTCTCATCATTTAGGCATCAAAGCTTGTGGTTATTTGCGGATAAACCTGTAGATTGCAATTCATTTTATTGATAAATTTGATGTAACAAAATGTAAGCATCGAGATATTGTAAGTTCTCACATTTTGATTATTGATTTTCAATCATTTACAAAAAAACTAAGATTTTTCCATGAGTGACTATTCTTTTATTTATAATGCTCATCCGAGTTATATTGATAATATTTATCAACAATATAAAGCAAATCCAGAATCTGTAGATTCTGCGTGGAGATTGTTTTTTGAAGGGTTTGATTTTGCAGGAAAAGGTAATCCTTCTGCTAATTTAAATGACGGACAAACCGGCGGATTTTCTGAAAAAGAATTTCAAGTTATCGGGATGATTAACGGGTATCGTCGTCGAGGTCATTTGTTATCCAAAACGAATCCGATTAAAGATCGTGACGATAGAAAACCAAACTTAGACCTGGAAGATTACGGCTTAAGCAAAACAGATTTAGATACACCTTTTATTGCTTCTCGCGAAATCAATATGGCACCTGGTGCTACGCTTCGTCAAATCATTAATCGTTTACAGAAAATTTATTGTGGCAATATCGGTTTGGAAACTTACCAAATTCAAGATAAAGAGAAACGTCGTTGGTTAAGAGAACGTTTAGAAAAATTCAATGATGATGATTATGGTTTATCATTGGAAAAGAAAAAACGTATCTTAGAAAAGTTAAATGGTGCCGTTGGTTTTGAGGATTTCTTGAATAGAAAATACGTTGGTCAAAAACGATTTTCGTTAGAAGGTGGCGAATCTGTGATTCCTGCTTTGGATGCGATTATTAATACCGGAGCGGATTTAGGTGTGGAAGAAATTATCATGGGAATGGCTCATCGTGGTCGTTTGAACGTTTTGGCGAATATACTTGGCAAAACATATCAGCAACTATTCAAAGAGTTTGAAGGACAAGTTCAGAAAGAAGATGTTTTGGGCGACGGTGATGTGAAATATCACTTAGGCTACTCTTCTCAAATAGAAACACCTTCCGGAAAAACGGTTGATTTAAAATTAACACCAAATCCATCTCACTTAGAAGCTGTCAATACAGTAGTTGAAGGTTTGGCAAGAGCGAAAGCGGATATTTTACATACCTCGGATTATGACAAAATCTTACCAATTTTGCTTCATGGTGATGCTGCGATTGCAGGACAAGGTATCATGTATGAAACCGTGCAAATGAGTCAATTAGAAGGTTATTATACTGGTGGAACGATTCACTTTGTAATTAATAATCAAGTTGGTTTCACAACAGATTATGATGATGCTCGCTCAAGTACGTATTGTACGGGAGTCGCAAGTTTAGTAGATGCTCCAGTTTTACATGTAAATGGTGATGATCCTGAAGCGGTTGTTTTTGTTGCAGAGATTGCAATTCAATATCGTCAAAAATTCAATGCTGATTTCTTCATTGATATGGTTTGTTATCGTCGTCATGGACATAATGAAGGTGATAATCCTCGCTTTACACAACCTAAAATGTATGAGGAAATTGATCAGCATCCTGATGTTAGAGAGATTTATAAGAAAGAATTAATCCAGAAAGGAGAGGTAGAGTCAGAATTAGTTGCTAAATTAGAAACTGAATTTAATACCTTTTTGCAGGAACGCTTGGACGAAGTAAAGCAAAAAAACTTGCCTTATAAGTATCAACAACCAGAACAAGCTTGGAGGAAATTACGCAGAACAGCGGATCCAGTTGATTTCATTACTTCGCCGGAAACCGGTGTAGAGCGTAAAACGCTGGATAAAGTCATAAATCATTTATTGAATGTTCCAGAAGGATTTACACCTGTAAAAACAGTTAATCGTTTATTCAAAAACATGAATAAGTATGTTAAGAATAATACTTATGATTGGGCTTTTGCAGAGTTGATGGCTTACGGAACCTTATTATTAGAAGGTAGTGATGTAAGATTAAGCGGTCAGGATGTGAAGCGTGGTACGTTCTCTCATCGTCACGCTGTTTTATTAGATAGAGAAAATTATACAGAATATAATCGTCTGAGTGATATTTCTGAGGAGCAAGGAAAATTTAGAATTTTCAACTCTTTCCTTTCGGAATATGGTGTTTTAGGTTTTGAATTTGGTTACTCGATGGCTTCGCCTGACAGCTTGGTAATTTGGGAAGCACAGTTTGGCGATTTCTTTAATGGTGCTCAAACAATGGTCGATCAGTTTATCATGAGTGCGGAAAGTAAATGGGGGAGAATGAGTGGCTTGGTAATGTTATTGCCTCACGGTTACGAAGGTCAAGGACCAGAACATTCCTCGGCTCGTATGGAAAGGTTTTTACAATCTTGTGCAGAATTTAATGCAACCGTTGCGAATGTGACAAAACCTGCGAACTTCTTTCATTTGATGCGTCGTCAGCAGCATAGAGAATTCCGTAAACCGTTAATCGTCATGTCTCCGAAATCATTATTACGTTTCTCTGAGTGTGTTTCTCCGATTGAGGATTTCATGCCAGGTACGAAGTTTCAAGAGGTTTATGATGATCCGATTGTTGGTGAAGACCAGGAATTGATTGACAATGTGAAAATCGTATTGTGGTGTTCTGGAAAAATCTATTATGATTTATTGAAGAAGCAAAGAGATGAAAAGCGTTACGATGTCGCTATCGTTCGTTTGGAGCAGCTTTATCCGTTCCCGAAAACACAATGTGATGATATTAATAAAAAATATGGCAAAAAAGCAACCTTCAAATGGGTTCAAGAAGAACCTTCAAATATGGGCGCTTGGCAATATATTTTAGCATTCTATCGCAAATATGATTTAGAATTAATTTCAAGAAAATCAAGTGCTTCTCCAGCTACTGGCTATGCTGCGGTTCATAAAGCAGAACAAGCTAATATTGTAGACCGTGCATTTGCTTTGAAGGTAGAAGAAGAAAAATAGTTCGTAATTGGTAGGAACGTAATATACTTGAATACATTACGTCACTACTTATCAACTACCAACTTAATATAATAACCATGAAATATTGGACTTTACTTATTATTGGATTATTATTGTTTACCGATTGTCAGACAGAAACACCTGATAATGAGGTGGAACAAGAAAGCAATGCGATTATTGAAGCCGCACAATCGGATAGTAAAGTAAAAAATTATAGTGGTACAATTGAAGGAAAATTTCCGATAGAAGTTCAATTAGTAACGGAAGGAAATCGGATTCAAGGATTTTATTTATACCGAAAAGGAGAAATTTTATTACCAATAAAAGGAGTCAAAAAAGAGCATAATAAAATCGAATTGGCCGCTTATGACGAAACTGGTGGAACGGTTGAGATTTTTATTGGTGAAATAAATGACAATACGATTTCTGGCGAATGGTTCGATAAAAGAGCCGAAACGACGGCATTTGCTAAATTCTCTTTCGCTGAAACGTCAATGGAATTGCCACAAGAAGATATTTTGGCAATGAAAGGAACGTATGAATCTGAAATCAATGGATACACGAGTGTGGTCGTTATTGAACCGATTGGTAACAAAACAGTTAAAATTCAAGTGATGACGGTTTATGGAAGTTGTACTGGTGAAATTACAGGCGAGGCTTTTATTTATGATTCGAATCATCTGAATTTTTATGGTGAAGAAAATAGTTTTTTAAATATTTATTTTGATAATAATACGGTTTCATTATATGAAATAGCGTGTAGTTATCATCACGGATTCAAGTGTAATTTCAATGGAAAATATACGAAAGTCAGTGACGAATCAAATTGGATAATTAGTGGTTAGTTGATTTGTTAATTAGTAGGTTTGTGGATTGGTATTGACCAAATTAACAAATTGAGAAAATTAACGAATCAACTAATTAACCAAATAATAATAATGAGTGTAGTAGAAATAAAAGTGCCTGTGATTGGAGAATCAATTACGGAAGTAACGCTTTCACAATGGTTAAAAGAAGATGGTGCATATGTCGCACTGGATGAGTTAATCTGTGAATTTGAATCGGATAAAGCGACTTTGGAATTGCCTGCGGAAATAGCCGGTAGATTAATTCATGTTGCGACGGAAGATGATGATTTAGAAATCGGTGCAGTCGTTGCCAAAATTGATACAAGTGTGGCTGCTCCAGGTGGTGGAGATACTCCAAAATCCGCTGCTCCTAAAGTAGAAGAAAAAGCAGAAACTCCTGCTGCTCCAGCAAGTAAAGAAACTTATGCTACTGGTCATCCGGCAATTTCAGCTGAAAAACTATTGAAAGAGAATAGTATTTCTACGGCTGATGTAAAAGGCACTGGAAAAGATGGACGCATCACAAAAGAAGATGCTTTGGCAGCTATCGAAACGAAAAAAGCTGTGCCTACTCCAGCTCAAAAATCTATACCAAAATTAGAAATGCCAACAGCTCCTATTGTGTCTACTACTTCATTCAGTCGTGGTGTTCGTCGGGAGAAAATGTCTCGTATGCGTCGTACCATCGCAAGTCGCTTAGTGGAAGCTAAGAACGAAACGGCAATGTTGACGACTTTCAACGAGGTTGATTTGACGAATGTAATGGCATTACGTAAGCAATATCAAGAGCGTTTTGTGGAAAAATATGGAATCAAATTAGGTTTCATGTCTTTATTCACAAAGGCTTGTGCGATGACATTGATGGAAATGCCAGAAGTAAATGCAATTTTGGATGGTAATGAATTGATTTACCATGATTTTGCAGATGTTTCAATTGCGGTTTCTACACCAACTGGTTTGGTTGTTCCTGTAGTTGAAAATACAGAATCTTTGAAATTCCATGAGATTGAATTTAAAATTAAAGAATTAGCAGGAAAAGCTCGTAACGGAAATCTAAGCCTTGATGAAATGAAAGGTGGAACGTTCACGATTACAAATGGTGGTGTTTTTGGTTCATTGGTGAGTACGCCAATTATCAATCGTCCACAATCTGCAATATTAGGAATGCACACGATTAAGAAACGTCCTGTGGAAGTAAATGGTGAAATCAAATTACGTCCAATGATGTATTTGGCGTTGTCTTATGATCACCGAGTAATAGACGGAAGTAATGCCGTGACGTTCTTAGTAAAAGTGATTAAACGTTTGGAAGATCCTACAGCGATGTTATTGGATATTTAATCCATAATAAATAAGTAAAATTGATAATAAAAAATCCCGTCAGCGACTTCGCTTGACGGGATTTTTTTATTCGATTAAATACTTTTTTGATATTTACCCACAAATTTTTTCTTGCTCGTCTTAGAAATCTAGTGCAACTGCTCAAAAGTTATTGATAGTTTATTCTCGTAGAAACCGTGTCGGTTTTAAAAACCGACACGGTTTAACTGTCAAGGATTTCTGAACGAATGCACTAGTCATCCATTCTTCGACCTGATGGAAAATTATTTTGTAAAATTATAATTCTACTTTTTTTAATAAATATGAAATTAAGATTTTGTTAAGTAGAGATCTTGTAAAAAAAATATTCCTATCAGGTTCAATCGTTATAAATGAAAAATAATATTAGAAACTCCTCTCCATTATTTCAATTCTAATTTATTTATTGAATATCAATAACATGAAAATATTAAAACGAATAAATATATTATTTATCGCTGTGGTTATTGCAGTGGTGGTTTTATGGAAAATGAATGCACAATACAGCGAAGAAGTATTGCTATTTTATGGTTTTGCGGAAACAAAGGAAACGGAAATTAATCTGGAACATCCGGTTCAAGTAAATCAAATTTTGGTGACGACTGGGCAACGAGTGACGAAAGATACGCCACTGATGGAAGTTGCTCATAATAAGATTCCATTGAAGCTGGAGGAAATCGTGTATGAACAGGAAGAAACGCAACTAAAAAAGCTGACTTGGGAAGCAGGTATTTTGGCTTCTATTGATCAAATGAAATCGAAAAAAGCGATTAAGGCAAGTGAAATTAATACAGAAATAGCTCAAATAGAAGCGAAAATAGCTCAAAATAAATCCCTTATAAAAGATTTAAATTCATTTAAAAAAACAGAAAATAAAAAAGTAACGGTCGTTACAGACGCTAAAATCACCGCTTTACGAGAAGAATTAAAAATGGCGATTCAGCCGCTTGAGACTGAAATAAAACGATTAGAAAAAACGCTAAAAAGTAGTAATAGCCCGTATAATGCAAAGTTGAAAAAGCTAAAGACGGAACAAACTTTTTATGAAGATAAAGGTCGAAAATTGAATATTTTTGCTCCGTCGGATGGTTTGATTGGAAACATTCACTGTAAGGAAGCAGAAAATATTTCGTCATTCAAAACGCTGATTACGTTCTATGAAGAAAATCCAACTTTGGTGAAAGGTTATGTTCATGAAAACTTAGTGATTCATGTGAAAGTTGGGGATACCTTGACGGTTTCTTCGAGTCTGATCTTGAGTTATGAAATTAAAGGGATTGTGGTGGGTTTGGGTTCGAGAATTATTGAAATTCCAAGTAGATTACGGAAATATCAAGATATTAAAACTTATGGTCGAGAGATTTTAATTCAAATTCCGTCTGAGAATAACTTTCTCCAAAAAGAAAAAGTTATGTTGCGATTGGACAAACCGATTCAGACAAATGATCGCTTTCTTGATATTTTATTTACATCGTAGATAAGATGTGAGATGTGAAATAAAAACCGAAACTATTATAATATTGGTTTCTCACATCTCATGTCTATGTATAAATTTTATAAAAGAAATGAATCACCTGAAATATAGCTTTTTACTTGCCTTTTCATTTTGCAATATCACCACGTTTTTTGCTCAAAACGACCTTTCTTTAACGCTATTCCTATCTTCAGCAAGTCAGCAAAAAAATGTTCAAATAGCAAATCAAAACTTGGAATTTCAGTCCGGACAAGATGCAGAATTGCCGTGGATTCAGGAATTGGAGTTTCGGACGGAAACGAATGATTTTATATTAAAACAGCAGGAGTATACGGTTCGAGTCTCGCCAAATACGAAGCGTCAGCGAAATGCTCAAATGGCATTTTATCAAGCAACAACGGAATTATCAAAAATGGAACGAGAATTAGTTTTAAAAAATGCCTTGTTTTTGCGTTATGAATGGTTGGTAGAGTGGATGAAAATTGAGCAATCATTGGAACAAAAAACGATATTGAAAGTTATTTATAATGATAAATTAGTGGTGCTCAAACGAAGTATGGGTGATTTGAATTTTAAGGTAAAAGATTTAGTAAAAGCGGAAGAAGATTTGCTAGAACTTGATTCAAAAGTCAGAATATTAACAGATAAAAAAGCAAGATTATTGAGTACATTTCAGTATTTAACTGGTGCAAATAATCAACTTGCTTTGGATAAAAAGACGCTGATTACAACGACTCAAATTTTAGATAAAATAGAATTCAGAACGTTGGATAGCACAAATAGTTTAGCTTTGAATCGAAAGCAAAAACGGATAGAAATTTTGGATAAAAAAGCCGAAATTGAGTGGAGTGAAATCTATAATCCAATTCGTTATGCTCAAATAAAAGGTGGTGGAAATGCGGATGATTTTCGGGAATTCGTTTCGATTGGTCTTGGTGTGAAATTACCCTTAAAGGGTGATAAAAAGATGAATCTAAATGAATTGAATTTAGAAAAATTTGAAGAATCCGGCGAATATATATTACTAAAAGAAAAATTGGAATATAAGCAACAGCAATTGATTGAGCGTTTGAATCAGCTGATTTTACAACAAGAATATTTAGCACAACAAATTAAAAATAGCCAAGCGACATTTCTATTAAATAAACTTTTAGAAACCGACGATTCGAACCCTTTGGATATTTTAGATTTGAAGGAAATTATTGTTAAAAAAGAACAGAATCTCGAACAGTTCGATTTACATATTTTACAGCTTTATGTGGAATGGTTGGCAATTTCTAATAAGATGATGGAACGACCGTTTCGCAATCATTTGGTTAATGAACCAAGTTTTTTTTGACCCATATAAGTCATATGAAAATACATAAGTTTTTTATTTCAGCTACGCTGATTTTTTTTATAAATTATATCTTTTTATATGACTTATGTGGTTCAAAATATTTATTTCTAATATGAGAATTACAAGTACTTTAATCTTAATAATAGCGTGTTTTTCTAATCTTTTCGGACAAGGCTTGACACTTTTTAATGATAGTTACTTACATGAAATTCATTTTAATAGTGTCGATACGATGACGTTTATTAATACGGAAGATTATCAAAACGTAGATATGATTGTGGATGGCGTGACGACAAATTCGGTTGGTTTAAAGCAGAAGGGAAATATTTCGGCAAGTCACGGAAATAATAAAATACCTTTTAAAATCAAGACGAATAAATACGTAAATGGTCAAGAATATGATGGAATTCGAGAGTTTACGCTGAATAATAGTTTTCAAGATCCCTCGATGATGCGAGAGAAAATGAACTATGATTTGTCGGGAGAAATGGGTTTGTATAATTTACGAACGGCTTATGCTAAAATTTTTCTTGATAATCATTATTGGGGCGTTTATACGATTGTAGAAGGGAAAGATGAAATGTTTAACCACATTTTTGGAAATCGAAGTGGAGATGCGATAGAATCTTCGGATTTTGGCGATTTATGTTATGAAGGTGGAAATAAGTCAAATTATTATAATTCAACGCTTGGCGATTATGTTTATATCGTGGATAATGGAAATAATAATACGGCTTGGAGTCGGTTTATTACAATGTTAGATAAGGCAAATAATACAGTAACAAATTATGTTTCTACGGTGGATGATTACTTAAATATTATTGATTTCACAAAGTATCAAGCCTTAAATGTTTATTGTTTGAATTTTGACTCTTACATCGGTTATGTCGGAAATCAATTGTATTTCTATGATGGAGATGCCGCACTTTGGCAAGTAATCCCATGGGATTTTAATGCCTCTTTTGGACTTTGGAATACCTTGAATTATGGGCCAAGTTCTTATCCAATAATGCCTTCTGATATTTACAATGGTTGCGTTGCGTCTAATATCAATACAAATACGACATTAGAAAATCAATATTATACAACGATGTGCGAATTGGCAAATACGTATGCAGATTCAACGGTTTTGAATGAGATAATTGATAATTGGAAAGCTCAAATTAAAACGGCAGTTTACTTAGATTGGCGGAAAGATTTTAATAACTCGGACTTTGATAATGCAACAGGTTATGGTTATTATTCACATAATGGCGAACAAGTTCCTTCGATGAAAACCTTCGCTCAAGTTCGAGATGAAACGATTACTGCGGCACTACAAAATATTAATTTTAATTGTGCGACGTCAACGAATTACACCTTATCTGATAATTCAAACTTTAAAATTTCACCAAATCCTACAACGGATAAGATTTATTTAGACTTTGATTATTCAGTTTGGAATGAAACTTTGAATTACGAAATTATCAATTGGAATGGTCAAATCGTACAGTCTGGAATAGTAAATAATCGTATGATTGATCTTGAAAATTTGAATAATGGAATTTTTATTTTGAAATGTTTTGATGCGAAAAAGAATTTCGTAGTAAGAGAAATTATGGTATTTTAACTTTGACAGAATTTATTCCCCAGAAGAAGAATAAACCTATAAGATTTTCAAAACCTTATAGGTTTATCATAGTTGACAAATTACTTATGCGTCACTTTTTAGTCGATTTTTTCTTTTCCGAACTTGGAAATAAAGTACCGACGATAACAAAGAAGCTAAACCGACAATAACGACCATCAATAAAAAAGTCCCAAATCCTTGCAAAAAATAGGCAGCAAGCACAAAAATGATGTTAACAATCACCAGAATCACAGTGGATTTCGTATGACTGAAACCCATATCTAGTAATAAATGATGAATGTGTCGCTTATCCGGAAGAAATGGCGAACCGCCACGGAGAATTCGAGTGGCAAAAACCCTTATCGTATCGAAAAGTGGAATAATCAAAATACCGACAGCTATAGCTGGAACAGCTTTCATTTTATATATTTCTAAATAAGGTTTCTCCAATAATTTTTCTATAAAATACCCATTATGGCTTTCCAAAAAATTAATCGCTAATATCGCACAAACGAAACCAACCATCATCGAACCTGTGTCGCCCATAAAAATATCAGCCGGTGTTAAATTGTACTTTAAGAAAGCAACTAAAGCTCCCGTTAATACAAAAGCAACCATTGCTAATTCTACTCTTTCTATCAAGAAAAACCATGTTCCAAAGATTAATGAAATTAAAATACCTAGACTTGCTGCCAACCCATTAATACCATCTATTAGATTAAAAGCATTGATTATCAGTACAATAACAAAAACCGAAAAGAGGATACTTATCCAATAAGGTAATTCATACACTCCGAATAGACCATAAAAACTAGTAATTATGACATCCGCTTTTAAAACTAAAATCAATGCCGCAACCATTTGTCCACTAAGTTTTCGCTTAGGACTCATTGGCAGAATATCATCTTTTGCACCAACGAGGAAAATAACCATCATCCCACAAAGAATATATTGTAACCCTGCAAAATATTCGAAAGGTGTCCACATTGTGATGGCGAACACAGCTCCAGCAAAAATAGCGATGCCTCCCAACGAGGGCGTCGGTTCCGTATGTGCTGCCCTATCACTAGGAACATCTATTAGATGCTTCACATTGGCTATTTTGATAACCGATGGAATCGCGAGATAAGTAATCCCGAAAGCAGTAATAAAACTTAAGATGATGTCGTACATAAATATTCGTTCGTGAATTTCTTGTACAAAAATACGATTTCTTTTGGATTCTTGATTTCAGAAAGAAATATTCTATTTGATTTTGATTATATGAATACGAATATTGGCATATATAATTGACAAGTTAATCTTCAAAAGTATAGAAACTATCAACCATTCATTTTTTTTATAACACCAATTTAGGCAATCGACAACAAATAATCCACTCAATCTTTCCGATGTTTCTTTTTCTTCACTCAAGGCCAAGGACGTGAGCATCGGCGTAATTATATCGAGTATTTTTTTAACATAGGCTGCCTAATAATTCAATGGGGCAGCGAAGAAGGAAAAAAGCAGATAAAATGGATAGGTTATTTGTTATCTATTCCCTTAAGTAATACTTAAATAA
>Ga0209712_10002932_pt1 | contig 13939 bp, 10 predicted proteins | sample ArcOceMetagenome_FD_187443 | JGI IMG/M metagenome (GOLD analysis project Ga0209712, IMG submission 187443) | Marine eukaryotic phytoplankton communities from Arctic Ocean - Arctic Ocean - Greenland ARC118M Metagenome (SPAdes) (version 2) | ecosystem: Environmental > Aquatic > Marine > Oceanic...
TATCGTGATTACTGTATTGTACTACACAGCACCCGAGAGAATTGGGTCTGTCATGGGAATGAAGCGCATAAACGCGCATAAACTCAATGTCGACCTTCATACCCAGTTCATGAATGGGTATCAAACATGACGTTTCCATCCCATACCCATTCATCACTTCGCGCCATAAATAACGCTTATTTTTATGTTGTGACCCTGGTGCGCTTTTTTTTAAAGTATGTAATGTAATGTTATCCAATCATATGGCAACATTTGAAAGCACTAACCTTTTATTCCGCGCCACCTTCGTATTTTCCCCTCACAATTTCTGATTTATTTGTCTTTAATGTACATTTTTCATTAGATCTTACCACCTTACTATTTCATTTACCCTGATCAACCGCTATATAAACATATATGCACCTATACGGACGCTCCTGTTTTAATAATACTCTTTCCATTTAGTTCTTTAAACATCAACATTACTCATTAATCCGAATCAGTAGTATTCCCACCAATCCGTCAACTATTTCCAATCCCCTCGTCGAGCAACTTCTCCATTATGTCTGCTACTATTTCCGAATCCGCGAAATGTCCATTTTGCTTGGTTTCTGTATTCTATAATTCTTCTTCACTACTTAACCATCTCACCTCCTGCGTTGTCGAACTTTATACGAAAGACCCTACCTCATTTGCATGCTCAATGTGCTCAGCGCCACTACCCAGTTTGCTACCCGCCCTAGCACATGTCCAAAGTTGTGGTAGCGATTACTGTTGTTATTTTTTTAAGCAGCTCAAGATTAAATCCTCTCCTACCGACACGCCACCCAATGTCGTAAGTCTATCCCATCCCATATCACATCCTTTCCATCTGCCCATCAAAGACCCTTTTCCACCAGATGAACAAGAGAATAGTCGCCGGGGTGCATTTACGGCACTCTTTATTGAACGTCACTCCTCTTATTGCGACCACGACCCAACCACACCGCGATTGATGACTACCACATGGGATTTTATTTATCACCGTTCTATGCAGAAAGTTCCTTCTGGATCCAATCATGACGGCTTTCGAAGAGGTAAACATTATACCGCACAACGCCACGTGATCCGTCGTCTCGAACTATTGAATCTTCCTTACGACGACGCCTCTGTTGCACAAATTGTTGAGATGGACAATATGTTACATTTGGATTTTTTACGGGTCGGCAAGCAATATTTTAACAAATTTGTTTTCGACCACTTCCAGCAAGTACTTCTTCGCTATAGTCAGTACGATCAACAGCAACCTTGTCCCACCGGCAGATTCAAGGTTCGTGGTAATCACTTCAACATCTACGATTCTCGGGCCATGGCATCAGTAGAGCTGATGCGACACGATAACCCCGTATTTTACCAGCTATTGTATCAATCCTACCGATGTGTTCGATATGCTCTCAAATCCGAACATCAAGCCAAGATCTTCTGTGAATGGTTGTGTAAAGGACGTAATATTACTATTACCGAGCGGCCCCTGACTGATGGACCACATCTTAAAAATTGGGCCAGGAGGGAGGTGTCTGACAGTATTGATCAGTCTTTCACTACTTGTTTTAGTAGACTTTCTACGAAGTTTGTATCGCAACATTCCCTAAAGTATCCTCCTTGCCTTAAGTCGCAGACTTCTATCCTTACACCCACTGTATCCGTCGTCGACCACCTGAGTTCGAACTCCTCCTTCTCAACTACCAATGAATCTGTTGAGGACGCTGATGCATCCTTTTCGCTTGGAATTACTCACGACAATGCACATCTTGCAACTTGCGGAATGGGTCCAGTTACCAGCACAGGAAATCAATTTCCTCCCATTTCCAACATCAAACAAGAAGGGTATAATAATATGCAGGCATACCCACCTATATATTCACATCCACGAACGTCTCAAACACTTCCTTCTACGTCGAAGAAAAATATCAGTATTACACCCACGGCTCCTCCTAATATTGGTACAGTTCTCGATACACAAATTCTGGTTAATTTGTCCACCGGTATGTCCTCACGATCTCCCGGGATTACTAATTCCACACTTTCTACCGATGAACTTACGGGTGCTTCATGTCCGCCAACCGTCCTTAACCCGAGTTCAACTTCTGTCAACTTGGATTCATCCTCCAATTCTTATTCACCCGACAACACAAGTCCTTTACCCGCCGTCAATCAAGCTGTTTCAACTACTACACAACCTCCACTTAATTCTCAATCGGAGGCATCATCATCGAATATCAACACTTCCCAAAAATCACCCACTTCCCCCAGTGGTACGGTTGCTAAAAAGACCATTTTATGTTTAGGTGATCCAAAGGAATTGGGTTCCCCCCTCTCCGATGTGTCTGTTTTATTCTCATCTATTGCCGAAAGCAATAATTTATCCATTGCTGTTAAAGCTGTTGCTGCTAAAAAATTGGCTTTGTTGCAGGCAAAAAAGAAGAAAAATGCTGACGAGCCTACTACTTCCGTTAACGACAATCATCCCATTGCTGTTTCGGATAGTACCGCTACCGACGCACACGCTATTAGTAACAAACAGACGTCCGAATTACCCTGCACTACGAAACCGTGTCTTGTCAATGAAAATCTTATACCAAAAGGGCCTTCTTTGGAGCCTACCAATTTGGGCGTTGACAATACTGCCGGCTCTGTCTTGAACAGTATCACTACTATCTTACCTTCTTCCAGTAACAGATCGCAGCCGAATCTTATTATCGTTAGCTCGAATACTGTTTCCAACAAATTGATGCAAAGTCCACTATGCAATAAGTTACAGTCCGGCGGTTCGTCTCCAAACCAACTTACTGGTTCCAAATTAATGAAGCGCCCTCCCAAAAGCAATAAGTTGCAGTCCACCGGTTCGTCTTCAACCAAACTTGCTACTAAAAATACGAAGACGATATCTCGTTTCAATAAGCCCACCCCCCTCACCAAGAACAAGAATACTAGATCGAGCCCTGCGCGGCTTATTGGATCGACCTCCGGTGTTGCAAAGCAATCTACAAAAAAAAGGAGTGGTAATATTGCATCGAACGGTCTGTGTCCTATCCACGTTCAAGACACATCTACTCTTCTAGAAGTTCATCAACCTATGCACCTATCGTATCTGTATGACCTTTCATTGTGTGGTGGTTACGACAAACTTGTCGATGGACTGAACTCATCATGTTCGCGGGTCACCAACACGACCAGTAACATAATTTTCGTTTGTAAAAAGTGCGATCTTTTACCTCCCGGTGATTCTACTCGATTTTTCTTCTGCAATCATTGCCATGGCCAGTATCATAGTAAGAACATGGCTAATTGTCAACCCCCCACTCGAACTCGCCGGAGTTACGATAGAAATTTATAGAATATCACTTATAGTTAACGTAATTATTATTTTCCAAGATTTATTGTATGTAGTTATTAAAGCAGGTACGATAGTAAACCTGAAACTGTTGGTTGGTTTTCGATTTTCCATAATTCATTTCAAGCACCATATCGTACTTAGTTGGGTGGTTCACGAATACTTAGTCGTGAATCTCTGTTCATTTTAATCCCATTTCTACGTAGTTGGGTGGTTCACGAATACTTAGTCGTGATTCATTACTCATTTGAATCCCATATCTAAGTTTAGCTCAATTAGTTTATATACTTTAAATTTTATCCTTTTTCTAACGATTCAAATACCGGTAGTATGAGGTCGTAGGTTCGATTCGTTGTCGAACAGTTTCTGAACTGTCTGCTGGCCGCAGAATGTCATTAACTAGTTCCTTCAAGTTGTCTGTAGCGTAGCTGGTAGCAAGTTACAGAATCCTTTTTTGTTAATATGTTTTTTTTGTTTACCGTTTTACGGTACATATAAAAATAAGACCGTTGTATCGAATTATGGCAAAACCGTTTTTTGGTCGGTTACCGCTGATTCTTTTTTTGGTTGTTTATATTAAGTTTTGTAGTGGCACCGCATTAAACCTCGACGTGTCCACTCCCATTGAACCTATCGTCAACCTTTACTTATTCTTATCCAAATACACAAGTGCCTATACGGTTTAATAATTGACTTTGTGTGGCACCAGCTATGTAGGTAGCGTGGAAACCATATTCCAATGCAATGGTTAGGCTACACACGGTGTTTTCCCGGATATAATCAGACGAAATTCGAGGTCTGGTCAGTTCATTCATAAATTTTCTTCAAACTTGATCTGATTCGATTGACCCTACTCAAGATGACAGACAACGACGACGACTTCCGTCCTATTAAACGTATGAAACTATTCTTCCACAGAGGATGCGCACACTTGAACAATCTATACTCGGATAGGATCACGACCGGTAACGACGACAATGAGATTGAATCAGTCATCAATGACAACGTACAGCCAGATGACGAAACATTAGATCATGCGAAATCAGACGTCAATGAGACATACGCGCTTGTAGAAGATGTTGGCGTTGGCGGTTATGCTAACAATCGTGATGACCAAGACAGAAACGGTGGGATGGTTAGCGACCAACAGAAAATTCAAGAGGAGGAATGTGTCGTATCAAATGCCGGTAACAACGACCCTCTTTTAGTTGATGACGTCTCTCTCGAGATTATTTGTAACGGACCAAGGAAAAAATCGGACGGTACAATGGCCGGTAACGACACCGGTTCTCTAGTCGATGACGTCTCTCTCCCGGTTATTTCTAACAAACCCAAAGAAACGGAAACCGTTGATGCAATCAAAAGCCACCTTGACGACAAAGACACCGATGTCGAGATGATTCCCAGCGTACCAAAAGCAGACCCACCTTTTGATAATAGTGCGTTAGAAAGCGAGCATAATGTCGGTGATGGGGGTATCTTCGACGATGCTTCTATCGAAAGTAATGTCGATAAACCCGCGGCAGAAACAACCGGAAAGTTAGGCAATATCAACAACAACAACGACGAATCGTATCACAATGATATGATTAACCGCGTTCGACCTAATATCGCAGAAGAAACGAACGATGTTGCCGTTAATAATAATCAACAGGGAGACGCTCATCCACCCGAAGAATTGCCAATCCCTTTGGATCCGCAGGTGCCCTTGGTCGATAACCCTCGTGATGGTCATCCACCCGAAGATTCCACCGACGACGAAAGTGTCGGCTATCCACCGGTAGAATCGGAGGAAGAAGATAGTGTCGGCTCTTTACCAATACTTGACGAATCGGATGATGAATCCGATGCTGTTGCTGTTGAGGTCGAAGCAGCACCACCCTTTCGTCGATATATTAACAGCTTTACGGTAACGCAAAAAGAAGTAAATTTCACACTGAAACTTAATGTAAGTGTAAAATTCAAAACTACCTTTGACAAAAATGTATTTCACGGAGCTGCTCTTCTGGTTGATCTTCTTGGACATAAAATGAACCAACGCCAGGAAAGGAAACATTTTGCCAACTGCACCGACATGACACGTTTGAGGGCACGCACTATAAGAGAGAAGTACAACCAGATATTGAAACAATATGGTTACCACCTCGAACCCCAGTTGAACCGGTGGGAATATGTGTTTCCAGACGCCACCCCACAGGAAATTGTTGTGGTTGTTTTCAGTGTTCAGGTTTGCACGACGGAGGACCACATGCGACAGGTAGCAATCTACGACTCTAAGTCCTATGTCTTGCTGCCCGTTATGTATCATGGGAAGTCACTACTAATTGGTTCCCGGCTACGCGTTGCAGCTGCACAGGCAGACGACTCGACTAAACGCCAAAAAATCTTGGACACCATCAAACGGCACTTGTTTCACACCTATGTGGATTTTCAATTGTCGGCGGTTTATAAGGTTACTCAAGATTGACCATGCAACGAAGTTTTGAATTGTCTATGCAGATACTATGTCTACTGCAATGTTTGTATTGTATACCGTGTTTCGCCCAACTTAACTGTTTATGTAGAAAAATCTAAAGTTTACTACCAAAGTTATATAATTTGTTATTATTAAATATGAATCTTAACCGCACATTACTTCTATTTTAATTATTAAACATTGTTTAAAATAAGTGTAACACATTATGGGTACGTATGCTTTATTTTTTATTAATATTGAATTGTTGTCTATATAACTGAATACATTCTTTCATTTAAACACACTCTAGTACTGTATTTTATAACACCAATAATATAACACATTATAGGATACGTGGTTTTTGAATATTACATAGTAAGATATTTTGGTATATCAAACCTACCTACTCCTTAATGTTTCTTAATCTATTTCATAAACCTACATTTGAGAATACAACTAGAGTCTGAATGTATGCTAGCAACAAGCTACAACATTAGGTTCTACTAGCACCATATTACCAATACAAGGTTGCATCTATAGTTCTAATAATCATGCTCAATAAATATGTTATACCAACTGTAGCTTAATAAATATAAATAAAGGTACAATAAGAATCATATGTAGTTCCAATGAACATAATAATAATTAATATAACAATTGATATCATTAGTAAGGAATTAATGAATATATATATTCAATGACCAGCTGTATCTTGAATAATGGAAGTCATGGTTGGATAACTATCAAATACAGTTTCACTAAACATAATCGTAACTATTATAGCAGTTGATATCTTTAGTATTGATTAAATGAATAGATACTTGCAACATACTATAAAATATAACTTGAATTATAATTCCAACAATAAAGTTTTATTATATATATTACCAATATATATGTGAGGTCCATATCCATTGAACAACTCATCTACGATTAATGGAAATCGTTGATATCTTTAGTATTGATTAAAGGAATAGATACTTGCAACGTACTATAAAATATAACTTGAATTATAATTCCAACAATAACGTTTTATTATATATATTGCCAATATATATTTTTGAGGTCCATATTCATTGAACAACTCATCTACGATTAATGGAAATCAAGGTTGAATACAATCATACATAGTTACACTGAACATAATCTTTACTATTGTATCAGATGATGTCATTATTGCCGAAATAGCAACGAGTATATACCACCTAACTGATAAATTATAATATGTCTGAATACACTGAACGAGAATAACCAAATAAATTATCAGGTACTCCAATGATAATATAGTAATGATTAATACAAATTAATTATCATGAGAAAGCTATACTCCCATCTCATGATAATATATCCGTTATTAAAACAAATACTCCCATCCCATGATAATATATCCATTATTAAATCAATTATCATGAGAAAGCTATACTCCCATCCCATGATAATATATTCGTTATTAAAACATATACTCCCAACCCATGATAATATATCAGAAGAAAAAAAAAATACATCTTATTCGTTATTAAAACATATACTCACATCCCATTATAATATATCCATTATTAAAACTTGATAAAAAAAGAAAAAAAAATGCATCTTTATAAAAAGGGATATGTTCTGGAAGAGAGTCGAACTAGGTTCCTTTCTATCCGCATCATTCCTTCAACACAACTTGGTCCCTACGGTATAATGTTTCTTCTGATAAATATCTAAAACTAAAATACTTATATAGTTGGGTACGTCAGAATGTAAATCAGTGGAATCATTGTATGCCATTAAAATCTTATTCAAATTTGTACAACAGGCGGATATTTTACATAAAAAAAATATTCACGACGATGACCACATCATAAAATTTTACTGTATTGGTACACATTGGAGAATAGTCGTCGATCAGTTATTGTCGAAACCGGAAGTATAGACAATAACTATATGAGTCAATCAAGTTAGACGAAGAGGCAACTATGTTCTACCAAAACTTCGAACCGACAACAGTCGTAAACATGGATTGTTGCGCTGATTTCTATGACATCTACCACACCTTCGAACATGAGGAAACAACCACATACGAAGAAGTAATGATGAACAGAAATGTTCCAGAACAATGTTGTTTGTGGAAAGACGAGGTACACGAAAATCAACAGACTTTCTTTCGCATGCATTACGTCGTACGCAAATGTGGAAAAAACCACTCCAAAATTCTCCAAAAGGTGACTATATGTCAGCCTGACATATATCAATGCACTGGACAGCTGATTTCGACATTGACATCATTACTTTCTAACGATATTGAGCCGCGTTATTACCATATGAAAAACGATTTGGTAACAGAGAGGGTAATATATTTGCGGCAGGTTTGTGTTTACCGTGATTTTCTGTGGAATACTGAAAACCGATTATCGTTCATGGCCAAAGAACATTATCACCTTGTAGACCGTAAGGTACGAAAATCATACTCCGGTCCGAATACATTACGTCATGAACTAATGGCTATTATGTCGGATAAGCACGAGGGAAGAATTGCACCAAGAGTTAACGAGCGACCGTCTGGACCCAGAATTGAGGGTTGGCCGGTAGAATTCAGAGAGGGCGGATGTAAACCATTTTGGCCTAGTCTAAAGGATGACATCATTGATAACTTAAAGGATAACGGATATTTGAAATGTTATCCAACACTCCACTCGAAGATACAACAATTCCGAGAAAACACCCGGGTAAGGAGGGAGGATAAAGACGAGTTGTATAGATTGACGTGTGAGGCCAAGGAAAATTGTGATCATTGTGAACAAGATTATTGTGTATGGTCGATGAATCACAAGATGATTACAGATAATATCATACTAACGAAGGGTGGTATTTGGAAAGATATGTATTCTAATACAGAACGTGTCGAAATAGGATGTAAAATGGCGATATTCATCACAAACAACGGAAACGGAAGAAGGTACGATAGAAGAGGAATGCCGAAATGTGTAGAAGAAGCACTAGAAGAAATTTGGCCGGTAAATGAGCTAACCGCTATGCCCGTTATGCCCCCGTCTAGATATGAGCTACAAGAAAGAGAATCGAGAAAAAGAAAGTGGTAAAGAAGTATAACGTGAATAGGAAAAACTGTTTAATGTAAACGTTTGATAGAACAGATTATATATATATTCAGGGGTCGTAGACAAACATTGGCGATCGTGGATACATAAATGTATTTTTGATATTATCCGCTACACCATATTCGGTTAGTTCTCTCCAGTCTAAGGAAACTGCATAGTAATAGGAGGGAAGAGTGTGGTGTTTACACAAAACACCACATACGAGATTGTCTTTTATAAGTTCTGAGTTATCTACCTGTATGGAAGAAAGGTCCATAGAGAAATAGTCACATCCACAATGTTTAACGGCCACGGACCGTACAAGAATTTGATGAAAAATTCGAAGCTTTTTGTCAACCAGTACATAAATGTTATTATCACGTTTGTCAACAACCATTTCAATAATTGGAGAACACTCAAATAGTTCGTGTTTCGGCACTAACCCAATCAAATTATTTTCAGAGTCCAAAAGACGATCACTGTCTTTAATACTTTCACTTACGTGGTTGTCTCCTCCATCCGTCTTGATAGAACGAGCGGATTCAATCAAGGATTCAAGGGGTAAATTGGAATATGTATCGGTGGACTGCGTTACGTTAATATTGCCAAGTGCATGATCGATCAGGTCAATCATTGCTTCTTTTGAGTAAAAAGAACTCAACGCGTTTTTAGCAAAAGGTTTTTTCATATCATTAATTCTTTGTTTCAAACGTGGGATGGATCCCTCGCCCATCATACCTCCTTCCCATAAACTACGTGCTGAGCCAAATCTGCGTACGGCATCAGCACAGTTAAGCAATGTTAGTAGATTGAAACGGGTAAGAAGCATAGGAATAGAATTCAAGTTGCTTAGAGCGGTGTCAAGTTTGTGAACGTCTGTTAAAAACGCTTTGCAGTGGCGATCTATACTATCGGCATCTGTAGTACCCATCACCCTAGCAACAAAACAATGAAACATAACCACCACATTAGTCATCAAATCGTCTCCAGCAGCAACGTGATGAGGTGGACATAAATTTTGAGTTGGATACAGGTCGTTGTCGAATACATAGTCCATGAACATAATCCGTCGTCGAGTGGCGACTAGTGGTAAACCGGCATATTTTAATGCCGCGGGAGTGTGAATCCTGATAAAATTTAAGATATCATCGTCGTCGTAGTGATCGAATGCCAATTTTGGGCAACTCATTTTTGTAGCAAACCAACACCGAAACCTTGGAAGTGTGGGTATTGGAACAGGTAATGGCATATCGTGTTGGAAACAATATGATTTGATTTCAGGGGCCGAATACCGAAAGAATTCGTCGTGATTTGGAAGGAGAACAGTAACATCAATATCCGAATGTGCTGACGACCTGCAACCAACGTGGGAGAATAACCATTTGGATAGACGACAAATAGAAATCCATTGCCTGGATAGGCAGCCGCCAAACGTAATTTTTGATTCGCCGCAAGACTTGTTGATGGGCAAGTATGAGGCGTTGATGGAATGTACATACCCAATTTTGATATTCAAAGATCGTACAAAGGATGCAACTTTTTTTTTGGGAGTGAGAAATCGCATTAACATGTCGGTAGAAATAGCTTTCATAACCCCCAAGAATAATAGATGCATATATGCATCAATGAAAACACCAACATCTAGGTCTTGTGTGACATTCCACATAGCTGGGGTAGAAGGTGGGTCGTAGTCGGACGGATGATTTGCTCTATCGTTCTCGTAGTGTATCTGATCAGTTGGTGACATGTTTTCGGAACGCTTCAGTAACAATGCGTTTTGTCCACATTTGACGCAGCGTTGGGCAAGATTAGAACCAATACCTTCCGATCGTAAAAATGATTTAGCGGCTTTAACTGACCATTTATCATCTCGGATTTTTTGGTATGACAGCAATACAGCTGCCGACATTTCGGAAAATTTAAGGCGTTTCATCGGCAAGTAACCACTGGTGGGTTTCATATCCTTTGGATATGACTCGGAACACGGGTAAGAAATCCGGGAAAAATCGAATCCGTAGCAATTGTTGCAATACAGGGAGGTGGGTTGATTAATGGTTAATAGATGAAAGCAGTCACCGCAGCAGACAACGCTATTGATTACTTCTGACAAATCGCCGGCATATCCAAACCTAGCACAAAATTTGCTAGACAGCACGGAGAGAAGACCAGACTTGTCAGGTCTATCACATAGAAAGGTGTAGAGGTGGATTTTGACTTTTACAACACGTTTTATACCTGAATGATAAACAGGAAAAGACGTATTGGACAAGTCATTGATTTCTTCGGCAAGTAGGCGCTCCACCTCGTCCCGGTTGCCATTTTTCCTACCAAGCCATACAGGAAAAGAAAAAGAACCGGAATGGTCACCATCAAGAGCGCCGACGGTAGCTGTACATGTGTGAGCGCTGGCTTCGCTGTTGATAGATACATTGAAACATTGGAATGCATCAGTCCATAAGATGAGCTTGAGAGGGAAAATTTGATCGACATAGGAGGAACAAATATCGGCATTTACCCCTCGCAGCAATTCTCCACCGCGCGGAGAACAACCATGTTTTGACTCGGAAAATGGGAGAAAAGGGTGGGGAATACGTGTTTTCTTGGAAAACATATGCATGATAGTATTCTTCAAGGGAACGTAAACAACATCGTCATTCTCAAGAACTGTTATTGGAGGCACGGGAAGGTTGGCGTAGATAGAGAACTGGCTTTCAGTAAGAACTTTCCTGACTTCTGCCTCGTTGGTTGGAACAAATAATGAATCTTTGGCCGCGTTGGCTTTGACATATGATATAAGTGACGCGAACATATTACACTCGTTCCTGCTCAATCTCGATGTGAAGTAAGCTAAAACGAGAGTGAATAAAGTATTAGTATCGGAGTAGTTCATATAATCATCAGGTTCAGGTTCGAGTCGAGTAAGTGCTTTCTTAACCAAATAATTTCCACCTTTATTTTGAGAAGAGGCGACGTAAAATTGGGAATGATGAAGAAATGAGTGCGAAAGATTGACAGCACTTGGTTCACGGGAAGATTGCATCAATAGATACAAGTATTCCCTGGTTGACAAAGGTAGCCTTTCGTCTTCATCTGACACCAAGTAGGTTTCATTCACAGAAATATTGTTACCGTGTGTAACAGAAATACTATGAGACCTAAAGTAATTCCGATGCTTGCCGTATGAATTGCAAATTATACACGTGTGATAAGTTATATGGCAGATGTTGCATGAAAAGTTAACAAATACACCTTCTGTTATAGTGTCGCGAAAGGAAGTGCTTCGATTACACTGTTTGCATTTTGGAACAAAGTTAACAAGATTCGTGATCATTTGATGTGGAAGATTATAGGGAAATTAAAACATATATTGTTGGGAAATATAATTTATACGTAATAATAATATAAGTAGAAAATATAATGTGGAAATTAGAATTAGCGATAATAATATAAAATTCGCCCAGCTCGTAACCTGCCAGAAACAATTAGAGAAATATAAGTATAGACAATTCAATAGCGACCAAGGATGAACGCAGGACATCGTAACGGCAAAAATTGAATCTAATTATATAGTGACTAGAAAGATTGGATGAAGGATGACAACCATAATAAAACAACCCGGTGCGAGGATGTCAACATAGCAGCAAAAATATAGTAACCTCGTAAAGACGGTAAATGAAAGGAAACAAAAATATGCGTAAGTTGTATGAATATTGCACAACAAAGAAAACGGAGGAGGTGACATGATATGCAATAACCTCATTGCTTGGCCATCATTATTAATTACACACTAGAAGAGAAACCATTGAAAATCAAGAGACGCTTGTAATGGTATTAAAGAAACAACGTCGTATAAGGTATGTAATGTTCTAGTACGTATAATCAAAAGAATTAAGACCAAATGTGGTGTGCTACAACTAACAAGGTTACGTCATACAGGTATAATTTGAATAGAAAGGAAAACGGTACGTAACTAAGTATTAATATAAATTATATGGTTGGGCAACGACCGATATTAACGATAAGACTACTAACATACTGTATACCCCTAATACCGAAATATAGCGAACATACAAATGTTGAGAAACGAATAACAACAGGATACATCAAATATATAGATACAACGGTAAGTGAGATTAAGGATAAAATCGTATGTATTAGATTGGTGCGGATAAAAGAGCGACATGAATTAACTGACATTATTGCTTACTTCTTATAGAAAAACCAATGAAATATAGACGGGAACTGCTAGAGGCAAACAGTGATAAGGTAAGGCTTGATATAAGGAATTTCGAATTAGTGGATGAGATATTCTTAAGCGTATACTAATTTCTTGAAAACTAGCATGCCATCTATTGCAACATTTCAGATATTCCAATTGGGAAATGAGGAGCGAAACAAAACATGTGTATTGAGGGTAGTGCAAAATGTATCTATTGGAGTTGAAACAAACGATGCAATGTTGATGACCCCATTCAGTGACGTAAAGGAATGGAGGGCGTACGAAGAAAACGTGAGAGAAATCAGGACGGTGCTTGCGGACGCAAGGAATTTGAAAAACGCGGGTATCATTACGAAAGAGGGTTATGTATCGCGGGTGGCAGCAAGATGGTATCCACTATCGTTGACGTTCATTAGTGAATGGGGAACTGAAATGGTACCTTTTGATATTCGTTGGGCTATTAACGACATAGAGAAGCATGCATTGGCAATAAGACAAACAACGTGGCCAAGCCACATTCTGTACATAGACAATAAACCATTAGAGGAACAAGGAACAATTTCGTGAGACTGTACAAACACTGAATATATATATAGTCCTGACGTTACCTGGAAATATTATAAATTAGTCAATACTGTAAAATTAAAAATTTAAATTAGAAAAATTTAAAATTAATATTATACAAATATAATTTTGGCAATAATAGGTAAAAATAATAGGGTCAGGTGATTGGTTAATAAGCCATTGGGTATTGAATGGGTATTGAATGGGCACGTCATGGGTTTGGAGTGGAGTACAACCAGAACATAACTGGGTAACGATCGGGAACGGACTGG
>Ga0209712_10002933_pt1 | contig 13937 bp, 11 predicted proteins | sample ArcOceMetagenome_FD_187443 | JGI IMG/M metagenome (GOLD analysis project Ga0209712, IMG submission 187443) | Marine eukaryotic phytoplankton communities from Arctic Ocean - Arctic Ocean - Greenland ARC118M Metagenome (SPAdes) (version 2) | ecosystem: Environmental > Aquatic > Marine > Oceanic...
GATTTTTAAGAGGTGACTATGTTTGCTCGACTATGATCACTAATATCAATATTGACTCCCAACTCATTAAAACCCAATCTGGCAGCTTGTATCAAATATTAGGTCATGGTGGACAAGCAAAAATTAAAAGGGAAGAACATGAGCTATTGCGCCAAGGCTTTAATCTCGCTCAAATAATCGGTTTACGCGCCTCGTCAAAACTCAAAGTCCACTGATGCTGATTTCACTTTGTTAGCAACCAACAGAAAAAGCAAAACCAGCTTCCGCTGGCTTTTGATTAAAAATATTCGTCTTTCTCATATTGCATATCTATTGGAACATCAACTAGCTAAAGGGCAAGCTTAGTTAAATATCACATCTCATATTATTACAAAGATACGATAGGTTTATTATCATCAAGAAGGATAAATCCCCCTTCTGGCAATTATAAGCCAGCGAAATTTGCTATCCCACCTTGTTTTTTTACTTGTCATACAATGTAAAAAAGTCCTCATTAGACAAAAACTTCTAGCATGGAGACCAGACAACCAGCTTTTAGCTATCTCAAAAAATCATAGAAGCAACAACGAGAGAATTTTTTTGATCTGCAAATAATGAACTCACTTGTTGCACTATTACTGATAGCTCAAATGCAGCAGCAAGAGTTTAAAAATCATATTCTTTTTAACCCGATTTAATAGCTTTCAAAGCCGACTCCACTAACAATCGATTTAGTTACTAAATTTAGTAGGTAGCTAATTGGTGACAAATCATAGGCATCATCAAAGTTTAGGACCAACCAAAGTTAACATTCACGATGAGTTTACCTAAAAAGAATAGACACTCATTTAAACTAACTCATCAACCTTATCAAACTGAAGTTCACACAACCGCTGATAAAGTGGCGAACTAGTAAGTAATGACTTGTGATTACCAACATCAACTATTCGCCCTTGATCCATAACAACAATAATATCTGCGTGAACCACTGTTGCGAGTCGGTGAGCAATAATAATGGTTGTTCTATCCATCATAAGTTCTTTTAGTGCCGCTTGTACATGATGCTCACTTTCAGCATCAAGAGCACTTGTGGCCTCATCGAGTAATAAAATTTCAGGGTCTTTTAGTATCGCTCTAGCAAGAGCTATGCGTTGTTTTTGTCCTCCGGATAATCGAACGCCTTGCTCACCTAAAAAACTTTTATAGCCTTCAGGTAATTGTTCAATAAATTGATGGGCGTGTGCCCTTTTAGCGGCATTGATCACCGCTTCATCACTCGCATCCGGATTACCATAACGTATGTTATGCCAAACATCGCTACTAAAAAGAATGGGGTGTTGAGGTACCATACCCATCAATTGCCTTAACTCGTTTAAATTTGCAGATTTAATATCAATATCATGGCAGTTTATTTGCCCTTGTTGGGGATCATAAAATCGTTGCAACAACTCAAACAATGTTGTTTTACCGGCTCCTGATGGACCTACTAAGGCGACCACTTTTCCCACAGGAATGGTTAAGTTAATATTTTTTAATGCGGCACTATCGGGTCGTGAAGGATAATAAAAGTCAACATTGTTAAAAGCGAGTATCGCTTTTGATGGCGGCTTAGCAAATGGCAAGGCAATATGAGGTGATTCTATATCACTTTTTACGGCTAACAACGCTAATAAGCGAGTTGCCGAGCCAGCTGCACGCTGCAGTTCACCATAAACTTCAGCAACAGTGGCGACACTCATCGCAACCATAATGGCATAAAAAACAAAGGCACCTAACTCCCCACCACTCATCGTGCCATTGAGCACATCCATACCACCGACCCATAACATCATGGCAATAGCACCGAAGGTTAAAAATATAACCGCAGCAATTAACAATGAACGTTGTTTGACTCGCTGTTTTGCAACAGCAAAGGCTTTTTCGACTTCTTCACCAAAAGCGACTTGCTCACGCTGCTCATGAGTATAGCTTTGAACCACTTTAATATTTTGAATAATTTCGCCGGCATAAGTACCTATGTCAGCAATAGCCTCTTGTGAACTTTCGGCTAACCTTCTCACTTTTCTGCCATAAACCATCATAGGTACTAAAATAAGTGGCACACAAACTAAAACAAATAACGTTAATTTTAAATTAGTCACCAGCAGCATAACAATACCACCTGTTAACATCAGGGTACTTCGGAGTGCCATCGATAAAGAAGAACCTATAATCGATTGGAGTAATGCGGTGTCAGTGGTTAATCTCGACATTAATTCACCACTACGATTCTCTTCAAAATAGCTTGGGTGAAGCGTCACAATTTTGTTAAAAACAGCCTGTCTAATATCAGCACTTACCCTTTCACCCAGCCATGACATTAGATAAAAGCGGCTAAAGGTTCCTATCGCTAACAAAAAAATAAGGGCAATTAAGCCAGTAATCGCGGACGTTAATTGTTGTTCAGAGCCTGCGATAAAACCGTTATCAATAACAAACTTAACCCCCTGTCCTAAAGACAAGTTAACACCTGCCGTCATTAGTAAGGCAACTAACGCCATGATAACCATTAATTTATACGGTTTAATAAAAGAAAAAATGGGTAATAAACTTTTAAATGCTTGCTCTTCTTTGATAATATCTTTTCGATCGGCGGGACGCGCTTCTGTTTTATTATGATCTACCACATTAATCTCTATTCTCTGGCTATCAAATAAATATGGTTACAAACATTCAAAATTCAAGGTTGGCATATGAGATAACAAAGGATAGGATGATAGAAATTATTTAAGGAAAACACTATGAAAATTTTACTTGCGTTAATCGTTGCTATTGGCATTATTTATTACCTTTTTTCTAACGCTGCCAATGCAGAAAGCGCAGAAAAAAATATCGCTATGGGCACCGCATTTTTGGCTGAAAACCAAACGAGAGAAGGTATAAAGACCACAGCGTCTGGTTTACAATATTTAGTATTAACCCCATCAGATGAAACACAACACCCAACAGCCAGTGACAAGGTCACCGTACATTATCATGGCACATTACTTGACGGTACTGTATTTGATAGCTCAGTTGATCGTGGTGAGTCAATTACCTTTGGTTTAAATCAAGTTATTAAAGGTTGGACAGAAGGCTTACAATTGATGGTCATAGGTGAAAAAACAAGGTTTTTTATTCCTAGTGAACTTGCTTATGGTGACCGTAACTCAGGTAAGATTGATGGCGGTTCACTTTTGATCTTCGATGTAGAGTTATTTGCCATTAACTAATAAATCATCAACAGACAAAAGTGCGGTTAATAAAATATCTAATCAATTAACCGACTAAAAAATAATCGACCAATGAATCAATTTTTATTAATTCATTGGTCTTTTAGTCAGTATTAATTTTATAAAGTTCTCAGCATGTGTTCTGCTAATGTATTATAAGCATCTGTTAGCTTTATTTTATAAAATTCATCACTCCCTTCTAACCAAGTATCGACAAACTGTGGTGGGCTAATGTACTCATAATTTTTAGTCGCGCTTTGTTGTTGTCCTGATTTATCAAGATAATTAATTGTTATTGCTGAATTCATTTCTAAAATGACGCGACCGTCTTTTATAGCATTAAATGTCAACCTTTCTACTAAAACTGAAATCTCTTTATCTGACGATGAGCTAATTGAATATCTTGATTCTGCGAGTGAGATAACTCTTGTTAAAAAAGTCTTTTGAGGATTATTGGTTTTTAAATAATCATCCATTTTAGTATATAATAATTTTTTCTTATCAAAGTCATTTGTTAATACACCTACACCAACCCCTGCGACTACGCCTCCTGCAGCCCCTAAGACAGCGAAGTAAGGAGAGCATAAAAAAAACCAAGGACCACAAACCAACCCATACGCAGCTCCACTGGCGGCCCCCATATAAGCTCCTGTTTTTACATCTTCGCTTATAGCATCGTTGTTATGGATTTTAAGGAGTTTTTCATTAGTAATCTCACTAGCTAGCACTATTGAAACGGTATCACCCGGCTGAATAATATTCATACGAGAAGTCGTACTACAAGCGCAAACTGATAAAATGGTTAAATAAATAATTATTTGGTGACTGACTTTTCTAATATGCTTCATATATATTCTTATATTAGTGATATTGGCGATAATGCAATTATCATAACTACATGGCTAAATTAAGCTTTATAAATTGACCTGTCAATTTTGTCGAACATCTCTTATTTACCCTAAATGACATGGGATTCATAGATTAAAACAGCCATAAAACGTAGTGAAATTATTAAACGGTATAATGTTTTTCATAGATTATTGATAGCCACCTAAAACTAATGTTTACAATAAGCACAAGGAAAAATTTATAAATAAAACCCGTTATTCGAGAACGCATAGTGCCCATAATTGACCCAACAATTACAAACCAAGCATTCCTTGCAGCATGTCGCCCATATTAACACTTAGATATATACCATCTATTTTTTAATAAGTCATTTCTTTAATATAACTAAGACGCTCCATGCACACTAATAAACTATAAAACATTGTCTTCTTTAAAATTAGTCTATACTTTTTTAACAATATTACTGAATTGTTTTATAATATTCTGTTCACTTTAAATCTATTGTTAATAACTTAAACATCAAGGATATAAAATGTTTAAAAAAATGGTACTGGCTATACTAGTAGTTTTATCTTCATTCTCTTCCTCCGCAAATTGGGTTGGTGGTTTAGGTTACATTAACTTATCAGACAAAGACGATGGCCTAGAAATCAATTTAAGTGGTATTACTGGCTCACTGAGTTACAAAATCGATTCTAACCATAACTTTTATTTTATGCCCGAAGTACGTTTAGCCACTGGCATTAGTGACGACACCATTACTGTATTTAATGTTGATGTTGATATCGAAATGGATAGATTTATAGCCCTCTCTGTTCGTGGTCAATATGAGCTAGATAATGGTGTTTATCTTTTTGCTGCACCGTCTTACGCTAATATAGAATTTACCGTTAAGGCCTCTCAAGACGGTCAACATGCTTCGGAAAGTGATGACTCTTGGGAGTTGGGTTTTGGTGGCGGTGTTGGTTATCAATTTAATGAGTCTACCTCAGCTGAATTTATCTATGAACAGTACGATGGCACAGATGTTTTAACCTTAGGTGTTAAAGTGGAATTTTAATCTTTTATTCCCATTTGATTAGCAAGTTAAGTCAGAAAACCTCAACATTAAGACCTAGTCACTAAGGCTTAACCAGTACCTGTTCATTTGCTTGTAAGCCTGAAATTATAGCAACTAAACCATCAGCCGTTTCTTTTCCTAAACGTACGAAGCGACGTTGAGCAATTCCTCCTTCGTTGACCCAAATCACTGATAACTGTCCTACTTGGGCAATACGACTTTTTGGCAGATAAATAACATTTTCACGACCCGCAGGAATTAACATTCTGGCGTACATTCCTGGTAATAGTTGCTCTTGGTATTTGATGCTAGCCTTCACTAAAAAACTACGCGATCCTGTATTAGCCGCAGGTACAATTTCTTCTATTTTTGCTTGTAACACTTGATTAGAGGTTGGTAGTTGAACTTCAATAGTTTGACCTTGAGTTAGCTTAAAGGCTAATTTTTCTCTGACTTGACCTTCAACTCTTAGTGACAAAGGATTGTAGATTGAAAGTAGTTTATTACCTGGTTGTGCTGTATTGCCAGGTTCAGTAAAACGATCAACCACCCGACCATCCATTGGCGCTCTAAGTTCGGTATAACTAAGTGCAGTTTGTACTTGTTTTAGTACTTGCTTTACTGTGTTTAATTCTGCCAATAACGCATTATAATCAGCTTTTGATTTATCTAATACAACATCAGAGATTAGTTTTTGGCGGTGAATGTCTTTAGAACGCTCAAAATTTTTCTTTGCTTCTATGTAACGAGCGAGTATGACGTTAACTTGCTCTTTTGCCTGTAATACTTGTGATTGAAGTTCTGCTTGTTCTAATTTAATTAATAATTGTCCCTCTTTGACGGTATCGCCCGCTCTTACTAATATTTCATCAATACGCGCCAATATGCGTGACGATATAATACTGGCTTGCTTAGCATTAATAGTGGCGGCAATAGGTTCAAAAACTATAGTGTTTTGTGGTGTAACGGTAAAAACATCTTTATAGTTTTGGACGAGTGGTTTAGTGACATTTGGCATAACTTTGTCATTAAATAAACCAGCAAACCAGGCAACACTTAATAATAAACCCACAAGAGTCAACAGTGGAATTGATAGTTTTTGTATCCATGCTTGTTTCATATTATTTTCTCCGTTGTTTGTCTTTTTTTAATGTCTTATTTGTTGAACAGTGGCACATGCGGTTTCTTTTGATGACGCATCCTTCATTACACCACCTCTTGATCTTTTGTTGGTTTTTCAAAAACTAATAAATAAACGATAGGAACAACAAATAAGGTAAATACTGTCGATGAGATAATGCCAAAAATAATGGCAATGGCTAAACCACTAAATACTGGGTCTAGCGTGATAATTAAATTACCTAATAAGGTTGTTCCTGCTGTCAGCAATACCGGTCTCATCCTTACCGCACCAGCCTGAAGTAGTGCTTCTTTAATCGCTGCCCCTTGAGCCCTTGCTTGGGTAATAAATTCCACTAAAATCAGTGAATTTCTGACCACTATTCCAGCTAAGGCAATCATGCCTATCATGGCGGTTGCAGTAAATAACACAGGCTCTGGCGCACCTGAAATTTCTCGTTCACCAAATTGATTTAACATAAAGAAGCCAGGCATAATACCGATAACGGTTAACGGGATTGCTGACATGATGATCAATGATAATGCGGTGGAAGCAGTTTGAATACGTAGTACAAAATAAATACCAACAAGTGCAAAAACAAAGGCTAGCCCCATATCTCTGAAAACCCTAATCGTAATACGCCATTCACCTTCACCACTCCATACTAACTTGATATCTTCTGGTAAAGTCCATTTATCATCGCCACCAGCGTTTAAAAAAGTACGCGTTTGCCAATTTGTTACCTGTGGTTTTTTATTAGCTTGAGCGTTATCTTGAGCGATAAGCTTATCAATATTTTGACTATTTACCTTTGAGTAAACTAAGTCTGCAGCAACATCGGCAATAATTTCAACAGGTGTCCGTCCAGAAATTTCAGCCATAACATAAACCACTGGTTTTAAGTCTTTATGAAAAATAGTTTTATCATTTATTTGTTGCTCAAATGTGCCAAGTTCACCTAATGCGACTAATGACTGTGGCTCAATATCAATACCTTGTGCAGTACTCTTCTGTAATATACCGGGTCGTCCTTTAACCGATAATCGGTAAAAATCTTGTAAATTCTCACGCTGTGCAATAGGGAGTTGAACTTTAATCGCCAGAGGTGATGCTTCATTTTCTTCATGCATAAAACCTACAACACGGCCTTGATTAGCAACAGTTAATACCTGATTAATATCATCAGTAGAAATTCCTGAAAGTGCCGCCTTAGTTTTATCGGTAATAAAGCGTAGTCTTTGTTGGTCACTTTCAACATTACTGTCAATTTCAACGACCATAGGTTCGCGAGCCAAGCGGTTTTCAACCAATATGGCTGACTTTTGAATATTTTCATAGGGGGTAAATTGACTACCATATAGCTCAGCGACCAAAGTATTCATCACTGGTGGACCTGGCGGTACTTCAACAACTTTGATATCGGCACCATTAACATTTAAGGGTGTTAATAATGTTCTTAATCTAAGGACTACGCCATGGGACTGATGCTCCCGATCATCTTTGTCAATTAGTGTTAGACGTAAATCTGCTGTATTAGGTGTTTGGCGTTGATAATATTGGCGAACTAAACCATTAAAGTCGATAGGTGATGGGGTACCAACATAAGCTGATATGGTTTTAACCTCAGGTAACAACTGGACTTTAGCTGAAATATTTTTAGCTAACGCTGCTGTTTGCTCCAACGTTGTGCTTTCAGGCATATCAATAATAATTTGAATTTCATTTTTATTATCAAAAGGCAATAATTTTAATGGCACAAATCGCATAACTGGAAGCATTGCTGCAATCACAAACACAATGAAGACACCAATAAGTATAACTTTTGATTGGCGACGACTTTCAAGTATAGGGTTTAGAATTTTTCTATAAAAAGTGTCAAACCCTGAAGGTTTAGCCATTTCTTCTTTCTTAATAGTCGATGGGTACTTTAAAAATTTAGACGCAAGCCAAGGGGTGACAAAAAAGGCAACTATGGTACTTACTATTACACTTAATGGCACATTAAATGCCATAGGAGCCATGTAGGGGCCCATCATTCCAGTGATAAAGGCCAATGGAGCAAAAGCAAGCACAATAGCGAGTGTTGATAGTAATAGTGGCACACGAATCTCATTTATTGCACCAACAATACTTTCTTTTAAGTTATCCTTTATACTGTGTTTACCTCGCTTTAGGTAACGTTCAATGTTATCAACACCCGTGATAGGGTCGTCAACCAATAAACCTAAAGATAAAATAAGGGCAAAAAGCGTTACACGATTTATTGTGTAGCCAAACGCTAAATCTATCGCCAAAGTAATACCATAACAAATGGGCACCGCAAGGCCGACGACTATCGCGGCTCGCCAACCTAAGAATACGCCAATAAAAACGACGACAGTAAATATTGCAAAAGCTAAACTCGTTGTCAGGTTATTAACCTTGTCGTTAGCGGTTTCACCATAATCACGTAAAATTTCAACATGTACATTCTTTGGAAATAGTTTTTCCTGAAGTAACTTTATTTGCTCCTTTACTTTTTTTGAGACGACAACCGCATTACTACCACGCTGCTTTGCGACACTAATAGTAACGACCGGGTAATTAGTTGTATTGATAACTTCTGATTTATTTTTATTAAGCTGATGACCTTGAGCAAAGTCGATCCAAGTATAATATTCAGCCTCGCTTGGACCATCAATAATAGTAGCAACATCTTTAAGTAAAACTACACTGCCATCAATTACATTAATTGGGGTTTGTGCTAACGCGTTAATTGAGCGATAAACATCACCACTTTCAAAACGAATAGATTGATGATTAAGGGCTAAGTTACCTTGGTGTTGTAAAGTATTGGAGGCTTGAATAGCGCTAAACACCTCAGTAATAGAGGTTTTTCTTGCTGAGAGTTGTTCTGGGTTTAAATTAACCTGAACAACACGGGGACGGCCACCAATAATATTAACTTCACTTGTATTTTCAATACCTTGTAATACTGTACTTATCTCTTGTGCTAATCGGCGAAGTGCAAAGTCATCCGTTATTCTTGGATCATCACTCCACAATCCAAGCATCACAATAGGGACATCGTCAACTTCTTGAGGCCGTACTAACCAATTATCGACAATAGCCGGCATATTATTTTCATTTGCCAATAGCTTGTTATGGGTATTAAGAATAGCTTGTTCACGGTTTTCACCGACATAAAAACGTAAGGTAACGACCGACTGACCATTAGTTGTTGCTGAATACACATGTTCGACACCTGATATTTGAGATAATAGTTTCTCTAAAGGCGTAGTAATTAATCGTTCAACTTGTCTAGCATTGACTCCCTTAGCAGTCACCTCCACATCAATCATGGGTACAACGATTTGTGGTTCTTCTTCTCTGGGAGTAAATTTCAAGGCAACTGCACCAGCAAAAACTGAGAATAAGAGTATTGCTATTGGTAGTTTACTCAACAATGCCCAGCGAATTAACCTGGCAGTAAAGTTAGTATTATTCATAAAATTACCTGTTGATGTCTAACGTATTATTTTGCTTAACTTCTGTTTATACGGTTTGACAATAAGTATCATGCAATGTAATTAATAACGTTTGTAATTTAGGATTATCAACACGATAAAAGATGGTTTGAGACTCTCGGCGAGTTGTTACCAACTGATTATCTCTTAGCTTAGCAAGATGTTGTGACAGGGCCGATTGTGATAAATCAATTTGATCATTTAATTGGCCAACAGACAATTCTTGATTAGCCAGACAACATAAAATCATTAAGCGATTTTTATTAGCAAGTTGTTTTAACAATAAAGCCACTTGTTCAGCATTCTTACTTAATTCTTTTGGATTAATATCCATCACTTGTACCCTAGTATTATTTATTAAAAACTTGCTTTATTATAAGTTGCTTAATTAGCAAAGTCTAATATACTTTATATATTCAAATCATGAGAACTTAGTAAGGATAGACCATGTTAATTCCCATTCCAGATCTAGTTAACCAAATAAAACAAACGGTAAAGTTAGTTACTGCATCTGAAGCCATAATTAAGTGCCAAGAATTATCAGGTGTTATCATTGATGTGAGGGAGCCAGATGAAGTAAATGGCAAGGTTACCGCGGGCACAGTTAATATTCCCCGAGGAGTTTTAGAAATGAAGATGTCGATGCTTTATCCTGATGCTGACCAAGCGATATTTATTCATTGTGCTTCAGGTGTAAGAGCTATTTTTTCTGCTGAACAGTTGCATCGTTTAGGCTATAAAAATGTCTGGGCAATTACTTGTGCTATAGAAGATGTTTGTCGCACTTTTGCGATAAAATAGATTGATGGGGTACCCCCTACTCCCGTCAACTTTAAGATAAACTAGCGCCAACAATTATCATAAATGTTGATAGTTACTTTTTTAATAGTAATTTTAAGTATGCAAATGGGTTACAAGTCGCTGCGCCTTGTTTAGCTTTAAATTTAGCGTCTAAATTTTTAGCTAATCGTGCCGCAGTAATAGGTTTAGACTTAGCTGCACTGTCTTTAGGTAAACAACCGCATGATTTAGTTAAGCCCCGTTTAGAGTGTGGCCTGTCAATAGGGATACAGCACCTAAACTATATGCACAATTCCATGCTGATAATTGACGACCACCTTAGCGATATGATTGTCTGCTTTTGATATTACTTGATAATCGTGTGAATGTTTGATTTATTAGATTTAGCACTGACAGTTATATTCCTTTGAGGGGCTTTACTTATTCACTGATTTACTAATGAGGTTTACTAGTGAGGTTTTACTAAGATAATTACTAATTTGTCTATTGCAGTAGAGCGCAGATACTCATAAAATAGTTTTACAGTTTATTTTATAAAGTTAATCGTATGTCATCAGATAGGTTCGGCACAAGCCCACACTACAAGCAACAAGAGAAAGGCTACCGTGACAGAGCATTAAAACTATACCCTTGGGTTTGTGGACGTTGTGCGCGTGCTTTTGAGTTCTCCAACTTAAAGGAATTAACGGTACATCACGTTGACCACGACCATACGAATAACCCCAACGATGGAAGTAATTGGGAATTGTTATGTATATATTGCCATGACAATGAGCACGATAAGTACACAAAGCATGCGCAATACCAGACAGAAGTGGTTGCCGGTGATTCTAACCAAGCTACGGCTACGCATAATCCTTTTGCTGACCTTAAAGCGATGTTAAAGAAATAGACTTTTGATTAACTGATTGTATTAACTGTATTCTGTTGGCTCTATTTACTTGCGACCTAGATGACGAATTAGCAGGGTGAACACTTATATAAGCGCCACTTTCAAACTGATAGATTACAGATGTTAAATTTACAATATCTTCATTTAGTGTTGGGGCATATCAAACTTTATAATCTTATCTGCTGTAATGGTTTGCATCTTTTCGCTTTCTGTTTGAACTACTTGAAATGTTACAAGTTCGTTATTTAGATAAAGGTTTAAATCTAATTCAATATTATCAACGGCTGAAGTTACAAAAGTAACCATAGATATATAACGTCCCAAATAACGGGCAAATACTTGTTAGCTAAAATACCCGAGTAACGAGGAATAGCCAACGAGTATTTGACCCCGTGAGCGAGTTGATTCGTTTGTTATATTTCTCTATATTTGAGTATCTCATCACCATTTACATCGTATGTATTTGCAGAATGACAAGATACTGAACACAATTTGAGCATATATTTCAATTTAGCCGCTCTCAATCAACGATAGCTTGGTATATCATCTGTTGCATTTCATTGTGATATTGCATGCTGAAAGGCTCTGATTGTGTCATAAAAATAGCAACGATCTTTTCTTTTGGATCAATAAGGAAGTGAGTGTTAAAAGCTCCTGCCCAAAAATAAATCCCTTCAGATCCTAAATTCTTGGTTGCTGCAACATCAGTTACAACTGCAAACCCAAGACCAAAACCCCAGCCAGGTCGATTTGCTGACCAACCACCTACATGGTCGATAGTCATCAAATCAATCGTTTTTCTGCTAAGGAATTGCTGACCATTGCTTTCTCCATTATTTAATAGCATTTGACCAAATTTTAAGTAATCAGAAGCCGAAGAAAATAAACCACTTGTACCGGCCCAAATAGTGTTGTCTGACATGGGAATCTGCGTTTCACTGTTAATGAGTGCCCCCTCTTTATTTTGTGAATGTAATTGCACCCCGCGGTATTGTTTAGCTGAGGCTATGTTATAACCGGTATCATTCATCTCTAGGGGTATAAACAGTCTCTGTTTTAAAAATTCATCTGTAGACAAGCCAGAGAATTGCTCAATAAGTACAGAAGCCACATCATGAGATGCACTATAATGCCATTTTTCTCCTGGTTGATTTGTTAGCGGGATATCCATGTAACTGTTTACACGACTTAAAACAGTAGTGTGTTCACCATATCGGGCGCTTTTAAAATCTTTTTCTAATTTGCTGTTGCCATGACCATGAGACATACCAGATGTATGAGTGAGCAAATCAGCCATAGTGATTTGCCTATTAATAGGAACCGTTCCACCATTCTTGCCAGTTCCCTCATTCTTAATTACCACCAAATCTTTAAATTTGGGTAAATATTTAGATACCGGATCGGTCAATAAGAAATGACCTTCCTCATATAACATCATAAAAGCCACTGAGATAATCGGTTTTGTCATCGATGCGATACTAAATATGTCATTCTTTTCCATAGCAATTTTTTCTGCTACATTCCGATATCCGAAAGATTTGTTGTATACGATTTTCCCGTTACGGGCGATAACAGCAACCGCTCCTGGAATTTTACCTATGTTTATTTCGTTATTTATATAGTTTTCGTAATGTACGAGCCGATTTAAAGATATACCTGATGTAACTGTATCTGATTTCTGTGGATCCGGATTAATAGAACAGCTAGAAATGGATACTAGGCATATCAAAAATATTAGTGTGAATTTCATCATTATTCTTCTTATCATTAATTTAAAGGTGATTAACTTTTTCTCAGTAGCGACGCTCAATAACACTACAATAAGAGGGAAATCATGGTTATCGAAAATGTTTGAGGCCAAAAAAAAGTTAACTGTAATTTTTCTGTTTGATTGCCTTGTTGTATATTTTGTCAATAGAAGACACTGAAGTAACCAAAAGCAGAATTTATAAAACCTAGATGGAGTTGGTCGAAGTGCAATAAATCCATTTAAGTAAAGCTGTGCAAAAAATAAAATACAAAATATTGTATATTATTTAAATCACCAAAACAACAAATCGAAACAAGCACAAACTTACAAATTAAATGAATACATCACAAAAATATTAATGCTAAAAAGTGGTGAAATATAACACGCCAATAATGGGCTTTTAATTGTTGGCTGAAATACTGACGAAGGAGCAAAAGCCAACTTTTATGTGTCCCTGTTTAATTACTTGTGGTATTACAACTCAACGGAAGTTCCCCAACCAATCGGCTTTAATCCCACTTTCAGTGAAATATTCAATATTTTTATCTGGATTTTTAGGCGGGAATTTACTATCCATAGCAATTCCAAAGACCGTACAGCCTTGAATTGAAAAAAGTAAAGTTAGAAGTAATCGTTTAGTTCTCATAGATTTAAGCCATAACCATGTATATAAAACCTTACAAAGAGCAAATGCGCACGTTTTGAGCTTCGCACAGTGAGTATTGGTAT
>Ga0209712_10002934_pt1 | contig 13931 bp, 14 predicted proteins | sample ArcOceMetagenome_FD_187443 | JGI IMG/M metagenome (GOLD analysis project Ga0209712, IMG submission 187443) | Marine eukaryotic phytoplankton communities from Arctic Ocean - Arctic Ocean - Greenland ARC118M Metagenome (SPAdes) (version 2) | ecosystem: Environmental > Aquatic > Marine > Oceanic...
AACGTCCAACAAAACCTTGATTATTGAACATACATCCAAGTAACATGACATCGCATGCGAATGCCCACATTGGAGGAAAAGCAGCCCGAGCACGAGCTGCTCGAAATGGAATAGATGTAGTCACAGACCTCACCAAACATCGCCCAAGCGGAGGTGCTCCCATCGCCAGTGACCTTGACCTTCAAGACCAGTATCATTCCATTGTCTTGTTTCTTGAGGAGTTGGAGAAGAAGGCGAGGATAAAGTTTCGTCCGCATTTGATTGTAAGGAGGGAAGTTCCTATGGATAATCATGGTTCCATGATTGTTCCCGCTACTGCATCTACTACATGTAGTTCTGACGAAGAGATGAAATTGAACGATGAGCAACAACGACAACAACATGATGACAACACCTTGATAGAAGAAGAATGCTGTAATTGCAATTTGAGTGAACAAAATTTGAGAGAATTCACTATACAACTCATCCCACTTTCAATTAATAATGGTGTTGACTTACTTTCTCTCACGAAACTAGATTTAAGTCGAAACGAACTTTGGAAATTGCCCTCGCTCGAGTCCATTCCAAACATTCAACACCTGAACCTGTCAAGAAATTGGTTCGCAGAGCTACCAGAATCCATTGCAGATCTCACAAAACTTCAATCACTCAATGTATCTCACAATATGCTGCGCTCCTCCCAAGCTGCTTTATTGATGGATCGGAAGCTGAAGCTGAAGCTCCCTGATAATAGCAATGATCCAAGTAGCTACACCACCGGCATGATTAGCATCCTCCAATCCCTTCAACACCTCCAAGAACTCGATCTAACATTCAATCAAAAATGTGGTCATCAAAAGCTCTTCAATAAAATCCAAAACGAAATATCCTCTGTTCGAACAATCAAGATGACGATCAACTTCCCCCGTCCAGAGGGAGCATTTGTCGGTGCATCGGCAGCAGAGAGGGATCCCTCCCTTCTTCGTTCGCAATTGGAACCGTGGTCTACGACATGTCTTCGACGAAGGCTTGTGTCTGATTTTGGTCAAGAGGCTTCGTCGCCTGAGCATTCTACGAGAGGTGATGTTATGGATCAATTGCTTCAATTGTACGCGGAGGAGTTGGAAGAGGATGATCATGATGACCATGATCATGGTGGTGATGTACATGCTAGTAGGACGGTCATTCGGGCATCAGGGATATTGGTGGAGGAATCACTTCGAAAGAGGATGCTGCTGGTGTTGAAGTCGTGGAAAAATAAATGGACGAACAAGAATCTAGAGCGGGCATCCATCAAAGCTGAAAATTACATGATTCTTACATCTCCCGCATCGTGGGAGCCTTTAGGGCGCAAAAAACGGCAAAAGGCAGAAGCGAAGCTGAATGCGCACTTGGACATTTGGGATCTGGCAGTTGCTGTCATGGCCTCGGTGGATGAAGAATTTTCCAAAAAATTTACGGCATTGGCAGTGACTCATAATTTTCAGGGGTCGCCTCACATTGATCGACAGAATATTGGACCTTTTTGGGGTTTGTCCCTTGGAGACTTTGAAGATGGGACGGGGGGTATTATGGTAGAATGCTCTGCAAGAGTTGTAGCCCATGTGGATACTAAGAATAGGCTCTCGGAGGTTGATGGCCGTTTTCCCCATTGGGTGGCACCCTATGATGAAAAGAAGGACAGATTCTCGTTGATTTTTTATCAGACAATGGGAGACTATCAGAAAATTGGACCTGCCATTTTTGATCCGTGTGCAAGTTAGTTGAACATGCAGTACACGTACTCGTATACTACATTGAATATTCATTGTTAATTCGAAGAAGAACTGCCATTAAGTTCGATGCCTGTCAAAACATATGTATTAATTTTATTAATAGCGTACACACACACAGATACTTTACAAGGCAGTGGGATAGAACAAGAAAGAAACATTTGAGAATTTCAAAATAATCACATTCCAGATTCAACTTGCCACAAAAGTTCCTGTTCAAGAGTGTCAATAGTAGCCTCAGTTGCAGTTACATTCGTCTCCAAATTCCCCTCATCGTCAATTTCAAGCCATCTTCCTTTCAAAGAAGTTGACTTCATCCCAGTCATGAACGATGCATATGGCGATGGATCAACGTCTCTAAATGTTTTCCAAACCCTATCATCTTCACTTTCAAGATCAAGATTCCAACGATTATTAACATCCTGATTTGTCATTTGCGCGAGTTTTTCACCAATCTCGTTCAATTTATCATAAGAGCCAAGACGAAGGGGATATTTGGCATTGTTCATTTTATGGGCAAGAGATTTGATCTCACCAGACATATAATCCCCCATTACGCGCATTTCGACATCAAAAAGATGAGAACCACGCATTTCAACTTCGTACCAATATTCTTCATCAATCGAATATCGCAACCAGTGATCTTGCATTTTTTTCAGTAGTTCAGTTCGAGACTGTTCAATCATTTCTTCCTGAGATGGAACCTCCATATCACCAGTTATGTGGGCCATGCAATGCCAAGCTGCGATATCTACTTCTATAAGTGGATAATATGCCATCTCGTGAATATAAAACATGTTCGGGTTGCTAATGAGTACTCGATCCATGTGGATGTTAGGAAGGGCAAGTTCATCCGATGGCTTCACATGTCCCAGAACATCCGTGTATAAGTGCGGCTCCATTTCCCAATTCTCATCCTCTATTGTGTATGTTTCGCAACTGTCATTCACCCAGCATGGTAATAGGCTAGAATCAAGATAATCAATTTTGGCCTCGTACCCAGTACAAAAGACTACAATGGAAATATCACCAATATCATGATAATCATCCTCAAAAGTGCCATCAAAATTGCTTTTACAAATCCGAATCGTCTTTCCATCGTCATTTGAACCACATGCAGTAGAGGATCCTAGAACTTTCACCTTGTCACCAGGCCAAGATGAAGTATAGTGCACTATATCTCCGGTATTCCTTGACGTAATGTATATCTTATTGACGCCTAGTTTGATGAACGACAAAGCGAGATCTTCAGCTGAGAGATTCCCACCCACCAAAAGAATGTTCTTTCCTTTCACAGATGCTCCAAGGCTATCCATTTGAGAAGAATGCACAATTTGCCCTTTGAAGTTGGACAATTTCTTCATGATTGACGGAACCATTTTAGGTTTCCCGTTGAGGCCACTGGCCCAGACACATTTATCAAAGTATTGAGTCGTTGATGTACCATCGGGATGTTGCACCTTGACGACGAATTGTTTGATATTTTCATCATATGAAACAGATTTCACTTCAGTGTTGAAGTGCACGTATTGAAATATGTTTTCGTGCAGTATAACTCGTTTCAAAATGTATTCTAGTATTTGTTTTCTTGGCATGAAGACTGGTTGGGGAGACTTGAAGTGGTCTTCAAATGTGTAGTCAAAGAATTCCATTGCATTTTTATGTCCATTGGTCCACAACCCTTCATACATATTGGTCGAAATGCTTGTGCTTGTGCCATTATTGTTTCCACCTTGCCCTCGGTTACTTCTCCAGACGCCTCCGGGAGAAGAAGCTGTTTCAAATACTGTAACTTGAGGAAGGGCTTCTAGGGCCTTCAGATCCCCTTGCTCTCGAAGTTGTTTGCGTCTTGTAGCCAAGGCGTGTAAGAAGAACATTCCTGATGGACCGCATCCTGAGAATGACAAATTTGAAAATATGTGTAAGAAGGGGTGGGGATTGAACATTAGGCCATTACGACTGCGTACTGCCCGTATCACAAGGAGAGTGGACAATAGATGGCAGTGTGTAAATGTACAGTGGTGAACTTACCAACGACAATCACTGAAGGTCCATTACTCGACATTTCCTCATTGCTCATTTCGTGAGCATGAGGTGAAGGTATTGTACTAGGAGTAACATCATTATCAGCAACAACGTGTTGATTGAATATGGCCAGGAGAGTCGTCAGTAATAATAACATTCTGATTCCGGCATATGCACTGTTGTGGAAGGTTGCCGTGGTCATTGGTTTTTAACTTTCTGATAAAAGGATTGGATGTGATGTGTTTGGGTAATCAACAGGCCCAAATGTGATTCAATTTCAATTGGTTTGTTAGAGCTTTGTTATTCTACTGTATATTTATTACTGGAGTAGTAGGAGTGTTAAATATTTGCAATTGCACCGTTGTGTCGTGTAGGTATCATAAGATCCGTTGAGGACAATCACAATGTTAAAATACTCGTAGATCAAGATACAGTAGTTTCCGTGTGTGCCATTGATGACGCGGGATTCGAATCTGTACAACAACAGCGCACACAGAATAGAAACAACCACAAACAATGACAAAAATCTGTTTCCAACGGTTGTTTACTTGCCATAAAAGAATTTTGGGAAATCGCTTTATTTGGTAACCTCAAGAATACTACTTGTACCTTGTACCCCGGGGTACAAAGTACAAGAGTGTACGATCGCCTAACTGCACCGATAGATTCCGACTTGGTTGAAAGGCTCGCCAGATAAATGGAATAGAGTTCATAAGAATGCCAAAGCAATCTTGGCCAAAGTGTCGATTTCAATCTATAATAAGTACAAGTACTGTAATCTGACCTCTTTTCGTGAAAAATCGGCTAGGGGGGGGTTGAATATCTTCGAAACCCACCTATCAAACAGCACGACGGACGACATGATGATGATGCATGCCGTCTTCTTGGCAACAATCAATTAGAATCGCAATCGAATAGGTTCAACTTAGTGGTAGATTTAAAAAAAATGACGGCATCATACACACTCCACGCATTAAAAACTGAAGCAGATATTTCTCAGTGGACAAACTTTTGTGCCAGCTGTTTCAGCTACAAGGCGAATCCTCCTCCCTCTTCCTACTTCGGTCGGCATTTCTTCAACGACCCTAGTAGAGATGCCAATCTTATTCGCGTCATGAAATACAATGAAGAAATAGTTGCATCCACCAGAGTTTTCTCACGTCAAATATCCCTCGGCAACGGCCAAAAATGTGAAGCGGGGGGAATAGGGGAAGTATGCACACATTCACAGCATCGCAGAAAAGGGCTTGCGAAACAGCTCCTTCACAATGCCATTGATGCCATGAAATCAAGGTCCTCTCCGAAGATGAAGTGCAGCTTGCTTCACGCCAGTCCGGCTTTGACTCAAGTTTATGAACGGAGTGCAGATTATAGAGCGGTCACTTCTTATTGGAGTTTGCTACCACTTGATGCTGATTCGATCCGAATGGAACAGTATACTCCAGGAACTGGTTTTCATGTTAGACTCGCTTCGTTTCCAAACGATACGAATTCGCTGCAACAAATTCATCAAGAATATTCAGAACATAGATTTGTAGGATGTATTATTCGTTCGGTTGAATATTGGAATGAGTATCTTTCGCCAGAAATTGGAGATTCGCTCCATGTTTTGGTTCGCGGCGACAATGAAGATGGGGATAGTAGGGCCAAAGAGAATATTGTGGCGTGGATGTCAGTAAGGCAGAGGTCTGATGTTCGGTTACAGCTGAGAGATTTTGGTTGTGATAGATCATATATCGGTACCTTGCGAGCCTTTCCGATGTTGTTGAATAAAGTTCTGCTGGGGCAAGGACTTCTAAATGATGACGGGGCGAGCAAAGCTTTGGAGTTACACATTCCAACGGAAGTGCTCAAAGAGATGCAACAAGAAGGATTAAATGAAAGCGATGAGTGGGTGCAATGGTCAAGGGGTGTCACTGAAGAAAACGACGTTGGTTGGATGTACAAGAGTTTGCATGAATCAGAGGTGCAAGGTGGAGATGATTTGGTGGATATGCAGCACATTTTGGAGGAAATGAAAGTTCCCCATTTGATTTGGCCGGCTGATTCATTCTAATGGATAACACAACACCTCTATCGATCAGAAAAGAATGAACCAAGCCATTGTTTCGAACGGATTTCGACATTGGCTCAGGGGAAACGACGAATGATGTGAATGAGATGGTTGTACCATACGTACTGTATGAATATGTTGTAATTTTTTTAAAATAAGCTATTTTCGTGCCCATGATACCATAGACACAAAGTCAAACCCTCTGGCGTTGGAAATAAAAAAATTAAAAATGGTCGTGTATGGAAACTTCCTTTCGCTCGAGGGTTTTTATCCCAATGCATCAGCGATCTATTGAGTTTGCCCTTTTGAGATGCCCCATTTGGCATTATTGTGGAAAATAAATGCACGTATGAAAAGAAGACGAAGACGAACAAACTGGCCTGCAAATTGCGCGAAGCCATTTTGTACGGTGCATCTAGAGTGGCGGGGGCACTAGCAACGCTATGCTCGCATCAAGTTTTACTTCAACAAACTAATGGGTACGTGTAGGGTATGTTTATTTGAAATATGATAGGTTTTACTCCCTCAAACTGATGGGTAGGCCGCAGCACCCAGAAAAAGGTTGTGTTGTATTACGGTTATGTGTTGGGTATCTTCCAGATTTTTAAGGTCCTTCTTGGACACAATGCCTGAGCGTCGGACAAAAGTCATAATAGCGGAATTGCCGTTGTATTATTTTGTTTTTTTAGTGGGAAACGTTGGAAATTTCCCACTCACACCGCACACACGTCGCACTCACTCTCAACTCTCAATTAACTCGTGCATGCGATTGCCCAAACACACACAAACACAACAACATACAAATTCAAAACCTACTGGAGACGTCAGAACAGCTTTAGCTGGTTACCAACCAATGTACGCCATGAGAATTCTCCATGCCCTGATACTGACTGCGTTTGTTTCTTCCTATGTTTCAGCGAATAATGAATTCATGGAAGAAGCAAAAGGATTCACGCACCGAAATCTGAGGACAAGTAGTATCGTCACCACGGAGGAGGAACAAGAGACAACAGAAACAGACGCGATTTCGGGCGAAGACAGCGGTGAGGTGTATGTTGTTGCCTCCAAGAGAGATACTTATGGTGGAAGAAAAACTGTGTGGAGGACGGCACTGAGGCATGAGAGATCATAATGAAGAAATTTTGTGATTTGGAGAGATGATAGTTCAAGTTAGAGACCAGCATTCCGCGATTTTTGTGTTCGGCGGCTTGGATATGTTGAAAGTTAATAATCCTATGTATCAAATATATGAGCAGTATTGGCACGAAGAGCGTGTCATTCTACTGATTCATGGAATATTTGATGTACAACAACAAGGATTTTGTATCTACACTCTACGTTTATGTGATATATTTTTAAAGATAAACGAAGAAGTTTTGTGTGTTTTTCAAACTATGCGTGTACTTTTTTTAGACCAGGACAACAGCTTCCGTATTTTGACTTTGCTACGAATGAAGATGATAGGGGAAATAACGTCAATCTTTTCTCTATCCACCATGAATGAATGCAATAATACATTCTTGGATGTATGGTAATAGTATAAACACGAAGATCTTTTCCACACCAGTGCTTCTTTCATCATCGAGATGGCAGACATTGATTTCATAATTCGTCAATATTATCGAGTTTCATCAGTCAAATAAAACATGGAACTGCAAGTATTCTGGTGCCAGATACATACTCCCCCATTCGTTTTGTTGCGGCAGCTGGCATGTGCCTGTGCCTACTATTACTATGACTACTGTAGTGTAGGCAAGAATTATACCCTTCAGCCAGTAAACAAGAAAACTATTATAAAAATTAAAAATAACACAGCTTTACAATTACAACATCGGGATGAAGTTGGCTTCTTGCTAATAGAGATCAAGCTTGCTCTGTAGTTATCTTGTTCCGCCGTTGGATCGGCTCATATTTGGGAAGCAATTATTGAAAATTATGTCCCTTGGCGATTTTCAAAAATAATATTCGTGGAAAATTGGTTTTTTTGGGTATGAAATAATGAAAATCCAACCAACAATCCAACTGCCAGCTTAGCTGTGCAGAGGGTGCGCGCAGCGCGCCCATTCAAAAATCTAATGTCATCCATCTCCGCCCCCCCCCGCCCCCCCCCCTCATCTCACTCACCTTCCTCCTCTCTTCAAAACACATAAATTGCAATAACACTGCAAACACCATCAGCTTCCTCGCCTCGATAGCATGAGAGCTCTTTTGTCTCTGTTTACAGCATTTCAGTCCAGGTCCAGCCGTCCATTCACAATTCAAACCACAAGATCGCTCGCCATGTCCAAATCTCAACAAATCAAATCTCTCGTCGTCGATGAATTTGCCTTTCGACAATTTTCGGAATCCGAGTCCAGCGAATCCTACGGGGGTACCGTTTTCTCCACATCCGTTCAAGATTTTGAACAGATTGCCAACTCTCATTACGATGCATCCAATCTAGTCGATGGGTATGCCCCCTTCTGTAAGCACATCTTTATCGAAAATGATTTCACAGATGCTCAGGGGGGTAACGTCCTAGCTATCACGCCTGCCAACGAACACTGCTTGAGAACAAAATACGAGGCAAGGAATGACAAGGAACTCCCAGTCCTCACTCGATACTTTCCTCGAGAGTTAGTCCTCTCGCCAGATAATCCCCTGCCCAAAGCAAAGTATCTTGATCTCATTCTCTATTCGCGGGAGCAATGCAACAAGGAGAACGAAGCCATGGGCAAAACACCATCCGACGAGGAAGCACCATGGGCCATTGTGAGCATCAAAGCTCAGAATGAGAATTTTGAGATACCCATGACCCCTATTACCGCAATGAGAAATGCTCTCGGGAAAGATGAAGGTGGTAGTGGTGTCCCTCTTGATCGTGCTTCTTATATGGAGGCGTTTGAATTTTGGGATAAGCGTAAGTTTCAATGCTTTGCGCGCCTACTACGTGGACACGTACTTGGTGCTTGTACAAAAGTTTGTATGCTTGCTTCTTATTATTACCTCATGTCTGGACACTAAATTCATTCGACTCGTTTGTATTGTACACCACGTACGTGTGTGATGAAATGTATTATCCTTCGCAGATGCTACCATTTCATAGGGCGACAATCAAGATAGAAGGTGCGACAAGAAGTTGGCGAATCTGCCCACGTGTACATGCTATTCATATTATTAATTGCAGAATACATCGACGTTACGTTGGAGAGGACAAGGTCCAAGAGCTTCGTGAACTCACTTTCCAAGTTGATGGTCTGTTCAAGTTAGTTACGGGTGGTGTACTTTCTAAATGACACCATTGATCTTTGACAACAGTTTCTTCAATTCCTCGCTGTATTCTAAAATGTCGCCTCGACCTTTACGGATATCAATCGAAAACGATTGGTCGTCGCGCTTGGAGACAGTAACAGTAATACCTATTACCCCCCTCGGACTTACTTTATGACCTTTGATTTTTCTTCCTTCAGAAGCAACGGCGGCAAAAGAGAGATCTCTCAGGGCTGTCAATATCGTGGTCATAATTTGGTCTTGCTCAGACATGGATGGGATTGATAGTTTCTTAGACAGCTGATGCTGGTGATGACGGGCGCGATGTGTTGCTCCCAGTCCATCACTGTCATCATCTTCGTCTGTAAACCAAGGATGGGTTTTTATTTCTGCGATGCTAATCCTTTGCTTAGGAGAAGGTTCTAATATTCTGCGAATGAGATCAACGACACTCGGTGATAGGTAAGATGGGTTATCGAACTCAGCTTTCTGGATCTTCTCAAACAGCCTTGCGAGATTTGGTTCATCAAAGGGTAAAGTGCCTGTTACCATGACAAACAGAATCACACCCATTGACCTATTTTGGTAATTTGTTTTTGTGTGTGAAAAAGAAAGGTTCCAACCAGTCAGTGCCGTTGGACCTTTCACATTTTTATTGTAATCAAGTAAAGGCAGACTATACTTACCAAATATCAGCCTTTCTGCCGTCGTAACCATCGTCCTTCAAAACCTCTGGAGAGACGTAATTTGGTGTTCCGCATGTTGCTGAGGAGTTTTGAAAAAGGACAAACACAGTTTCTATAATATTCAGTTACATTGCACCAATATGCAAGTCTTTGGCCTTACTTTCACTTACTGTGTAATAGATCGACACGAGTTGACATCATCGCCGAATCTTGATCTCCCTCGTCTTTGAAAGGGTTGGAGGTGTAGAGTGCACTGAGACCAAAGTCACTTATCATCAACTTAGGTTCCCTCTTATTGGTATCGTCAAGCAGTAAATTCTCTGGCTTCAAATCGCGATGGCATATTTTCATTTTATGACAAAGCTCCACTCCATTGATTAGCTGTCGAAAGTAGTATCTTGCTTTTGCCTCCGTAAAGCGCTGTTCTTGTACAAGCTTGTCAAAAAGTTCGCCTCCATTCACCAGTTCCAGTACCTGGTTGATGGATAATGAAATAATCAGTAGCAATGAATTAGAATCTTGCGTGCGTGTATAATTTCAAATTGAAAGTCTTTAAATTGTTCAAAACTCACCAAATAAATCTTTGTCTTCGATGCCAGGACTTCGTGAAGGGAAATTACGTGGGGATTTTTATTCTTCATTTGTTTCATAATGTTCACTTCGCGTTTGATCTGTAAACCCATTTGTTGTCTACGAATTTTCTCCTTGTCAATTATTTTGATCGCGACCTTTTCTTTTGTTATTTTGTGTATTCCCAGCCGTACCTTTCCCCAGGCTCCTTCTCCCAAGAGAGAGCCAAGCTCATACTGGCCTACTGCTTTTACTTTCTTTGAGGACCGAGAATATGGACTTTGAATTAAATCGTCGTCTCTCGCATTCATCAACTTATTATTGGTTTATTGACGAATATTACTGGACTACTAATTCCTCTGTGGACCCCCCTGTACGAGAATTTGGACTTCGAATGAAATTGTCGTCTCTTTCATTCATCAACTTTCTATGGTTGATCGAGGATTATTATATAAACTTCATTTTCAGTCACTCCTCGATGATTCATTCACAAGATAAAATACTTGTATTTTCTATTTGGTGCAGTTGTGGTGCTCTTTCCGTCAATGATGGTTCAAATCAAGGGGTTTATATTTTAATAATTACTACAAGATGACAAACGACCGTGGAGGAATAAGATACGCTGTTATTGTATTCCCTAATGTCGCGATCAAACCGGGCGTTTTGGTTGGGATCGCCGAATGCGGTATTTCAAAGAGCGATGAGTCAATGATGATGCCGATCGCCAAGAAGAAGTACTTTTTAAGCTAGAGCCAGAATTCGTGCTGTTTACGCTTTTTGCTGCTGAAATTGATGTAGAAACACTCATTTGGTCGGTGTCATCGTATTGACTAGCGCTGTAGCGACTCCTCGAAAGGTCGCTCCTGAAAGCTGATATCTCTTTATGATCTCCTTCCCTGTATATACTATGCGAGCTTTCGACTGGCGATCTGCTAAGGTCCTTCGTAAGGTCATTGCTAAGGTCTCTCGTAAGGTTATCCCAAGTCCTGTCCGATCCGATATGATCTCTGGGGCTTCTCTTTCCCTTTTCATTCTTGATTACTTTCTTGATTACTTGTAGATCTTTTCTCAATTGTCTCTTCTCCTTTTCAAGCCGTGAGTTGGACTCGAATGCCTTAACGCGGGTGCTCTTCACTAGGTCTTCAAGTGATGCAACTCTGTGTTCAAAACCTTCTTTGCAAGTATGAAGTTTTGCTTTACAGGATTTGTACTTTGATTCAAGCTCAGCATTTTGTTTCTCACAGGAGCGAACAAGCTGCTCTAAATCTTCAATCTTTGATTCTGCGTCGTCGGTAAAATCTGTCAACATATCCAGTTCCTTTTCGTATGTAGCACACTTTTCAGCCAAATTTTGATTCTCGTCATCATAATCTAATATAAGCGATTGCAGCTCTTCGATCCTCCCTGTGGCATCATCCCGAAAGTTGATCTCCTTCTCGTATGTTTTTTCTTTCGTGGCATCGTCGCGCTCGTTCTCAATAGTTGCGATGTCCTTTTCAAGCTTCCGCACTGTAGATTTTACAGCATTTAATTCCCCACTTCTATCAACTAGCTGACCACTCATTTGATATAATGAGTCCTTTAAATTGGAAACCTTTTCGTGATATTCCTGTATGATCACTTTATGAGCGGCAACCTCCTCTTGTGAATTTACAAGTTCTTCTTCCAATTCTGTACATCTTTGCTCAATTTGAATCTTTTCATCTTCTGCCGTTGTCAGTAATTGTTCAAGTATAGTTGCTTTGTTGGAACTCTCGGTACAGCTATTATTGGCCTGCAAAAGTTCATCTGCTGATTCTTCCTTATGCCACTTCGATGTAACAATTTGTTCTGCCATCCCAGTAGCAGCAGCAGAGGATTTGAACGTGGCATTTTCAGCTGTGGTGATGTGGACTTTCACCTCGTTGAATTTCTCTTCAAACTCATCGCTCCTTTTTTTATAAACATTCATAAGATCTTCAAGGGATCTTTGCTTAGTCTCGGCCTCATTCTTGAGTTTGGCAAGTATCTCAGCCTCGTTCTTCCAGTGATTAGTTTCGGCACTGCTCGCGTTCAATTTTGACGTAAGAGATGTAACTGTATCCTTCAGTTTCCTGCGCATGACAGACTCTGATTTCCCTTGTGTCCTTTCCTCTCTGAGCCGATTCTTCAAAGTTTTAATGTCTTGATCTTTTCCAGCAATGGCTGGAACAACAGCCTGTAGCTTTTTCTCAAGGAGAAAGATACAATTCTCATTTCTCTCCCGGCATTTGGAATCCTCGTCTATTAATGTTTGCATTCCAATCATTATCTCCTTTAATTCTCTAATTTCCATCCGGAAAACTTCCTCGTTTGCTGTAGCAACTTCACGCATAGTATTTGCTGCATCAACTTCTGTCATTGCTTGAGCAAGCTGTTCTTCAAGCGCCGATGTTTCGGAAACATTCGAATTCCCCAACCCAGCACCATGAGTTGGATGAGATCTCCGAAGAAGCACCCGGACCCCTGCAGCCGCCGAAGCTATATCTTGCTTACTCTTCAAACTCAGCGCAGCTATAACTTCGGCCTTGTGGGAAAAGGTAGTTGTATAAGAATAATCCCTTGGAATCTTGTTGAAAAAGTCTTGGTCTTGTGTCACATCGTAAGCTGCATGGAGTAGCAAATAGATTACATCAATATGAGCACCATGAATAATTGCGTGGTGGAGGGGCGTTCTACCCTTGTTATCCTTTGCACTTGCGCCTGCACTGTACGAGTCAAGAAGGGCAGCAATGATTTCCGTGGAGGGTTGACGAATGCACGCTTCGTGGATAGGCAAACGTTTCCAGAGCATCTGGTTTGAGCGCTTCTTATCATCATACTTGATGACCCATCGGCGTGTTTCATCTTGAAATTGGACAGTACGAGATGCAGCCGACTTCCATTTCAGATCCTTGAGTAATTTAAATAGACTCTCAGGCGCTAAGGTATCAAAGTTAAGAACCTTAGTATCACCAATTATTTCTTTGGCAGTTACACTAGTGGGACTACCGCGATACTGGCGTTTGGCATATTTCTTTGGTGAATCCTTTTTTGTCGAGGAGAACAAATTCTTTGAGATGCAGTTCAAAGTCTCCATTGCATCCTTTGCCGGAGACTTCCGCATGAACGAACTCATGTGTGAATGTGTGAATGTGTGAGTTGGTTTGATTGAAGTTCTAATGGGATCCCGCCCGAGGAGGGTTGCTGAGTGTTCCCTACTATTAAGCGATATGACTCCGAATTGACTGTATGGTGTTTCAACCAAAATGGTCGTTTAGAATTTTTGAATTATCGTCAATAAGCCACCAAAAAAGCGGGAATTAAATTCAAAATAGTACGACAGTTTGTAAAAATTAATGTCTCAAATTGTTTCTTTGACATCTTATTTGAAAAAGATAGATTTAGAACGGATTGATGACACTATTGACACTTTTGAGGAAATTTCCTAATGGCTGTGGCGCACCCCGCCAAAATGAAAAAATCCGTCCCAAGACTTATTTTGTAAGACTTGTTGCATAGGGCAGAGTGAGGGCAGCTTGCACGACATAAAAATCATATGTACCAGCAGGTTAGAGGCAGGTTAGAGGTTAGATACCA
>Ga0209712_10002936_pt1 | contig 13929 bp, 10 predicted proteins | sample ArcOceMetagenome_FD_187443 | JGI IMG/M metagenome (GOLD analysis project Ga0209712, IMG submission 187443) | Marine eukaryotic phytoplankton communities from Arctic Ocean - Arctic Ocean - Greenland ARC118M Metagenome (SPAdes) (version 2) | ecosystem: Environmental > Aquatic > Marine > Oceanic...
AATGCTAAAAGTTATGCTAATCTAAATAAGAATGATTTGCATTACGAATAAAGTTTGTTTATTATGTGTTTAATCCAGACGAACTTAAACTTTAATCAACTTTAATCAGAGAAAACACATGAACAAAACACTTCTTTCAATTGCTGTTGCAGCGAGCTTTGTCCTAAGTGGCCAAGCTCAGGCAGGAGCCCACGCAGAAATCTATGCTGACTTTCCTATTACGGTAAAAAACTACACTGGCACTAAGACCCATTCTGAGGCCTACACTGGCCAGATTGCTCGTCATACACTGCATAATTCAGCTAAAAAGTTAGTGTCTAAAGGCGCTAGTTTAGAGCAAACTAAAGCTTACTTTAGTGGCAAGGACGAAGGGCGTAAAATTATTGATCCCGTATCAAAAGACGGTTTTCCAATGCTTCAAACTCACGTAGACAAGATTTCAAAAGGCAAAAATTTGTCTGGCAAAGCCTATAAAGGTCTAATTTCTGGCATGCCTGGTAGTCTGACGGGTGCAGAGTTACTGGAGTTAATGCTAGAAAAAGCGGCGGCTACAGAAAAAGGCTTTGATCCCTTAACAGGTTATGACTACACCCAATTGTTTTCTAAATTCGCTATGGGTGCGGTATTTTACAACCAAGCGGTCGATAATTATCTAGATGAAAAACTAGCGGCGGATGTTAATCCTAATAGTAAAGCGTACAAGGAAGGCAAACCATATACGGGCAAAGAGCACGTTTGGGACGAAGCCTTTGGTTATTTTGGCGCCCCAGCTCACACTTTAGCGCTGACAGCTGAAGAAGTGTATGGCATCGCTAAGCAAAAATCAGACAGTTTTGCAAAAGCAGATCATAACGGAGATGGCAAGGTTTCTTTGGTCACTGAAATGGCATACGCCCATGCGTACTATGCGGCATCTTTCGATAAAGGTGGCAAAACTAAGTATCTTCATACCATCGTTCAAGCGTTTATTGACGGACGTAATCTCATTACCTCTGCTAATGGGGAAGCCCTGACTGACTCACAACGCAGTGAGTTAAGGGCATACGCACAGGTCATTAAGACCCAGTGGCAGCGCCTTATTGCTGAAGCCGTCTTTAAGTATGCCGGTTCTGTGTATGGGGATATTGAAAAATTAGAAACCATCATTGCTGCCAATGGTGATGTGGTTAAAGTTTACCGCACCTATGCTAAGCATTGGGGCGAGCTCAAAGGTTTTGCCTTGGCCCTAGAAACTGGGGGTGTTAATTTAGGTGAAACTGGGGTGAAGATGAACCGTTTACTAGGCTATAGCCCAGTGTTGTTGGGGAACACACAGGTTGCAGCCTTGGTAGATGGTGAATTTGTGCAAAGTTCATCGGTGAGTCTGTCAGAGTATCGAGTGCAGATGATTAAACTACAAAAGTTAATGATAGATGACTTTGCAGTAGAAGCCCGTAACAAGGATGTAACGGCCAATTTAGCCGACCTAGTTGATTCATTAGGCCAAGCAATGGCCGCAGAAAATGACTAGACGCTTGGTTAGTTTATGATTGAATGGTGGCTTGGGTTTATACACACTTGGTTTACTGAACTGACAGGTTTGGTGAGCCAAGGCAATAAACGCATCTTTGTTGGCTATTTGATAAGCGCCACTATGATTGCCGTGCTTTGGCTAATGTGGCAGCGCCGGCTCAATTTTGCTGGCGCTTTAGCCTGGCTGTTTCAGCCTAAAATTTGGTGGTCTAATTCGAGTCGATCTGATTACCAGATGATGTTTATTAATCAGCCCATTATGTTGCTTTTTAGCCCACTGATGTTGAGCAAGCTAGCCCTTGCTACTGCCTTGTTTTATACTTTAACCGATTGGGTCACTCGGCCTCTTTGGTCGTTCGACATATCGACGTTTTGGGTGTCTGTCATCTTTACATCATGTTTGTTTGTAGTTGATGACGCAAGCCGTTATTATTTGCATCGATTGATGCACCGGTGGCCTGTTTTATGGGCCTTTCACCGAGTACACCACACCGCAGAAAGCTTAACGCCTTTTACGGTGCTGCGCACACATCCCATTGAAGGTTTATTGTTTGGCCTGCGCAGTGCCTTAGCGCAGGGCTTACTGATTGGTGTGTTTGTGTTTGTGTTTGCTGATCGAGTGACCTTGCTTAGTCTATTGGGTGCTAATGCAGTGACCGCTGTGTTAAATCTTTTGGGGTCTAACTTACGTCATTCACCTGTGCCTATTAGTTATGGCAAAACGCTAGAGCGGTGGCTTATTTCTCCAGCGCAGCACCAAATACATCATTCCCAAGCACGCCAGCATTGGGATAAAAATTTTGGTGCATTTATTGCTTTGTGGGATCGCCTAGGTGGTACCTTAGAGTATGGTTCAAACACCCAGACATTAAGCTATGGTTTAGTGGGTCAAAGGCCCACAGAACATCAGTTAGTAAATTTATATTGGCAGCCCTTTAAGCGCTGTTGGCAAAGCTTTAGGCGCCATAAAGGTGACCTCATCAGTGCCCCAAACGTAACCAGTGAGACCTCATAAATGATCCCTATGAATTTAATTAATACCTTTATATTGCCCGCTGTTGTGGCCAGCTTAGTGTGGGTGGGCACGGCCCAAGCCAGAGATATTGTTAATGTGTATTCAGCCCGAAAGGAAGCCTTGATTAAGCCCTTGTTGGATGAGTTTAGTGCCGCTACAGGGATTCAAGTGAACCTGATTACAGGTAAGGCAGATGCCTTATTAAAACGTTTACAAGTTGAGGGTAGTGCGACCCCTGCCGATTTATTTATTACGGTAGATGCCGGTCGTTTGCATCGGGCGAAAGAGGCGGGCATGCTCAAGCCAGTATCAATACCGGCACTGGAGCAGAGAATTCCTGAAGAGCTTAGAGACTCTGCAGGCTACTGGTATGGCCTCACACTCAGAGCAAGACCCATCATTTATGCCAAAGACCGGGTGGCCCTTGACGAACTTTCTACTTACGAAGCTTTGGCAAAGGCGCAATGGAAAGGTCGTCTGTGCTTAAGATCCTCACAATCTGTGTATAATCAATCCTTGGTCGCTGCCACCATTGATGCTTTAGGCCCAGAGGCCACCCAAGTATGGATGCAAGGCATGGTTAATAACCTTGCTAAGGCACCATCAGGTGGTGATACAGATCAGTTAAAAGCGGTGGCCGCAGGGGTTTGTGATGTGACCATCGCTAACACTTATTATTTAGCTCGGTTAATTAATAGTAGTAAGCCAGCTGATCAAGCGGTGGCCAGCAAATTGGCGGTCTTTTGGCCTAACCAAAAAGGTGTAGGGGCAGTGGGGCGCGGCGCACACTTTAATGTGAGTGGTGCAGGCTTTACTAAATACGGTAAACACCCAGAGCAAGCGCAGGCCCTGCTAGAATATTTAGCATCGGCTCCAGCACAAGCTTGGTATGCAGACATTAATAACGAATATCCCGTGGTTGAGGGTGTCCCATCATCCGCCACCCTTGAAGGGTTTGGCCGCTACAAGATGGACCCCATTGCTTTGGAAATTTTAGGTCAGAACAATCGACAAGCGGTTCAATTAATGGATCGTGCCGGTTGGAAATAGGTAATGCTATAAATGTTTAGAAGCCATGGGCTGAGTATTTTTGCTGTTTTAATCGCCGCATTCATATCGCTTCCAGTCATCGTTATTGTGAGCTATTTAATGCAAGCCAATGGTGAGCTCTGGCAGCACTTGCTTGATACGGTGCTCAACGACTATCTAATTAATTCGTTGCTGTTGTTGCTGGGCGTGGGGATGGGGGTGCTCATACTGGGTGTGCCCACGGCTTGGTTAACGAGCATGTGCAGTTTTCCGGGGCGTCGTTGGCTCAGTTGGGCCTTATTGCTGCCCTTAGCCATGCCGGCTTATATTATCGCCTACACTTATGCGGGTTTGTTAGACTTTGCAGGGCCAGTACAAAGCTGGATTAGAGACCTTACAGGCCTGAGTTATGGCGACTATTGGTTCTTTGAAATCCGCTCTTTAGGTGGTGCCATCATCATGATGTCACTGGTGTTGTACCCCTATGTTTATTTAATGGCTCGGGCTGCTTTTTTGGAGCAGTCTGTGAGTAGTATTGAAGTGGGTTGTAGCTTAGGTTATTCCCGCTGGCAGGCATTGTGGAAGTTAGCGTTGCCCATGGCTCGGCCTGCCATTATTGCAGGTTTGTCACTCGCTCTAATGGAAACCTTAGCAGACTATGGCACGGTGCAATATTATGGGGTTAGCACATTTACCACGGGTATTTTTAGAACCTTTTATGGCTATGGTGATACTGCAGCAGCAGCCCAATTGGCAGCTAGCTTATTAGCTTTTGTGATTTTATTAGTCTTGCTAGAGCGTTATTCTAGACGCCGAGCCCGTTACCATTCAGCAGCAGAGTCTCGCGCCCGTGCCGACTTAATCCCTTTATCAGGTAGTAAGGCGATTATGGCCTGTGTGATTTGTTTGTCGCCTTTGATGTTTGGTTTTATTATTCCTGCAACGCAACTCTTGTTTTGGGCTGTGTTTGAGGCAGAACCCCTAGGCTGGGACTTCGTTGGCCTTGCCTGGAATTCGTTTAGTTTGGCTTTTTTGGCAGCCATCATTGCCGTCATATTGGCCATTATCTTGTCCTATGCCAAAAGAACTAAGCCCATTAAGCCTGTGCGCACAGTGCTTGCGATGGCAGGCTTTGGTTATGCTTTGCCAGGCACGATCATAGCGATCGGGGTTTTAATTCCTTTAGCATGGCTAGACCACAGGTTAATAGATATTTTTGGCAGCTTAGGCTGGGACAGTCCAGGGCTATTATTGTCGGGTAGTTTGGTGGCCTTACTGTTTGCCTATACGGTGCGCTTTTTGGCGGTAGCTCTTGGCAGTGTGCAGTCTGGCTTAGAGAAGATTAAGCCCAGTCTAGATCATGTGGGTCGTTCAATGGGTCATAGCCCATTAGACATATTACGTAAAATCCATGTGCCTTTAATGCGCAGCTCCATCCTTACGGCGGTGCTCATTGTATTTGTGGACGTGCTTAAAGAACTTCCGGCAACGTTAATACTGCGGCCCTTTAACTTTAACACCATGGCCGTGCGGGCCTATGAATTAGCCTCAGACGAGCGTCTTGTTGATGCGGCTCCAGCCTCTATTATGATTGTACTCGTTGGGCTTATTCCTGTATTAATGTTACACGCCTCTATTGCGCGTCGCAGGCCCCACTAATATGAGACCGTTTAAATGACCATGTCCTTCGATAATACAGATCAGCATTTGCTGGTGGATAAGGTAAATATAGCCTACGGCGATCATAACATTGTGCACGATGTAAGCTTGGCTGTGGCTGTGGGTGAAATTGGTTGTTTGCTGGGTCCCAGTGGTTGTGGCAAGTCTACTCTGCTGAGGGCGATTGCAGGGTTCGTGCCGTTAAAATCGGGCAGCATTAGTTTGGCAGGCAAAACCCTTGCTAAAGACGATTTTTGCCTAGCTGCAGAAACCCGCAATGTAGGCATGGTGTTTCAAGATGTGGCTTTGTTTCCCCACATTAACATTGCCGCCAACGTGGCTTTTGGCTTGCACCACTGGCCCAAGGCTGAGCAAGTGCAACGGGTGAAAGAATTATTAGATTTGGTGGGCCTTAGTGGTTATCAAGAGCGCTACCCCCATGCCTTATCTGGCGGTCAACAGCAGCGTGTGGCCTTAGCCAGAGCCATAGCGCCTAAACCCAGTTTATTATTGCTTGATGAACCCTTCTCTGGTTTAGACGCCATGTTGCGAGAAGAGTTGGTGCCAGAAGTGAGTTCCATTTTGCGGCATGAAAAAATTCCTGGTTTGTTAGTGACCCACGATCAAACAGAAGCCTTTACCATGGCTGATCATGTGGCGGTCATGAACCAAGGGCGCATTGAGCAATGGGACACTGCCTACAATATTTATCATAAGCCCGACGGGCGTTTTGTGGCCGACTTTATTGGCGAGGGTGATTTTTTAGCCTGCAATGTAAGTAGCGAAACCTGTGTTGAGTCGCCCATTGGCCATTTGTGCAGCGACCGAGCTCATGGCTTTGTCACAGGAGATAAAGCCGAAGTGTTTATTCGGCCTGATGACGTGTTGCATTTAGATGATAGCCCCATAACAGGGCGCATTATAAGTAAGCGCTTTCGTGGTACTCACTTTCTATACCGCGTATTAATTGCGGGCAATCAAACCTTATCCTGCTTCGCAGACTCTCATCATAACCATGAAATTGGTGAAGAAATTGGTATTAAGCTGTCCCTTGATCACTTGATGCTGTTTTAAACAAAACGCATCGACAAATCAATGGCACGGCAATCTTTGGTGAGCGCACCAATGGAAATATAGTCGACTCCTGTGGCCGCTATAGGCCGCAAGGTTTGTTCAGTAATGCCACCAGAGGCCTCTAGTTCTGCTTTGCCAGCGGCAAGCTTGACCGCATCACGCATCTCCTGCAAGGTGAAATTATCCAGCATAATGCGATCTGCACCAGCATCTAACGCTTGCTGTAATTCAGGCATGGTTTCCACTTCTACTTCTACGGGTTTGGTGGGTTCTTGGTATCGTGCAGTGGCAATGGCTGGGCCAATACCACCACAGGCGGCAATGTGGTTTTCTTTGATCAAAAATGCATCATACAAGCCGATACGATGGTTATAACATTGGCCACAAGCCACGGCATATTTTTGGGCTTTGCGTAAGCCAGGAATAGTTTTGCGGGTGTCGAGTAGCCTCACGGGTGTGTCGGCCACTAAACTGGCGTAATAATGCGCAATGCTGGCAGTGCCAGACAAACACTGTAAAAAGTTAAGGGCGCAGCGCTCAAAGGTTAGCAGGCTGCGGGCATTACCATGGGCTTGAAACAACACTTGATTAGCCTTAGCTTGGTCACCATCAGCTACCATCCAGTCAAGGGTAATAGTGGGGTCGACTTGGCGCGCCACTTCATTGACCCAATCCACCCCACAAATGGTGGCATCTTCACGGGTAATAACGGCTGCAGATGCGCTTTCATCGGCTGGTATCAGCCGGGCGGTAATATCGCCATCCCCCACATCTTCTAACAAAGCAGCACTCACGTTGGCGGGCACATCAGCTTTTAGAAAATAGAGGTTTAAGTCATCGGTCATGGGGTCGTTCCACGCTTAAAATATTGTGGTTTAAAAGAGGCAATTATAACACACCCCTAAGGTTGGTTTAGAGCACAAATGATAAAGTAATGGGAATACTTACCAAGGCCATTAAGTTACCAATAAGCACAATAGAGGCCACTCTTTTGGGGTCCTGTTGGTATTGTTCTGCCACCATGTAGTTCAATACCGCAGGTGGTAAAGCGCCAAACACAACCAACACAGCAAATTGTTCAGGAGGAAGGTTAAGGAAGAACTGGGCCATTATGGCCATTAAAATGCCGGAAACTGGGCAAAGAATGGCGCCCACTAAACCCACTTTCCAATCGTCAAATTCTATGTTGGTTAAACGAATGCCCAAAGTGAAGAGCATTAAAGGAATGCAAATTTGCCCCAGCATATCAATGGGTAACTGCACATTGTTGGGCAGTTGAAAGCCACTAAGGGCCACTAAAAAGCCTGCAATAGTTGCCAGCATTACAGGTTGATTAAATAGGCTTAGCAAGCGCATTTTGGGGTTGATCATAAAAATGCCTAAGCTAAAGTGAAGGGTCATTTCGACAATAAAACACACCACAGCAATGGCTAAAAATTCTTCACCAAAGGCCAATAAAATTAACGGAATACCCATGTTGCCTACGTTGTTAAACATCATGGGTGGTATAAAGGTCTTCGCAGACCAAGGCGACAGGGCAATGACAGGCCACAGCAGTAAGCCTGAACCGAGCACCACAATAATGGCTCCAACAGCCATGGGGCCAAGATGGCTAATAGGAACGGATTGATCAGCAAGAACCACAAATACCAACAAAGGAACAAACACTTCCATGTTGATTTGGTTAATGAGTTTTAGGTCTGGCTTGCGCCAACGGCCATACCCATAGCCAATGGTAGCGATAGCGACAAGGGGAAAAACAGTGGCGAAAACGCGTTCAATAATGCTCTGATCCATAAATAACTAAACTACCTAGTGTGTGAACTTAAAGTGGGTACAACGGCCATGGTTGTAACTTATCAAGCACCATAGATTGACTAAAGTCGGTATCATACAGGGAATGTTTAGCCTTGGATAATTGGTCATGGGTTTAGATCAGATATAACGAATGGCGCTCATTCACTAGTAGGCCTGCCATCACTGGCCCTGTATTGGTAATAAAACTTGACCAAAGTAGGAGAAGCGGGTTATTTTTATTTCACCGATAATTGGTAATACCAATGTTGCTGAAAAATGAAAACCAATAGTGTTGAAAAAAAATGCCATTAGGCAACGTATTTCACACCCATGTGCCAGTATTAATAGGAAGCGTTTATGGCGTACCCACAGGTCAAACAACCCAAGATATCAGATGTGATCATGGCGCAACTAGAGTCTATGATTTTAGAGGGAAGCCTGAAACCAGGACAGCAACTACCGCCAGAGCGAACCTTGGCGACTGAGTTTGAAGTGTCTAGACCTTCACTGCGCGAAGCGTTACAAAAGCTGTCGGCCAAGGGGCTCATTGTCAGTCGTCAAGGCGGAGGCTCATACGTGTCTGAAAAAATTGGCAGCAGCATTGCTGACCCACTAACAGAGCTCTTCTCTACGCATCCAGAAGCACAATATGACTTGTTGGAGTTTCGTCATGCCTTAGAGGGGGTGTCGGCCTATTATGCTGCACTGCGTTGCACGCCAGCAGATAAAACTCGCTTGCAAACTTGTTATGCTAATTTGCAAGCGGCTCATGATCAAAAGTCTTTTGAGAAAGAAACCAAAGCCGATGCCGAGTTCCATTTGGCCATTGCCGAAGCTTCGCATAATGCCGTGTTATTGCACACCATGCGTTCTTTATTTACTTTGCTGCATAAGAACATTTATTCCAACTTGGAAAGTGTGTATCGCAAACGTGACACTCGACAAGTGATTCATGACCAACACCGCGTTTTATTGGATATGATTGTTGGAGAAAATCCAGAAAAAGCACGTAATGCGGCTCATGACCACTTGACCTTCGTAAAAGAAGCTATTATTGAGCAAAGCAAAGATTCAACCCGCCAAGAGCGCGCTATGAGGCGTTCTGGGGTATAATTTTTAAATGTAAAATATTTACTCATAGGTATTTTTAGTCACCTAAACTGGCATTTTTTTGGTTATTAATGTAGTATTACTACACAAAATTTTCGTTGCGCAGAAACAAGTTGCTTTTGCATGAGTGAATAGGGGAAAAACGTGACACAGAGTCTTTCAGATTTAGATCCAATTGAAACACAAGAGTGGTTGGACGCTTTGACATCAGTGATTAAAAACGAGGGCGCTGAACGTGCTCGATATATATTAGCCAAACTTGGTGAGCAGGCCCGTTTACAGGGGGCTAAACTAGACAACTCGCTCACTACTCCTTACGTCAATACGATTGCGCCAAGCGATGAGCAGCGCATGCCTGGCGACTTATTCATGGAGCGTCGTATACGTTCTTTAATTCGTTGGAATGCCATGGCCATGGTGATGCGTGCTAATGATAATGATGACGGTCTGGGTGGGCATATTGCCAGCTTTTCTTCGTCAGCCACTTTGTATGACATTGGTTTTAACCATTTTTTCCGCGGCAATACCGATAAACAAGAGGGAGACTTGGTGTTTTTCCAAGGTCATATTTCTCCGGGTATTTATGCGCGCTCCTATTTGGAAGGCCGTCTCACCGATGAGCAGATGGACAATTTTCGCCGTGAAGTGGGTGGCAACGGACTATCCTCCTATCCGCATCCATGGTTAATGCCAGACTATTGGCAGTTCCCTACGGTCTCTATGGGGCTTGGGCCCCTGCAGGCGATTCATCAGGCTCACATTATGCGCTATCAGCAACAGCGTGGTTTGGTTGATAATGCGGATCGTAAGGTGTGGGCGTTTATCGGTGATGGTGAGTGTGATGAGCCTGAATCTTTAGGCTGTATTTCTCTTGCTGGGCGTGAAAAGCTAGACAATCTTATTTTTGTCATCAACTGCAATCTGCAGCGTTTAGATGGCCCTGTGCGTGGTAACGGTAAAATTATCCAGGAACTTGAGGGCATATTTAGAGGCGCAGGTTGGCATGTGGTTAAGGTGATCTGGGGGCGTCATTGGGACCCACTCCTAGAGCGTGACACCCATGGATTATTGCAGCAGCGCATGAATGAAGTGGTAGATGGTGAGTTACAGAATTATAAGGCTATGGGAGGCGCTTATACCCGTGAGCACTTCTTTGGCAAATACCCAGAATTGTTAGCTATGGTGGCCGACTATACTGACGAAGACATCATGAAGCTTAACCGCGGTGGCCACGACCCTTATAAGGTGTATGCGGCCTATCATGAGGCGACTCATACGGAAGGTAAGCCCACCGTTATTTTGGCGCAAACGGTTAAAGGTTATGGCATGGGCAAGTCGGGCGAAGCCAAAAACCCCACCCATTCCTTGAAAAAGCTGGATATGGACGAAATGGAAAGCTTTTGCCAACGGTTTAATATTCCTTTAACCCGTGATCAAATTAAAACTGTGCCTTACTATCGTCCAGCGCAAGACACGCCCGAAATGAAGTATATGCGCGCCAGACGAGATGCCCTAGGAGGCGTTCTACCGAGTCGTCGTAATGATTTTGAGAGTTTAAAAACACCCACGCTAGATTCTCTGGCTGGTCAGTTAAAGTCCAGTGGCAAGCGCGAGATCTCGACTACCATGTCGTTTGTTCGCACCCTTACAACACTGGTTAAAAATAAAGATATCGGTGAGCGTGTGGTGCCCATTGTGCCAGATGAAGCGCGTACTTTTGGTATGGAAGGTATGTTCCGTCAGTTAGGCATCTATACTGCGGAAGGGCAAAAGTATGTGCCCCATGATGCAGATCAAGTGATGTATTACCGTGAAGATCAGGCAGGGCAGATCTTAGAGGAAGGGATTAACGAAGCAGGCGCAATGGCTGCCTGGTTGGCTTGTGCAACCTCTTACAGTAATAATAATTATCCCATGGTGCCGTTTTACATCTTTTACTCGATGTTTGGTTTCCAGCGAGTTGGAGACTTAGCTTGGGCAGCGGGTGACAGTCAGGCCCGTGGATTCCTCATTGGAGCGACAGCAGGCCGTACCACTCTGAATGGTGAGGGTTTGCAGCATGAGGATGGACACAGTCATATTATGGGTAATCTCATACCCAACTGTGTGACCTATGATCCGACCTATGCGTACGAGCTAACGGTAATTATTCAAGATGGTTTGCACCGTATGTATGAGCTAAAAGAAAACAAGTTCTACTACATTACTGTGATGAACGAAAACTACCATCAGCCGGATATGCCGGTGGGCTGTGAGGCTGGCATTGTTAAAGGCATGTACTTGTTAAATGAAATTAAGTCGAAAGCTAAAAAGCGTGTGCAATTAATGGGTAGTGGTACCATTTTAAGAGAAGTGGAAGCGGCGGCAGACATTTTGGCAACAGAGTTCGATATAGGTTCAGATGTCTGGAGTGCGACAAGTTTTAATGAGCTTGGGCGCAACGCTCAGGACGTCAGCCGGTGGAATATGTTACATCCCGAGGCAGAGCCAAAGCAAAGCTATGTTGAAGAATGTTTGTCAGGCCATGCAGGCCCAGTCATTGCTGCTACTGACTATGTTAAGGCTTTTGCCGAGCAAATTCGGGAGTTTGTGCCGGCTAATTTTAAGGTACTGGGCACCGATGGTTATGGTCGTAGTGACAGTCGTGAAAAGTTGCGAGAGTTTTTTGAGGTCAATCGTTACTACATTGTGGTTGCAGCCCTAAAAGCCTTAGCAGAAGATGGCACAATTAAGGTGAGCGAGGTTTCGCGGGCCATTAAAAAGTTCAATATCGACAGTGATAAGCCAAATCCAGTACACCTTTAAGCTGCTGACGAGACGAGGACAGAGACATGGCAACAAGTAAAATGATGGTCCCAGACATGGGTGGTGCAGTAGAAGTAGAGGTCATCGAGATTTGCGTCGCTGTGGGTGATGTGATTAGTGAGGGCGACTCTATCGTTGTGGTGGAGACAGATAAAGCGTCAATGGAAATTCCTGCATCAATTGCTGGAGTCGTTAAAAGCATTGCATTAAAAGAAGGTGATACCTGTAGTTTAGGTGACCTCATGGTGGAAATTGAAACAGACTCAACGCCAGATGAAGCTAAAGAGGCAGAGCCTGAAGTTCAAGCTGAAGTTCAAGCTAAAGTTCAAATGGCAGTAGAGCCTTTGGCTACTGCGATTGCCGATGCGCCAGTGCAAGCTCCTGTGGCAGAGTCAGAGCCTGCGTTAGAACAATTGGCCCTAGTGCCAGATTTAGGCGGCGCAGTGGATGTAGAGGTGATTGAGGTTAGTGTTAAAGTGGGCGATGAGTTAGCCGAAGGAGACAGTCTCATAGTGCTTGAGACTGACAAAGCCTCGATGGAGATTCCTGTTGAATTTGCTGGCACTGTGCTGCAGATTAACGTGGCTGAAGGTACCAAGCTTAATGTGGGTGATACCATTGCAGTTTTGGCAACTAGGGCGCAGGCAAATGCGCCTGAGGTTATGGTTGATGTTAAAGCAGCGTCTGCTGCCTCAGAGGCTTTAGCACCAGTGCCAGCAGTTGCCCAAACTCCAGTTGCAGCTCCTAAGGCTGTTCAAGCCCCTAATTTAAGTGCGGCGCCTAACGTTACGGTGGCCAAGGTGGAGCCAGTAGCTGAAGTGGTTAATGCAGGCATTACTGGTGCGGTTCATGCTGGTCCTGCAGTGCGTATGTTGGCTCGGGAATTAGGTGTGGATCTGTCTAAAGTGCCAGCCACAGGGCCAAGAGACCGGTTATTAAAAGAAGATGTACAGGCTTTTGTGAAGCAACAAATGCAACAGCCGGCGGTTCAGTCTATGCTGGGTCACGGCATAGAGCAGTCCCCTGCTATCGACTTTAGCCAGTTTGGCAGCATAGATCGCATTAAAATGACGAAGGTGCAACGCATTACTGCGCAAAATATGACCCGTAGTTGGCTTAATGTACCCCATGTGACTCAGTTTGATCATGCGGACATTACCGATCTAGAGGTGTTTCGCAAGGGCTTAAAGGCAGAAGCAGAGCTAAAAGGCACCAAGGTCACGCCTTTGCCATTTATGCTTAAAGCCTGTGCCATGGCTTTGCGTCAGTACCCACAATTTAATGTATCGTTAGATAATGATGGCGAACACATCGTGCAAAAGCACTACATCAATATTGGTATCGCCGTAGATACACCAGCAGGGCTTATGGTGCCAGTTATTCGTGATGTGGATCAGAAATCCATATGGCAATTGGCAGAAGAAGTGATTGCCATGGGGGCGAAGGCTAAAGACAAAAAGTTAATGCCAGCCGACATGCAAGGTGGTTGCTTTACTATTTCTAGTCTGGGGGGAATCGGTGGTACTGCATTCACGCCTATCGTGAATACACCAGAGGTGGCTATATTAGGAGTGTCCAAAGCAGACATGCAGCCTCGTTGGGACGGCACTGAGTTTCAACCAAGACTGATGATGCCCTTATGTCTGTCATACGATCATCGTGCCGTAAACGGCGCGGATGCGGCTCGTTTTACTCAATATTTAGCCAAAGTGTTGGGTGATATTCGCCATTTAGTGATGTAACCTGGGCCTCGCACATGACCATGGGTTAAGTGTGAGGCGTGGTTTGAACAAGGGCGCGTGAGCGCCCTTTTTTGTGCCTGCTCTATTTTGGCGCATCCTAAGTGATATTTTATAATATTTTAGGTCTTATTGCCTTAAACCGCTTGTGCTTTGCCGTGCGATGGATATAATGGCGCTCCCTTGTTA
>Ga0209712_10002937_pt1 | contig 13920 bp, 15 predicted proteins | sample ArcOceMetagenome_FD_187443 | JGI IMG/M metagenome (GOLD analysis project Ga0209712, IMG submission 187443) | Marine eukaryotic phytoplankton communities from Arctic Ocean - Arctic Ocean - Greenland ARC118M Metagenome (SPAdes) (version 2) | ecosystem: Environmental > Aquatic > Marine > Oceanic...
AATCATGAAGTCATTAATCACATTAGTACTATCATTAATCGTATCAACATCAGCTCTTTCATTCACACAAGAGTGTGAAGATACTGTTCATGGAGCAGTAGAGTACTATAAAAGTAAAATGGAAGGAGTTACAGATAAAGGTTATTCATACTTAGAATATAGTTTTGAAGATATGGAAGAAAGTAATAAATATAATTATACAGGGCTTAAAATTGGAACTGCAAAGTTAGCTCTATCAGAATATGGGCATGCACCTACTCTAATAAATCAAAAATACAATGAAGAAGGGAATTTAAGTGGTGTAGATATTATTGTATTCAATACTTATTGGGATATAGTTTTTGTAATTGAGCCAATGGTAAAAGAAGCTTGCGCCGGACAATATGAAGTTCGAAATGCTGGGGAAGAATCATTTTCAAATGAAAAACTTTATAGCAATAACACTGAAATTCAATATAAATTAGAAAGTGTTAAGTTAAAAGTATTTTATGTTAGTGAGATTCAAATGACCGGTAATATAGATAACTCTGCAAAAAAGAATAACTTAAAAAATGAATTACAAACAGATAGAAGCTCAAGCACAGCAACAAACTCCATTACTATAATCAAAAATTAAAACATAAGGGGAAGTTTAACTTCCCTTTTTTACTTTGTAATAACTAAGAGTGGTTATTATTTCTCCAAGAGTTTCTCTATAGGCAGTCTTTATAAAACCAAGTTCGCCTTTCTTATAGTCTAAAAGTTTATTTTCATAAAGCTCTACGGAGGCCTTCTCATTATCTGGAGTGCAATCTACTTGAGCACAAATTTCCCAATTAGAATCAATATAATCTTTGGCATGAGCTTTACAAAATGGCATATCATCAATCTCTAGAATATGAATCTCGTCAAAAACCTCATTACAAATTGAACATTCTGACAAAGTTGATTGATTATTTTTTTTAGTTAAATATCTAAAAATGAAATAACTTACAACTATAATAGTTATATAAAGATAACTCTCACTCATGAAATATGAACCATCGCTATAGGTTTGTAGCCAAGAATATTACCATACATTTGGCGAACTTTTATCCTCGCATCTTCAGAGAGAATCTCTTCTTTTTTATTTTTACCATCATTAAAAACTAGATTACTCAAAATATCATAAAAGGCTTCTTCGTATTCTTCAACTAATTCTGGAAGACCTTTATGAGTCATAGAAAGTGTTCTAGACTTTTTATTAATAGAAAGGAACACAACCCCATTACAAGCGACTTTACGTCTTTCACTTATTTTATCTTTTCCTATAATAAGACCTTTACCATGAACAATCTGGGGGTCTAAAGCTTCAAGACTGTCTTGGTGAAAATCATAGTTCTCATCAAAAGATAATCTACCAAAATTTCCAAGTTCAATAGGAATTGCATTTGTATGTTCTTTAATAAACTCTATATGTTTTTTTAGAAAATAAACCTCACCGTGAATCGGTATATAGTGAGTAGGCTTAATTTCCGATAAAAAGTTTAAAAGATCTTTTTGACCTGGATGGCCTGAAGCATGAATTTGCATATCTCTTGAAGTAATAATCTCAGTTCCATATGCAGAAATATCGTTATAAATTCTATTTATTTTTTTTTCATTTCCAGGAATAGGTTTTGAACTGAAAACTACCAAGTCTTTATCACCAAGTTTCAACTGTTTGTGCTCATTGGATGAAATTCGTCTAAGGGCTCCTCTGTGATCTCCCTGACATCCTGTTAGAATGCCAATGATCCTTGGATCTCTAGGATTTTCTACAGCATCAATATCTTTATAATAAGTAGGATCTAGATCAACTAAACCTGATTCGGAAGCAGCATTTAAATATGAATGAATAGATCTGCCAACGGGAACAACATAGCGGTTATGTTTCTTGGCTAATTCTAGAATTGTTTTTAATCGCCAAATATTAGAAGAAAAAAGTGTAAAGAAAGTTCTTTGACCACGAGAAATTATCTCATCTAAATCATCAACCAGATCACTTTCAGATAAAGTACCGCCAGGATTCAGAATGTTTGTACTATCTAGAAAACAATATCGTTTTTCACTTTTATTAAACAGTTCCTTTGTTTTTCCAATATTAAATGGCTTTTCATAAAGAGGATTTAAGTCATATTTAAAGTCAGAGATAAACAAGATACTTAGTTTGTCTTTTTTATCTTTAAGGATAAGTCCAAATGTGTCTGGGATACTATGAGTTACATGTATTGGATGTAATTCAAACTGATCAAACTCAATAACATCTTCTTCTTTATAAATATTGATTTCGTGAGAAAGGTTTCTCTCTTTTAATTTTCTTCTGATTAGTACAGTTGCAAATGGTGGAGCATAGATAGTTAAATTAGAAAACTTCTCAACAATGTGAACAATTGCACCAATATGATCTTCGTGACCGTGTGTGAAAAATAAAGTTGTCTTTTTATCTATATCCAAGTGGGAAAAGTCAGCAATAAGATAGTTTATGTCGAAGAAGTCTTCATAAGGAAAAAGAATACCATAATCAATTATTAGATACTCATCACTTGCCTCAAAAACAGTCATGTTAGAACCAATCTCTCCAACACCACCAATAGGAGTTACTTTCAAATTAAATTTTTTATTATTGCTCATGAGTTATTTAATAACTCTTTTAACCTTGCTGCAAGTATATTCGCAGCAACATCGGTCTCTTCACCAACTGTAAAATCTGCAAATTGTTTTTGTGGCTCTAGATATTTTTGGTACATGGGCCTAACAGTTTCATAGTACTGTGAAATAACTGACTCTAAAGATCTAGCTCTTTCGTTTACATCTCTATGAAGCCTTCTTGTGAAACGTATATCAGAATCAACATGTAAAAAACATTTAATATCTAACATGTTTCTGATTTCTTTATCAAAAAGTGTAAATATACCTTCAAAAAGAACCATTTTACAGGGACCAATTTTAACTGTTTCATTTGTTCTAGAATTTGTTTTAAAGTCATATGTTGGACAATGGATTTCATTACCATTTTTAAGTTCTGAAATATGCTTATTTAATAGTTCCCAATCAAAAGAGTGAGGATGATCAAAGTTTGGACTTCCTTTGGATGTATAAATATGTTTAGGTGGAATATCTAAGTAATAAGAGTCCATATGGACTAAAACTGCATTCTTAAGACCTAGTTTATCTAGAACCTTAGTTGCGAAAGTTGTTTTTCCAGAACCTGAACCACCTGCTATTCCAACAATAAACATTTACTGACCTTTGTTTTAACCTAATTTTGAACAGATAGGTAATAACATAGTTTGAGATATTATTAAAAGAATAAAGGTAAAAATTATAGATGTTACAAGTTTTAGTGGGGTATTAGATAAATTCATAATATAAGTTAAGAATGCAATTTTATTATATATTAGAATTAAGAGAGCTTGAAAAAGTTTTAAATTGGCCGGAAATAGAACATATCGCTCTGATGAAGTATAACTCTACTGGTGTAGAGGACTTTAGCCTAGAAGAAGTTGAAGTCGATCAAATCCTAGGTGACAGATCGTATTCAGGGGCTGATATCCCTCTGTCTGTCATAGAAGAAGTAGAAACAACTGTTGCTGAATCTGCTAATGCATCAAAAAAGTTTTATTTTAATACTGATGAAGAGGCCAATAAATTTTCAAGATATATAAAATTAGAATTCAAACTAAATTCAAAGATATCAAAGCTCGAGGTTAAAGACTGGAATGAAGAGTGGAGAAAGTCATATAAACCAATTTCTATCCTTGATGAGCTTGTAATTGTCCCATCTTGGGAAAAAGAAAATTATGAATCTTCAATTCCAAAAAAAATCTATATCTATCCTGGCATGGGATTTGGTACTGGAAACCATGAAACTACATTTTTATGCTTAGAACTACTAATTAAGTCTAAAGCGATTCAAACTGGAATGACTTGTATGGACTTTGGTTGTGGGTCAGGTATTTTAGGCCTGGCTCTAAGAATGTATGATCCAAATTGCGAAATAGACCTCTACGACATAGAGAAAGAGGCTTTAGATAACTGTATTCAAAATATAGAACTTAATAGTATTTCAAAGACAAACATCAACTTATTGCTACCTGAAGCAAGATCTAGTTTTAAAAAGAGTTATGATATTGTCTTCGCAAATATTCTAAAAAATGTACTTGAGCTTGAACTAAGTTCAATATCTTCTATGGTTAATACTGGAGGATCTTTAATTTTATCGGGACTTCTTAATGGTCAACAAGATGACATAATTAAAATTTATACTGAAACTAATAAAGGGTTAGAATTAATTGAAGTATCAATAAAAGGTGATTGGGTAGCAATACTTTTTAAACAAAATTAATATGAGAGCAATTGTAATAAGAAATTTCTATTCAAAAACAAACACCTTTATTCTTGATGGTAAAAAGGCTCAACACTTAATTCATGTAGCCCGAGTTAAAAAGGAAGAAAAAATAAAAGTTCTAGATGGAGATGGAAATATTTATTTAGCAAAAGTTCTTAGTACAAAGAAAAAAACTATAGAACTCGAAATTCTAGAAAAAAATAAATCACAGAAAAGGGATTTGAATATTTCGGTTAGCTTAGGATTAACAAAGAAGGATTCTTTTGAATTAAGCATTAAACAATTGATAGAGATTGGTATTATAAATATAAATATATTAAATACAGAGTACTCTCAGAGGTATGAAATTAAAGAAGAAAGGCTAGTGAGTATAATTGAATCAGCTATGGAGCAATCTAATGAGGCTAACTACCCTATTATAAAGTTTCAAAATTTTGACGATTTCATAGAGAATACAAAAAGTGAAATCATATATTTTTCATCAATTGGAACTAAAAACAAAACTCTAGATATTGATAAGAATAAAAATTATAATTTACTGTTTGGTCCTGAAGGCGGATTAAGTACTAAAGAAGAAAATACGATAATAAATTTAGAATCGACAGTGATTCACTTACCTACAAATATCATGAGAACTTCTACAGCTGTTAATTTCTGTAGTGGCTATATTTTAGGGAAACTGGGTCTATAATTTGTACAGTTGTGCCAAATATGAGATTCTTAAATGAATATAATTGAGAGGGATAAAATGATTGAAAATGAAGATTTTGAAATTGATAATCTACTAGAGAATTCTGACCTGTTTAAACCAATTACAGATGGTTTAGGTTTTCACCATTCAATTAAAGAAGAAAAAGAAATCAAGCAAGATCTTGCGACAAAAAAAGTTCAGTTAAAAAATAACTTAGAGAGTAGAGCAAAAGCGTTAAACATGAGATCAACTCAAGTCGCAGCTAAAACTTTGAATATGGGTGAGCTTGCACCTTTCTACAATGAAACATCAGCAGACACTGCTGTTAAATTAAACTTGAATAAAAAAGAAAATCTTATAGTTGAAACTTCTGTTGAAAAAAGGTTTTTAGCTTGGGCAATAGATCTTTGTGTGATTTCAAGTTTATTAACAATTTGTGTAATAGGAATTGTTTTTATAGCTGATGTACCTTTGTCATTCTTAAGAGTAAATCTTTTAGAGACAGATATATTAGTTATTTCAGGTCTTCTAAGTACTATGTTTTATATGTTCTATTTCACTTTTTTAGAAAAAACAGATTTCTCTACACTCGGAAAAAGAGTCTTAAGTTTGAAGGTCGTAAGAGAAAATGGAGAACCAATTTCTATGCTTCAATCGTTCACACGATCATTATTAACGCTTATTTCATTATTAACTTTAGGATTCGGTTCTGTTTTAAAAATTCAAGACAAACTAACTGATTCTATTGTTCAAGAAAAATAATGTTTTCTGCAGAGTTAAAAGTTTTCCTTTCAAAAAATAAAGATAAAAAAATTGTTTTTACCAATGGGTGTTTCGATATCCTTCATAGAGGGCATGTGGCCTATATGAATGAGGCGAAATCATGTGGAGATGTACTTTTATTGGGATTAAATTCAGATGAAAGCGTTAAGCGTCTTAAAGGTCCTACTAGACCTGTTAATAATGAAGAAGATAGAAAGTTTGTTTTAGAAAACTTAAAAGCAATAGACTTTGTTGAGATCTTTACAGAGGACACGCCTCTAAACTTAATTAAAGAAGTTATGCCTAAAGTACTTGTTAAGGGGGGAGATTGGTCTGTAGATCAAATCGTCGGCTCTAAGCAAGTGATAGAGGGGGGGGGCGAAGTTTTCTCCTTAAATTTCGTAGACGGTTTTTCGACAACCGGAATAATCGAAAAAATTCAAAAATAACTCAAATTTCTTGTAAAACATCCAATCACTGTAAGTAACCAGACAATAATTGTCATTTATTTTAAGTTGTAACTGCCCGTTTTTATAGCCTTTCGTGTTTTTTAATCAAGAACCGTGCCAGAAAAGCTAATGTAATACCCGAGTTCGTCGATAGGGTACTTGTCTGATGGTTTTTATCAACTATCAACAATTACTAACAATCTTTCAACCAATGATTGGTTGAAACAAAGGAGAACAACATGGGCTTAAGAATTAAAACAAACATCGCTTCAGTAGCGGTACAGAAACAACTAAGAAACATCGATGCTAAAACAAATGACAGTTATGAAAAGTTAGCTTCTGGTAAAAGAATCACAAAGTCAGCAGATGATGCCGCTGGACTTGGAATCGCCAAGAAACAAGAAGCAGAAGTAAGAGGTTACCGAATGGCCGAAAGAAATGCGAACTCAGGTATTTCAATGATTCAGGTAGCAGAGGGTGGATTAGATGAATCATCTAACATTCTAACTAGGATGCGAGAGTTATCTATTCAATCAGCATCAGATACAGTTGGAGAAACTGAGAGGGGTTATCTTGACCTTGAATATGGACAACTATTAGAAGAAGTAGATAGAATCTCAAAAACGACAACATTTAGTGGAGCAGAACTACTGACTGGGGAAAGCGAAAATGGTCAAATGGATTTTCATGTTGGCGCATACGCTGGAGAGAACAATAGAATTTCTTTTGATGCAGACCAAACTAACGCAACAATTGCAGGTCTTGGAATCGACGGAACAAATATAACTAGTAAAGACGATGCTACATCAAATCTCGAAAAGATTGATGAAGCAATTACAAAAGTCGCAGGCTTTAGAGCCAACTTTGGTTCGGTTCAGTCAAGACTACAATCAACAATTTCAAACTTAGGGACTATGGCCGTCAATACTGAAGCTGCTAGAAGTCAAATTGAAGACGTAGATATTGCTGAGGAAACTTCAAAGCTTGCATCTAACAATGTTATAAAGAGTGCCGCTACAGCAGTGCTAAGCCAAGCGAACAACATTCCAAATAATGCACTAAGATTAATTGGATAAAATCATCTAGTAAGTAAAGAGGCGGGGAGAAATCCCCACTTAAAAAATAGGTATTACTTTAATTAGTGATGCCGAAACTTAAGCCCGCCTCTTTATTTTCATGAAGAACTTAAAGAGGCAATTTAAACTAAAGGTGCTTAATGTGAATCAAGTAGGAAATAATAATTTAAAGAAGAATTATTCTGCGTGGGCAATATTTAGCTTAATCAATAACACTAAGTTAACTGATAAACCTGTAGTTGGATGGCGAATTATAAGTGGTAAAAAAGTTACAGTAGAATTATTTATACGAGTTATAAGAAAATTTAGAAACGAGGTTGTAATTAGAGCAACTAGACCAGATGGTCGAAAAACGTTGTCAAATTTAATAGCTGGGTCAGATAAACTTAACCTTTACTTGCCAGATGATTTAGTACTTTTTCAATGCAATATAAAGTCTTGCGGTGAAAATGGGGATGTTGTAATAAATATTCCAGATATGATTGCTCAAATTGATAGAAGAAGGCATTTGAGATTATTTGTAGAAAATGACATTGATGTTAAAGTTAACTTTAATAAAGAGAGTCATGGACAACGAATACTCAGTCAAAATTTTAATAAAATGTGTTTCGATGTCAGTTCAGGTGGATTATCGTTTTTAATTTCAAAAACAGAGTCAAAGTTCTTTGAGGATGGAGATAAAATTTCTGGGATCGTTTTAAACGTGGGTGAAAGAAAAACTCGTATTAATGGAAATATTGTAAATATTTTGGATATAGAACCAGATGAGCAGAACGGACTCCATTATAAGTGTAAAAAAATATGTGTAAGGTATGAAAATGCTACTACTCAGCAACAAAAAGTAATAAATGATTATGTTTTTAAATATATAGATACTAGTGAAGCAATTTAATTTTAATAAATAGAATATTAGTAATATACTATTTAAATGAAAATAAGCTGTATATCCGATCTACATATAAGAACCGAGAACGATGAAGCTCATGAATGCTTTAAAGCATTTATTAATCATCCAAAAGTTAGAGAATCTCAAGAAATTTACTTTCTTGGTGACATCTTTGATATGATGGTTGGTGATCAGCAAAAATACCTTGATCAATATGATTTCTTTTTCTCTTCAATCAATTCCTTAATTAAAAATAATATAAAAATTACCTATGTCGAAGGTAATCACGATTTTCATTTAGAAAATGTTTTTAAAACCTTTAAAATTAAAAATAAAATTAATGATGAAATGTTAATATATTCAAAAGATGAAATAAAGTTTGTGCATAAAGATAAAAAATATATTTTCTGCCATGGTGACATTGTAGATAATATGAATGAAAGCTTTAAAAAATGGAAATCAATATATAGGTCTCTTCCCTTTCAGTTATTCGTAAATAAAATTATTCCTTATTCCGTAGCAAAAAAAATAGGTGATAAAGCCTCTAGTACTTCCAAAAAACGAAATAGTAAATCTTTTGAATATGATAACTCAAAAAAACTTTATATTAATGGAGCGAAAGAAATTTTAAAAAACAAGAGTAATACAATATTAGTTGGAGGACATACTCATATCCTTGAAGATATTAAATTTCATGAATGCCAATACATAAATAATGGTTTTCCCGTAAGAGACCAAAAATTTATTCATATTGAAGAAAATATAGCTAAACTTATTAGTTTAACGGAGTCATTTGAATAACTTCTTCTTGAATTTGAGCACCTGTTAGCTCTCTTACCCTTGAATATGTTCTTGATTGCTTCTTGATATATTTAATATCTTTTGAGACAACAATTAACTTATCTGAATACTTTGCAATTTGAGGTAAGTGAGTGATTGCTATAACTTGAGAGTTCTTAGAAACGTTTGCTAGAGCTTCACCAATATTAAGAGCCGTTTCTCCGCCGATACCTGTATCTATTTCATCAAATAAAAAAATATTAATAGAGTCTTTAGAAGATAAAATCTGTCTGATTGCTAGTAATATTCGTGAGAGTTCACCGCCTGATGCAGCGTCTTTCACTTTATAGAACCCTTCCCCCGGATTAGTTTCGGCCATAAAGCTTATAAGAGAACAACCGGCTGAAGTTAAGTCTTTAACCTTTGTTACAGCAATTTTTAAAGTTGATCCTGTCATTCTTAAAGCTCTAACAGCTTTTGTAAGATCTTTTGAAAGCTTTTTAGCAGACTCATTTCGTTTCGAATGTAATTGATTAGCTATTTCATAACAATCCTTGTTAACTAAAAGCATTCTATTCTCCAGCTCAGTTAAATTATCATCTATGTTTTTAAGAGAATCTTTCTCTGTAGACAATTCTTCCCAAATTTCGAGTAAGCCTTTTGTATCCGTAGAGAATTTACGTTTTAACTTTTGATATGAGTCTAAACGCTCCATCACTGAGTCTAGATCGATCTCAAAATGATCAGCCTCACTAATTGCTGAAACCTTGTAGTTAATTTCATTCAATGATTCCTTAGCACTCGAAAATAAATTGTAAATATCAGATGATATATATCTTGAAGCTCCATTAATTTCCTTTTCTAAAGAAGACAATAGGTGGGCTATACCCATATCACTTTCAAACATAGACTCAACACTAGAGACGAATTTAGATCTATCCTCAAAGTTCATAATGTGTTCTTTGTTTTTAATTAAATCATCCTCATCTGCAACTGATGGTATTAACTTTTCTATTTCATCTAATTGAAAGTTTATATAATCAAACCTTTGTGCTGATTCAGTTCTTCTTCTTTTAGTTTCTTCAATTTCGTTTTGAATGTTTTTTAAAATTGAGAATGATGAATTGTATCTATCAATCAACTTATGGTTTTGAGAATAATTATCTAAAAGAACTAGTTGATACTTTTCAGATAGAAGCTTTTGATTTTCAAACTGGCCAACTAAGTCAATGAACCTCTTCGAAAAGTTTTGTAATGTCGCTAGGCTGCATGATTGAAAATTTAAAAATGATTTAGATTTACCATTTGCGTATATAATTCTCTTGATAATTATTTCATCATTATCAAATGGATAGCCAAGGTCGTTGAAAAAGTCTATGATTTTGGGATCACCACATTCAAAAGAACCTTCTATTGTCGCGAATTCACATTCTTTACGAACTAATTTTCTATCTGCTCTTGACCCAAGAACAAGTTGAAGCGCATCAAGTATTAAACTCTTACCAGATCCAGTTTCTCCGATAATTGCATTGAAGTTAGATTCAAAATTTATTATTTGATCTTCAAAAGTTGCGAAGTTTTTTAAAGTAAATTCTTTTAGGTTTAGTTTGTTCTTATTTAAAGGTTTAAGTCTCTGCATATTAAAACTATAGCATTCCGTATCTTTTCCGTAAACAAAAAAGCAGGACCTTAACTACCTGTAAATAATGAGTTTTGATTAAACTTCTCGCCTTCCATGTACAAATTTTTCTTTGAGTGTATGAAAGAAACTTCGTTCGTCATTCACAATGATTGAAATTTTTCGTGTTGATTCTCTTAATATCTCTACTGAGTGATCTTTCTCAATAGAAATTGCTTTTTGACCATCTATAGTTATTGTTGCTGATTCTACATCATCAATAAGCTGAACTCTTACGGTGCTATTGTCAGATATTACTAAAGGTCTATGTGTCAGACTGTGTGGGCAAACAGGAGTTAATAATATCGCCTTAACTTGAGGGTGAACTATCGCTCCTCCCGCAGCTAGCGAGTAAGCTGTTGAACCTATAGTCGAACTAACAATTAGGCCATCTCCAGAAAGATTATAGATATGTTCAGTGTCAGCTTCTACAGATAGAGTAAGCATTCTTGCTATATCATTTTTACTAAATACCACATCATTTAAAAAGTAATTCTTAGATATTGTTTTAGTTTTGCTTTTAACTAAAACCTTAAACAGCTGCTGCCGATGTATCTTAAACTTTCCACTTAAAATAATATTTAATTTTTCATAAAAGTCAGATTTACTAAATTCTGTAATAAAGCCCAGCCTTCCGAGATTCACACCAAAAACAGGAACTTTTGGAGATACATTTCTACAAACACCAAGCAGAGTTCCATCCCCACCAAGTGATATAATTAAATCCGATTGAGAATATATATACTTATCAGGTTTGAACTCAATATTTTTTAGAATCTTCTGTGGTAAGTATTTTTTGAAACGTACAACTTCACTTTCAGAAAAAATAACATTTTTATTTCGTCTACTAAGCCATCTTACAAGATTAGATATAAGATTCTCTAAATCATCATACTTCGATGGTTTAAGAACTATACTTATAATTTGAAATTGATCTTTTTTATTCAACTTCTTTCCCTGTAATCATAATATTTAAAGCCGACTTCATATTTGCAAAAGGCTTATTAAGTACTATACAACCATAATCTTTGGCCTTAGTTAACACCTGATCAGAAGAATAAGCAGTAATTATTATGAACTTTTGTGCAATCTCTTCTGTGCTATAAATAAGCTTTGATTCTTCAATTATATCGAAGCCTGTAATGTCTTGCAGCATAAGATCACAAACTATTCTATCAAATTTATTTTCTTTTATAAGTGGAATTGCATCTAATCCCTTAGAGGCAGTTTGAACTTCCGCACCAAGTTTTTCAAGCATCTTCTTAAGAGATTGTTGTATTAGGATTTCATCTTCAATTACTAGGATTTTCATAAGGTAATTTTAGTAAAAAATGTGCACCTTTGTCATTATTTAGATATTGAATTGAACCATTTAGTTTAGATGTTAAACTTTTGCATATGGCGAGCCCAAGCCCGGTCCCTTTGTCTTTAGTGGTGTAAAAAGCTTTAAATACCTCATTCGAAGAATTATTTTTTATTCCAGGACCATTATCTTGAAAATCAATATTTAAAACGCCATCAATGACTTCAAGAGAAACTTTTAACCGTGCTGAAGAATTATCCTTACTCGCTTGAGCGCTATTTATTACAAGATTAAATATTATTTGTGCAAACCATGTTGAATTTGTATTAAAAGTTAAAGACTCAGTAGAACAGAGTATTTCTTTTCTTAGATGACGACTTTCACTTTTTGTTAAAGTAAAAACTTCATTTATTAACTTTACTATATCTACTTCTTCATAAGAATTTGTTTCTTTGTAAAGGTTTGTGAAATTTTCTAAAATACTTTGAGATCTTTCTATACTAAGTAATACTTCACTTAAAAACTCTTCTTGTTCCTCATTATGCTGTTCCATTAGTAGCAGTTGAGTTGTGAGTTGAAGTCCAAAAATTGGATTGCTCAATTCATGTCTTAGTGTATTTAGTAATTCTCCAAGGAGGGATACTCTTTCATGATGAAAAATATCCCCATGATCTAACATTGAATCTTCTGACTTGTTAATTTGAAAAACACTTTTATTAGGCAATTTATGGTTATAACTATTTTTATTACTTTTGGAGTTAGATATTTCGGCTAGACATTCATCATTTGCATAAATATTAAATGGGGATTCATGAATGGCAGATTTTAAATTTAACACTTTGCTAAGTACTAAGCTGTGATGAAGCTTGATTTCAATAAAGCTCGAGAGTACTTTTGTAAGAATTGAAAAGTTCTCAACTTCCGTTTTGGTTTGAGGTAAGAAATCATTTCTAGATATTATAAGAATAATATTATGATTTGAAAGAGGGAATTCATGCGCTAGAAAAGTCCCAATAATATCAAGATCAAACCCCTTTATAGATGTTTGCCCATAAGTTCTATTTTTAGATTTTCGAATGGATTTAAATAAACTACTAAAGTCCGAAATCGTATGAGAATATTTTCTTGAGTTACTCTTCTCGATTTCATAATGAACTGTATTTACTTGTCCTTTTTCATGAACAAATAAATGAATCGTTTGAAATGATTTTAAATCTTTAAATTGAAATAAAGACTGCATGAACTCAACTAAAGAGCTAGTTGATATCAGGAGTTCTGATAATTTCGATATATAACTTGAAGATGTACTTTGTTTTAGCTTCAGTCTTTCAATTCGTTGGATTGATTTATCTATATCTAAGAAACTTGGTTTAAAAGAGGTTTCTTTGAGGAATGGTAATGCTTGTATGAGATCGTCTAAGGTATTGAAACTGAATGAATCCTGCGATGAATTTAATTTAAAAGCTAAAGAATTACTTATTAGTTCATATTGATATTCAGCACTTGAGAAATTCACAAATGAACCTAATCTCTCTCTCAGAGATTCACAGTCTAGTAAGTTATCATTAAGTTTAAAACTTAAATTGTATTTAACTTTTTGATTTGAGGTATCGCTACTATTTTCCACTGTGTAAGATTATCTTTAAGCTCATAATCTAGCAAGTCGATTAGCATAACTTGATCTTCTCTTTTTTGAGCTACTAAAATGGCCTTAACAACTGATAATAAATGAATTTCCAACTGTTTGATAGTTTGACCAGATTTGAGCCTTTCATCACTGATAACAGATAGTGATTGATGAATATGAGAAATTAATTGAATAAATGCATCAATCTTTCCAATAATTTCTAATAGAAGAGTTTCAGTTAACTTATATTGATCATTCTCAGAGAACTTCACTGCCAGATTTATTGTTCCAAGTAGTTGTCAATATATTTAGGTAAGTCA
>Ga0209712_10002938_pt1 | contig 13918 bp, 9 predicted proteins | sample ArcOceMetagenome_FD_187443 | JGI IMG/M metagenome (GOLD analysis project Ga0209712, IMG submission 187443) | Marine eukaryotic phytoplankton communities from Arctic Ocean - Arctic Ocean - Greenland ARC118M Metagenome (SPAdes) (version 2) | ecosystem: Environmental > Aquatic > Marine > Oceanic...
AAATTTTAGGGTCGTCATCGCCATATCAGCTATTCTAATCAATAGTAATAATTTATTGCTTGAGTTGCCGCTATATTTGAAGGAGATATTTACTTATCCTCACTGCTTTTTTAGAATATTTTCTTTACGGTGTATTTTAATGGTGTTTACTTTTCGGAGTGATGTGATTCTTTGAAGATCTATGCTATTGTCTCGATTACTAGCAGCACAAAAGCAGTTAAGCCATTGATTAATATAGATTTGCCCTCACCAAAACAATCATAAAATTGACATAACTTTCATTACTAGTATAAATAAACTCTAGTAGTAAACTAAAATCCACTTGAATTATAAAAAGTTTTGTTAATATATTCCTATACTATTATGGCTTTCATCATGCTTTTAGGTTTAATTTAGAATGTTATCTAATAATTTCTTTTGGTTCATTGGCTGTTCTTAATTTAATTATAATTTTTTATTGGTTTGTGCAGTGAAGGTTACTCTTTTGCAAATAAACTAAATACTGCTAACAAAATATGACCACTTATTGAGGAGAAATTAATGAAAAAACCTGATACTCCTAAAAATGAGCAAACACGACTCAGTGCTCTTCGCTCGCTAAATGTTTTAGACACCCCTACAGAAGAGCGCTTTGAACGCTTAGCACGCCTTGCCAAACACATGTTTGACGTACCAATAGCACTCGTCAGTCTTGTCGATGAAAACCGCCAGTGGTTTAAATCACATATCGGTCTTGATATCAGCGAAACACCACGTGACATTTCATTTTGTGGCCATGCAATTCTTGATAATGATATTTTTATAATTCCTGACACAATAAAAGATGAACGTTTTTCAGATAATCCATTGGTGTTGAATAAACCATATATTCGCTTTTATGCCGGATGCCCGCTTCGTTATTTGGACGGAAGTATATTAGGCACATTGTGTATCATCGATACAAAACCAAGAAATCTTAACGCCGAAGATATTGATGCATTAAAAGACCTTACAGAATTAGCAGAACAAGAACTTATGGCTGTTAAGCTAGCAACTCAGGATGAGCTTACAAAACTTGCTAATAGAAGAGGCTTTATAAAACTTGCGCAACATGGTTTAGATATATGTGCCCGTCATAATATTTTTACCTCAATTGTTGTTTTTGATCTCAATAAATTCAAATCGATTAATGATAGATTTGGACATGCTGAGGGTAATACGGTATTAATCGCTTTTGCCGATAACATGATAAATACTTTTAGAACTTCGGACGTTATTGGTCGTTTAGGTGGTGACGAATTCGCGGTGCTATTAACCGATACATCACTCGAAGATGCAAAAAAAACCATTGAACGATTTCGGGTATCTATAGATCATCGCAATAAAGGATCAAATCTAGATTATGAAATTTCATTTAGTGAAGGTATCGTGGAAATCGATCATGAAAAAAACATTTCTCTTGAATCATTATTGGACCAAGCCGATTCTTTAATGTACGAAAAAAAACGTTAAATCAGAGTCACTAACTGCTGAAGTTACCCGTTATAGGACTCAACAAATAGGCAAATAAGCCATCTCATTTTTTATTTTTATTATTATATTTTAAAATTGTAAAGTGAAAATTTCTTAAAAGATAAGTATCACCGGTTAATTACTCTTTTTCTTATCTGTAGCGTATAAACCTTTGGACTGCCATTTTTTAGTGTTCCATCGATGCATATTGCTAATACCTCGAAAAACATCATCAATACTAGTTGCTAACCAAATACCCGCAAGCCCCCATGCTAAATTGAGACCTAAGAACCAGGCCAGTGGTATCCCAATAAACCACATACTAATAACACCGACAATCGAAGGATATCTTGCATCAAAACAAGCCCGAAGAGATGCACCAACATCACCAATCTTTATTCCTTTGAGTAGCTCATTCTGGGCATCATCAAAGCGATTGCCTCCAATCAAAAAAGCGAGTTTAATTTGAACGCCACTACAAATAGCAAAACTGTATAAAATACGAATAAACAATAAATTAAAATGATAAATTCGAGTAGCTAAAGACAATGTCCCCATCGTAACTACCATAGTCGTCATTAAAAGTTGGCTCAACTGTCATGATAATGGCTCAACAATTGATGGTATTGCTATTTTAAGAATAGGTCGGCAATAATTCTTTAGGGTTTGAAAATGAGTAGGGAAGTATATTTTGATTTTAAAATGGCAAAGAATAACTGATAAACTAAAAAGCAAGCTTGATGACCACGCGATCACTGAAGCAGTTGCAATACCTTTAACTCCCAAAGCAGGTGCACCAAATTTTCCATCAATAAGGATATAATTAAAGATAACATTAACTACCAACATTATTGCTGTTAAAAAATATTCCAATTAGTTTTACCTTGTGAGGCTAGTGTAGCTGTTGTTGAAAATCTTAATGCCAAAAACCAAGTCACCATACCCAAGGTAGTTAAGTAGAGTTGTGAAACCGACGATAATTCGCCGGTTAAACCTAACAAAGCTGGAAATATCTCAGCACCTGAGACAAAAGTCACCGACATAAAAATCCTGAAAATAAAATCAGAAGACTCAATACACCATAAGTCCCAGCAACTTTAATATTGTCTTTCGCACCTAATTATTGAGTAGCAATACTACTTCCGGCTTGTTAAATAGTGCTATAAAGTGCAAACCCTATACCGATTATTGGCAACATTGCACCAACAGCCGCATTATTTGAAATTTGGCTCAACAATAAGGCGTCGGTTACATTGATCATAAAAATAAAAAACAAATCAACAAAAATAGGCCAAGTAAGACTTATTAAAATACGATCGGCAATCTAGGGCTTTTTTTAGACAATGATGGTTCAGACTTTTTGTAGCAAGTTCCTTATTGTCTCAGACCTGACACTTACATCAAGAAATTATTAGTTTTTAAAAATATATTTAAAAAAGCCACCGTTAATCATCTGATTAATTGTGGCTTTTTATAACAAAAACAGATATTAATTTGTTATTTTATAAAAACGATAATAACTCTTCATCTAATTGCATTAACGATTTAGGATTAGCCATCATGGTTTTTGCTAAAGATTGAGTTCTTGGCAACAAACGTTCAAAATAAAATTCTGCAGTTTTAATTTTCGCACGGTAAAAATCCCGATTTTCTGGGTCCCCTGCTAATTTTTCATAAGCAGCTTGCGCCATTTGCGCCCAAAAATAGCCCATAATGATATATCCTGAATACATTAAATAATCAACCGATGCAGAGCCAACAATGTCGCGATTCTTTTTCGCTTTCAAGGCTAAACGAAGCGAATATTGCTGCCAACTTATAACGTTTTTACTTAATGGCCAAATAAATTTATTCATTTGACGTTTATGTGCATTACTTGAAATCATACTTTTGTCTTTACAAAAGATTAGTATTTCTTTAGTAAATTTATTTAACGATTTACCACGCGTTAATAAAATTTTACGACCTAATAAATCAAGCGCTTGAATACCGGTTGTGCCTTCATATAATGTTGAAATACGTACGTCACGAACAATTTGCTCCATACCCCACTCTTTTATATAACCATGGCCTCCAAATATCTGCATTCCATGACTAGCACTTTCACAGCCCAGTTCAGTTAAAAATGCTTTTAAAATTGGCGTGATAAAACCTAAACGGTCATCCGCTTCTTTTAGGTCTTCTTCTGTTTTAGCTGTTTCTATTTCATCAACAATTTTGGCGGTATAATAGATCATTGCGCGGCCCCCTTCTGAAATTGCTTTTTGTGTCATCAACATTTTACGAACATCAGGGTGGACGATAATAGGGTCAGCAACTTGGTCAGGGAATTTTTTACCGGTTAAAGCACGCATAGATAGACGTTCTTTGGCGTATAACAATGAGTTTTGATAAGCAAGCTCTGAAGCACAGAGTCCTTGAAGGGCGGTACCAACACGGGCGGTGTTCATAAAGGTGAACATACATTCAAGACCTTTATTTTCGGAACCAATCAAAACACCTTTAGCATTATCAAAATTTAATACCGCTGTTGCAGAGCCTTTAATGCCCATTTTATCTTCAATAGAACCACAAATAACATTATTGGCTTCACCTAAATCACCTTGTGGATTAACTTGAATTTTAGGCACAATAAATAATGAAATACCTCGAGTACCTGCTGGTGCATTGGGTAAGCGAGCGAGTACAATATGAATAATATTTTCAGTTAAATCATGTTCACCGGCTGAAATAAAAATCTTGGTGCCGGTAATATCATAGGTTCCGTCACCATTTGGCGAGGCTTTGGTTTTAATTTGCCCTAAATCTGTCCCGCATTGAGGTTCAGTTAGACACATAGTGCCGGTCCAAGTTCCTTCAGTTAAACGGGTAAGATAAAGATTTTTTTGTTCATCACTACCATGCAATTGAACCGTATTCATTGCACCATGGCTTAAGCCTGGATACATAGACCATGACCAATTAGCTGTACCCATCATTTCTGATTTCACCATGCCTAATGACGGTGGTAGCCCTTGCCCACCATGTTCAATAGGATGAGAAAGGCTTTGCCAGCCACCATCGACATACTGCTGATAAGCTTCTTTAAAGCCTGTCGGAGTGATAACTTTACCATGATCAAACTGACAACCTTCTTTATCACCACTTTGATTTAATGGTAATAATTCATTTTCACAAAACTTGGCACACTCCTGTAAAATAGCATCAACCAAATCAGGAGTCGCCTCAGAAAACTCTGGATGTTTCTCATAGTGAGGGTAATAGCCAAAGACATCTTCAAATAAAAACTTTATATCCATTATTGGTGCTTTAAAACTAAGCATGACTGAACTCCAAATCTAATTATCTTCAAGTAAACTCGATATAGAGTATAACAAATAAAGCCACTGGTCCAACCACTTTTCACTATTAATCATTAATGATATAAAGTATTGGCGATAATCACAGATGATGGAAAACTAAGAAAAAGAATTATAGATAGGAAAAAAGGGGGTTATATCAATTATAAAAATTAACGTTGCCTTAATTTTAACTCGTTAATATTTCGAAATTTTATAAATAAAAGGGATTATTAAAAATTTATATATAATTATTACCCGTAGATAATTTATCTGATACAGCAAATAATTATAACCAAGCTATACAGATGTCCTAGACTAATTAATAACAATGTAATTAAAATAGTTCCCCTAAAGGGGATTACCTTATCTGCATTGGTATAGTTCGATAATTTTTATTGAGGATGTCTATATGAGTGTAATTTGGAAAAATCACGCCATCATATTAGCTAATATGATCAAGGAGAGTAACGAAACTCAGGCGCATTTATATCTTGAACAATTGATGTTATTTCCAGTCGATATTCAAGATAAGATCATCGAAGAAGTTAGTCATTTAACCCACTGTAAGAGTGATGCTGTTGCTAGTATCATTAAACACTATTCTATGCTTGAAATTAAATGATATAAGTCAGCAGTACAATTAATTAAGTCGACAGTTGTTGCGTTCTGAGCATTGCAATATCATCTCGGATCGCAGCAGCAGCTTCAAACTCTAAATTCTGGGCGTGTTTGTACATTTCTTCCTCTAACTGCTTCACTTTTTTGTCAATTTCTCGAGTGCTTAATAAGGCGTAGGCAGCTTGGGCCTCTGCGACTTCACTTAATTGATTTTTATTCGAACTTGATGAACCCACGTCCATAACATCAGTGATTTTACTGGTGACTCCTCGAGGGGTGATATTATTATCAAGGTTATATTGATGTTGTTTCTCTCGGCGTCGCTCAGTTTCATCTATCGCTTTTCGCATGGATTTAGTAATACGACCTGCATATAAAATAGCTTTACCATTAAGGTTTCTTGCTGCTCGTCCAATTGTTTGGATTAATGATCTCTCTGAACGTAAAAAACCTTCTTTATCTGCATCTAAAATAGCCACTAAAGATACCTCAGGTAAATCTAAACCTTCTCTTAATAAGTTAATACCAACAATGACATCAAATTTACCTAAACGAAAATCGCGGATAATCTCGACACGTTCAACCGTATCAACATCTGAATGTAAATAACGTGTTTTTATTCCATGCTCATCTAAGTAATCAGTTAAGTCCTCTGCCATACGTTTGGTTAATGTTGTGGCAATAACTCGTTCATTTAATGGCAATCTTTTTCGTATTTCTGATAGTAAGTCATCGACTTGAGTTTCAACATCTCTTACTTCAATAATAGGGTCTAACAGGCCAGTAGGTCGGACAACTTGCTCAGCAATGTCATCACCAGATTTATCGAGCTCATATTTACTCGGCGTTGCTGAAACATAAATAGTTTGAGGAGAAAGCGCTTCAAACTCTTCAAACTTCATAGGTCGATTATCTAGAGCAGATGGTAGTCGAAAACCATATTCAACTAAATTTTCTTTGCGTGATCTATCACCTTTGTACATAGCACCTATTTGAGGAACAGTGACATGTGATTCATCAAGAATAAGTAAACCATCGTCAGGTAAATAATCAAATAATGTCGGTGGTGAGTCGCCCTGCTCTCGGCCGGAAAGATAACGTGAGTAGTTTTCGATACCTGAGCAGTAACCTAACTCAGCCATCATTTCAATATCAAATTGAGTCCGTTGACTGATACGTTGCTCTTCAACTAATTTGCCATGATCTTTTAATTGCTTGGCGCGTTCTTTTAGCTCTACTTTGATCATGTCAACGGCAGCAATAATTTTTTCTTTAGGGGTTGCGTAATGCGTTTTAGGATAAACCGTGACTCTTGCCAATACTCGCTCTACAGAACCGGTTAGCGGATCAAATTGGCTAATACGCTCAATTTCTTCATCAAAAAGCTCTACTCGTAAGGCAAACTTGTCTGACTCAGCTGGAAATATATCGATAACATCTCCTCTAACTCGATAAGTAGCACGAGTAAAAGCAGTATCATTTCGCTTATATTGCAACTCAGCTAATCGCCTTAAAATATCTCTTTGATTAATAATGTCACCTTGACGGAGGTGCAACATCATTTTTAAATAAGAGTCGGGGTCACCTAAACCATAAATAGCAGAAACAGAGGCAATAATAATAACATCACGTCGCTCTAATAACGCCTTAGTAGCCGATAGACGCATTTGTTCAATATGTTCGTTGATAGCTGCATCTTTTTCGATAAAGGTATCCGTAGTAGGCACATAGGCTTCTGGCTGATAATAATCATAATAAGAAACAAAGTACTCAACCGCATTATTAGGGAAGAACTCTTTCATTTCTCCGTACAATTGAGCCGCTAAGGTTTTATTAGGTGCCATAATCATTGTTGGCCGATTCAGTTCAGCAATAACATTAGCAATAGTAAATGTTTTTCCAGAGCCAGTAACCCCTAAAAGTGTTTGATGCGCTAAACCATCTTTAACCCCTTCAAGTAACTTTTTTATTGCCGTAGGTTGGTCACCATTTGGCGTATAATCTGATCTTAACTCCATCGCTTTCATGATTAAACAACTCCTGCTTGAATTTTTTCATAACAAAATTGCTCAACAAAAAAGTTATAAGAGATAACGGCCATAAAAAGGTTGCCTAATAACGCACCAATAAAGAGCCCCTGTAGCCCATAAAGAAGACTGCCGATATAAGCGAGAGGGACATAACAGACAAACAGTCGGATAAAGCTAAGTACTAAAGCTATCATAGGTTTGTGAAGGGCATTAAATGAGGAATTGGTTAGAATTATAACCCCTTGTAATCCATAGCCAAAGGGTAAAATCCACATAAACAAAATAATAATGTCAGCAACCGCTTTTTCTTTAGTAAATACCTCAGCAATTAACGGAGCGATTAACAACAAGATAACAAAAATAAGCACTTGCCATATAAGTACGAATTTAATTGACGTTTTATAAGCTTCTTCAACGCGTTGCATATTACCCGCACCAAAATTTTGACTAATAAAAGGCGGTAAACTCATAGACATTGCCAATATAACTAAACAAGCAATTGATTCTATTCTGGAGCCAACGCCAAATGCAGCGACAGCTGAGTCACCAAAATTTGCAACAATAGCGGTCATAATACCTGCAGCAATAGGGGTTAACATACTGGCTCCGGCTGCAGGTAGACCAATACGTAAAATTCCTTTACAAGCACTAATCATATCGATTAATGAAATAAGCTTAGTGTGAATTAGTTTTTTGTTAACAATAAGTATATATAAAACAAATACTAAGCCTACCAACCAAGAAACTAAAGTAGCGATAGCGGCCCCTTTAATTCCCATTGCAGGGATAGGACCTAAGCCAAAAATTAATATAGGGTCTAATATGGCATTAATTAACCCTGCACTACCCATAATAATACTGGGCGTTTTGGTATCGCCAGAGGCCCGTAAGACTGAATTTCCAATCATAGGTCCAATTAAACAAACACTACCAAAAAACCAAATATCCATATAATCATGAATTAACGGCAATAATTCTTGACTGGCCCCTAATAAAAAAAATATCTCATCAATAAAGTGATAACCAATAAAAGAGAGCAGACCAACAATAATTGCGGCTAAATACAGAGCTGCAGTAGCAGAATTTTTAGCTAGTTCATGTTCACCTCGGCCTAAAAATTTAGCAATAACGGCTGATGTGCCAATACCAAGACCAATAGTTAGGCTCAATACAGTAAAGGTAATAGGAAAGGTAAAGCTAATGGCAGCAAGTGGTTCAGTACCGAGTAAACTGACAAAAAAAGTATCTACCAAATTAAAAGTCATTAACAAAATCATTCCATAAATCATCGGAACTGTCATTTTTTTTAATACGCTCGGTACGGGATCGATTAATAAGTCGACTTTTTTGTTTGTCTTTATTTTTGTCATTAAATTATTTTGACTTCTAGGAAATTAATCTGATTGTGAGCCACAAAAAAGGTATTGTAAAAGATACTCGTTATTGCCGCTATCCATATATCAGATTTTACCATAAATAGGTTAGATTTAGTTAAAATCACGAACAATAACTTATCTTTTAGCAATTGAACAAAATAAACATTCACAGCAAAAATACGACTTGTTGAAAAATTACACTATTTGAGAGCTATTTAACCCAAAAACAGATAAGGCGATGATAATACTATGTTTTATTTATTTTACCTTTTTTTAACAAATACGCTTGAAGCCTTGTTTACTCTAAATGTCGTACTTTATTACATTTTAATCCACAGTGTTATCCACAGGATTAGTGGATAACTATGTTTTAAAAGATAAAAGAGCCACAAACTATGCTCGGAGTAAAAAACCACCAAAAACCGACTATATTCCCTCCTTAACGACTGCTATTTAAGCAAACGAACAAATTATTAGATTTATTGTGATTTATCTGTTGACAGGATCGCGATCCCCCTTTAATATTCCGCCCCGTTAGCAGAGACGCTAGCTAGTTTTTAAATAAACAATTCCCCAATAGCTCAGTTGGTAGAGCGACGGACTGTTAATCCGTGTGTCATTGGTTCAAGTCCAATTTGGGGAGCCATATTTAAGTAATGGCCATGGCGGTTACTGTTGTAAAGTTTTATTCCCCAATAGCTCAGTTGGTAGAGCGACGGACTGTTAATCCGTGTGTCATTGGTTCAAGTCCAATTTGGGGAGCCACATTAAAAAACCTGCATATAATGCGGGTTTTTTTTCGTCTATAAAATATATCCATTCATAGCGAAATTGCTGTAGAAACCAGCCTTACTCGACATTAAATACAAAAAGTATCGCTAATGAGGGTGTTGCTGACTTAACGATGAGTGAGATCACTTCATAGCCTCAGCTATACTAATATCCTTGCCGTTACTCGCTCATTATGAGGTAAACCTCATTCATTGATTTACATTAACAAACAACGACTTTAACGGCTAATATTATAACACTGGCCAATGGATTATATAAACATCAGTTAGAAAATGGCTATGAAGGGTTTGATTCTAATTACATCTATATTTTAGATGGGCTGTAAGGGTGAATTAACTTTTAATATTTCGTTAATAAGCAAGGTAACAGAAAGCATCAATCGTAATAACTACTCAAACATATTTAATCAAGTGGCACACTGCTGTCTTCTTTAATATGCTCAGTGACTATGTAAGTATGTGTTTGAACGATGTCAGGTAAATTACCGACTTTTTCTAACACAAGTCGGTAATTGTCCATATTAGCAAAACGTATTTTAAGTAAATAATCATAACCACCGGCAACAAGGTGGCACTCTACAATCTCTTTTATTTTGACTACTTCTATTTTAAAAAGCTTAAATACATCAGCTGTAGTTCGGGCCATTGTCACTTGAATAAATGCGGTCATAGAATAGTTTAATTTGGCGGCATTTAAAAAAGCACCATAATGTTTAATATAGCCTTCATTTTCTAAACGCTTTACTCTGTCTAAACAAGGGCTAGCACTTAAGTTAATTTTCTTAGCTAACTCAACATTTGATATGCGCCCTTCATGTTGCAGAGTTTTCAAAATGATCATGTCAATACGATCTAATGGCTTTGTCTTGTCTTTATTCATCTTACCGTTACTTTATTCTATTACTTAATCAATAGTGCCATAGTAACGGCTAAAAAAAAAGCGAACACTTTAAATGTTCGCTTTTATAAAGGTTAGATAAACCGTTAATCCTCTTCTATTAACGTCATAAGTGATGTGTTACCACCAGAAGCTGTGGTATCAATACTAATCGTTTTCTCTGTTACCAAACGTTGAATTAGATTATCAAAATATTCTGAGCTGATGACCGGTAATATTGCGCCTGCTCGCTCGGCCAATTTATCACTGATATAATGTTTGCGGTCACAATTACTATCAACTACAACTCCTGATAATTTAGGGTGGGCAAGCATGGTTGATAAATGACTTAACCTAGCTACTTGAAAAACATTTTTATCAGCACCCGTGGCAATAAACTTATCTCTAAATGCTAAAGCTTCATCATAAAACAAGTCAGAAACAACAATAATGACAGTATTGCCGGTTGCTAATGCGGTTACGATAGAAAGCACCCAAAAGTGAAAGCTAGCTTTTTGATCAGCAAAACAAATGATATTACCCCGGTTTTCCAAGTAGATAATATTAGACTCACCCGTTGGGCCTGGTAACACTTGTGGTTTTTTCAAACGTTTTTCAATATCAATTAATTGTGAACGCGCCGCCGTTAGGGTGTAATTTAAATCGTCTGCCAAATCATCGACAATATCAACATGAGCAATTTTTGCCAATAACTGACGAACACAAGAAATACGGGTGTTTAACTCAGTTAAACGCCAGTCTTTTTCTGCTGCATTGGCCTTAGTCATAAACAAAACAGCTTCTGTTTGTGATTTTTTGTCGCCAACTAAAGCTTGTGCTTGTGATGGTAATACATTAAATTTTTCGGCATTAGGAGTAGCTTTTTCTTTAACTAAACGAGTTAGATAATTTGGTCCACCTGCTTTTGGACCTGTACCAGAAAGACCACGACCACCAAAGGGTTGAACGCCAACGATAGCGCCAATCATATTGCGGTTGATATAAACATTACCGGCACGCGATAATTTGGCCAAATCAAAAGCACGATGCTCAATACGAGTATGAATACCCATGGTTAAACCAAAACCTGTACCGTTAATGTTATCAACAACAGTCTCGATTTCATTACCTTTAAAACGAATAATATGAACACAAGGACCAAAGACTTCCTGCTTTAAGACATCAATATTGTTAATTTCATAAAGTCTAGGTGCAAAGAAAAAATGTTCATTGTCTGAGACTTCATCAGAAATATCGCACTGATATAATAACTTGCCGTTAGTTTTCATATATTCAGTGTGCGCATTAAGAGAATCTAATGCTTTTTGATCAATCACAGGTCCAATATCAGTGCTTAAGTTGGCCGGATTACCCACATGTAATTCGGCTAATGCACCTTTAAGCATATTTATAACATTATCGGCTATATCTTCCTGTAGATATAAAACTCGTAGGGCTGAACAACGTTGACCTGCTGATTGGAAACCAGAAGAGATAACATCATCGACTACTTGTTCTGGTAAGGCAGTGGAGTCAACTATCATGCAATTTTGACCACCGGTTTCAGCAATAAATGGGACTTGATCACCACCACGTTCAGCTAAAGTTTGCGAAATTTTTGTACCGGTTTCAGTAGAGCCCGTAAACATAACTGTTTGAATTCTACTGTCAGGCACAATAACACTACCCACTTGACTTCCACGGGCAATAACTGCTTGCACTACGCCTTCAGGTAAACCCACAGATTTCATCAATTCAATAGCGCGTAACGCAATTAAACTGGTTTGCTCTGCTGGTTTTGCTAATACTGTGTTACCCGTCGCAATGGCTGCAGCAACTTGGCCTAAAAATATCGCCAATGGAAAGTTCCAAGGGCTAATACATAACACCACACCACGAGGTTCTAGGCGTTCATCTTTAGCCAGTTCTATTGCGCGAGCTGCGTAATAGCGACAAAAGTCAACGGCTTCTCGAACTTCATCAATACCATCTTGGGCAACTTTACCTGCTTCTTTAATACACAAAGCAATAAGCTCGTCCATATGACGTTCTAATATATCGCTAATACGGTACAGTAACTCAGCTCTTTCTAATACAGGGGTTTGTGACCAAGATGTGAATGCCGTTTCGGCAGTCTCGATCATTTCAAACATATCATCTTTAGTATGATGATGATGAAAGCCAATAATTTCGCTATGGTTCGCTGGATTTAATACCGCATTTGAACCCTCTGGCAGATCACTTTTATTAAGTAAGTGTTCAGTAACCCAGCTATCTAATGAAAATTTCAACGGAGTAATTTCATTAATATCAGTTAAGTCTAAGCCTTTAGAATTATCTCGGCCCGCGCCAACTTTGTCATAATAAAGAGCAATAGGTTTGATTATTTGTTTATTATATTTATCTTTTAAACGCTGTGTTTTTTCTACTGGGTCTTCAAGTAACGACTCAACTGGCTTTGACTCATCAACAATCGCATTAACAAAAGAAGAGTTAGCACCATTTTCTAATAAGCGGCGTACTAGGTATGCCAATAGGTCTTCATGATGGCCCACTGGTGCGTAAATACGGCATTGAATACCCTCATCACTGACAATTTGGTCATATAAAGAATCGCCCATACCATGCAAACATTGAAATTCAAAACCTTCTTTATCATCACCCGCAAGCTCAACGATAGTTGCCGCTGTGTAGGCATTATGAGTAGCAAATTGAGGATAAATAGAGTCTCTATAATCTAATAATTTATTGGCACAAGCGTGATAAGACACATCAGTAGACGACTTTCGAGTGAACACGGGAAAATCAGTATGCCCATCTTTTTGGGCATTTTTTATTTCAGTGTCCCAGTAAGCGCCTTTTACCAAGCGCACCATCATTTTCCGGTTAACGCGCAACGTTAAATCACGTAACCAGTCAACCACACAGATAGCACGTTTCTGGTAAGCTTGTAATGCCATACCAAAGCCATCCCAGTCGGCTAATTCATCGTCACTAAATACCGCTTCAATAACATCGAGGGATATATCTAATCGTTCAGACTCTTCTGCATCAACAGTCAAACCAATATTGTAGCTTTTAGCTTGTAAACAAAGGGCTTTAAGTTTTGGAACAATTTCAGCCATTACGCGTGTTTTATGAGTAAATTCATAGCGTGGATGTATAGCAGAAAGTTTCACTGAAATACCAGGAACTTTTCTAGGATCGTTTTTACCTGAAGTACGTGCAACAGTGCCTATTGTTTTTATAGCATCTTGATAAGATTTAAAATAACGATCAGCATCATTCATATTGCGAGCACCTTCACCAAGCATGTCGTATGAATACACGTAGCCTTGTTGCTCTTTAGTCGCCGCACGTTCAGTTGCCGCAACAATGGTTTCACCCATAACAA
>Ga0209712_10002939_pt1 | contig 13916 bp, 10 predicted proteins | sample ArcOceMetagenome_FD_187443 | JGI IMG/M metagenome (GOLD analysis project Ga0209712, IMG submission 187443) | Marine eukaryotic phytoplankton communities from Arctic Ocean - Arctic Ocean - Greenland ARC118M Metagenome (SPAdes) (version 2) | ecosystem: Environmental > Aquatic > Marine > Oceanic...
TATCTGCCTCTTCAGCATCTTTTGCTATAGACTTTCCAAAAGCGTTTTGTACAAGTTTGTCTAATTTGTAATCAGTAATACCTGCTACCTCAAAAGCTGTATCTCCAAAGAAACCATCTTCTCCATCGCTTTTATAAATTCTATTGTATTTATCTATAGCTTCGTTTTTAATTTCTTGTACTAGCTTAGGATGATTTTGTAATAAATCATTAGTGTCTTTAATGTAAGCATCACCTCCAGGTAAATCATAGTAGGAACCCTGCTCGATCATATCAAACATAGTTCTTTCCAGGTTACTAACCTTACGTTTAGTTTTAGCAGCCGCCTCTGGATCTTTATTTCTTTCTACAAATTCTTGTACTGAACTCCATTGTTGTTCTTTAGAAGAGTTTCTACCACCTCCTTGAGATGTTATAAATGTTTTTGTTTCACCATTAGGAGCAGCGACCGTTACTCCTCTACCGCTTTTTTCAAAGTCAAACCCGTCATTACCTCCGTAAGCCTTAGCGTAATGTCCAATTGCAGCGTCTAAACCAACTTGAGATAGATCAACGTTAACCTTAGATAGTTCAGTATAATGATTGTCATACTTCTTCTGAGCCTCTTGCTGAGCATACGGATCTACCGCGTTTCTACCTCTAGCATTTATGCTATACGCTTCTTCCGGTATAAAACTTTCTAAAGTAGGTAGCTTAACCTCTGTTATTGGATCAACCTTTGGTAAGTCCGAAGAAGTACCTTCCAAGTCTAATACCGTACCTACTGGTGTTATATTTTTTGTTGGCAGAGCATCCACACCCGTTGCGCTGCCTTTTTGAAAATCTTTAGTTTCTATTTTGTTTTCTACAACATCAGTTGTTTTAACCTCTTTTAAACCTTTACCCCTCATGGCTTTTAAATACGCATTGTATTCCATGTTGTAGGTTTTAGCTGCAGACTGTAAATCCTCTACCGAATATTGTACTCCGTTTAATTCAAACATAATTTAATTATTTTTAATTAGGATTTAACTCTGTAATTGTTTTAATGTCAGCACGTTTTATGCCTTGCATAACAAGTATTGCATCCATTATTTCTTTTTTAGATATGTTTTTTGACGAAATTTCTGTTTTCTTATTAGAGTCCCCATCTGACAGAGAAAGCACGCCTGGTATAATATTCCCATCATTACCGTATATTGGCAATATAGATAATCCTCGGCTACTTAGCAGTTCTCTTAGTTCTTTGTCTTTTTCATCTTGAGTGTAATTGCCGTAATTTCCAGCACGCTTGTTAACTTGCTCTGTAATTTTATCAAAAAATCCACCTTTTTTAGCGTCTTCTGCGAAATCCTTTACTTTTACACCATATTCTTTTTGTTTGATTTCCGCAGCGGTAGCTTTAGTTGCTTTTTCTGGCGCAGGTGGTTTTGGTAATCCTAGTGTAAAACCAAGATTAAGTTCTGCTTGCTTTGTAGCTTTTTTAATGTAGTGATCTTGAATTTTACCTAACACTTCTTCTCTTGACGTTGCTTTTATAGCTTCTTTAATAGTCCCGTTTTCCCCCATGTGATCCTGCCAAACGCTACTAGCGTAAACGTAGTTATCGCCATCGTCGACTAAATCTTTACTCAGCTCCTTTGCTGCTGTTGCAAGTCGCTTATTATCTATTCCAAATACCTCTACTTCTTTTCCAGCAATAGTTCGTTTACCTAAGCTTTCTAGGTGTCCATTATCTATTAAAGTTTCTTTAGTCACTCCTTCGCCAAAGCCAAGCTGTGACATATACATATCCACGTCTGCTTTATCATCTACAACTTTTTTAAACAATGATTGTTCTGGGTTAGCCTTTAAGCTTTGTGTAATATCTGATATATTAAGTTTAAAAGTTTCTCCTTTACCTGTTTTAGTAACTAAAACCCTACCCCCATCTTTGTCTTCAATAGTAGTATTAGAGCCGCCACTTTGTAAATCCTTAATTACACCCATTACGTCGAGGTCGTTAGATAAACTTATAGATCCAATTGTGCCGTTTTTCTTTCCTCTAGACTCGTTCCACTGATCAACAAGATATTGACCTGTAGCCATTTCGCCCGCAAGCTCTTCGGGATATTTTTTTAGCCTAGCAATTTCAGCCTTAGCTTTAGCTCTTGCTGCTGGTGATGAAAATGTTTTGTTCAGTATATCATACTGCGCCCCCATTTTATTTTTTACTTCTATACTTTTTATAGACAATTGATTTCCTAATCCAGTACTACCGTCTTTAGACGTTTTAATACCCGCTTTATTGATGTTATCATCAACAGCTTGCGAATCAGCTAAACTATCCGCTATTAATTGACCTTTGCGATCCCTTTCCTTATTTGCAAATGAAAGAACATCGCCAGCAAGTTTGTTTATACCTTTGTATACTGCAGCTCCTGTATTAATTGGTGCTGCTTTTGGATTTCTATAACTCATATATTGTTTTTAATTTTTTAAAACTTTAAAGGAACTGCTTTTGCCGCTATATCCACTGCACTTTGTGCTTTTGCTTTTGCCGCTGCTTGTTCATTTAGCAGCCCTCCTACAGATGTAGCTACTCCTCCTAAGCTTCCAATAGCACTGCCTATAGCCCCGTCTCTATTCGCTTGGTGAGCGGCCACTGCTCCTTGAGCATTTTCAACCTGAGTTTGAGCTCTATCTAATCCTTCACCTTCTCTTATTTCTGTTGCTTTAAATACGTAATCTGCACCTTGAGCCTCCGCATTTTGCATTCTTTGAGCTTCACTCATGTTTATATTCTGCAGTCTTTGTTGTTCACCCATTTTAGCTTGATCAATTTGACCTTGAGCTGCAGCTGCGTTTTGCTGATTAGCAACTTCTTGCTGTTCAATAGATGCAGATACACCTTTTTTGCTTTGTAAAGCGGCTTGGGCCAAAGCTGTTGCTCCCCCAGCGCTTGCTCCTGTAGCGGCTAATGTATCTAAAGTATTTGCTAATGCAATATCTGCTTCTTCTATTTGCATTTCTGCCGCTTGAGTAGCAACCCCTATGTTTGCATATCTATTTTTTAGGTTACCAGAAGTATCCGAAGCCATGCCCGATAAGTTTTCCATGTTTTCAAATGGATTTATAATATCTTGCCTTGAAGCTTCAAGTTCTGCTAGTCTATTTTTAGCTCTGTGCGCATCTCCTTTTGCACTTTGAGCTCTTTGATTTGCGCTAATAGCTTGAACTCCCGAACTTACTACTGCTGCCCCCGCTGCCACTATTGCTGTTACTGCCGCCATATTTTAACCTATTTTTTTAATTATTTCGTAAGAAGGCTTAGTATCCACATGATAACCCAGTTTCTTATGTGTTTCCATTAAATGTTTATTTCTTCCAATGCTGAATATATATTTATACCCTTTTTCTTTACATACTTCTTCTGCCCCATTTATTAAAAGCTCTATTGCTTCTTTGCGATCTTTGCCTTTGTAATTAGGATCTGAAACTATAAACTCTAATAACGCAGTTTTTGAATTTGCAGTATAAACAAACCCCGCCACTATAGGACCGCTTTCGTTTTCAACCATAAATCCGCCTTTGCCATTGTCAGGAAGCATGTCTCTAGGAGGTGCTTTCCATTCTTTCCAGCCATCCCACCAAGATACCAAGGTATCCCAATCAGAATTTTGAAGCATTCTAATATTTAATTCCATTTAATTAATTTGATTTAATATGATGACTCTACATAAGTAGAAGACACTGCAAACAATTCTTTTTTACCTGTTATATTTGTGGTTGAATCTATAGAAAATACAACCGTAGCAAACATACCTTTTACACCAGACAGAGATTGAGCGTACACTATTTCTCCAGGTCTTGGCATACTGTTGTTTTTTAAATTAGATACGTATTTGTTTTCTTTTCTATTAAAACCTGCTCTCATTTTATTGTAAGGCGGGTAAGGTGTACCAAATGTAGCTTGGTAATCAGCTGGTCTAACTGGTTGTCCAGTAGCTGGGTTTATTACAAACTCTCCTTCGTCGTAACTTTTAACAGGGAAAGTAACATCGTCAAAGTTTATACCATTATCAACACCTGTAAAGTCTGATCTAAAATCATTCATTTCCCATCCATTGCTACCTTCATAACCTATTGTTAAAAAGTTTTTAGACAAAGAAACCTTAGGATTAAAAACGGTTGTAACGCTTGAATCAACATTTACCCCGTAAAACTTGCCATATTCAGATCCGAAATAATGCTTGTATAACCCGTTAAAGTTTTCTGCTCCGCCGCTAAAAGTTGTAAAGTAATTGTTTTTTAAACTAAATATTTGATCTGGTTTATAACTATACCTAGAAACCCACCCTTTAACACTTTCGTCAAAAGCTAACGTGTCATAATCTACATTGTTATTGTTTTGTAAAGAAACAACATATGTTTTTGTATGCACGTCAAAGCCTCCTATAATTTTACCTAAATTAAACGAGTTTAAATCTATTTCATCAAATTTATCTCTAAAGAAATCCTTCATACCATAAGCTGATATTTCAGTTATTCCATCTGAAGATAATCTTAAGACTGCGTTTCTATTTTTGTCTGTAAAGTATTTTCTGTAACCATACACAGCAAAACTACCAGGATCTTTAGATATACCGTATTCCCCAGCGTAAGGAACAATTTGCCCGATAACCTGAGCCCCCGATGTTGTTATAGATTTTCCTTCAGCAGAATAAATAGCGTCTTTATCTATAAGAGCTTTACTTACTTTATTTTCTTGTAGTATGGTTAAGTTTGTATTTTCGGCGTGCAATTTTTGTATACTACCATTAGAAGGGTCTAAGCTCCTCGTAATTTCTTCACCTACAGGAAACTGATTAGTATTGTTAACACCTGTTCTAGAATTTAGTATACCCGAGTATATCAAACTGTTAGATAAAATAGATCCAGTGTTACCTTCAGCGGCTAAATAGGCTTTGACTCCAAAATCTACCGAAGTGTTATTATAACCCCCTCTAATCCTAGACTCTTCTACAATCCAATTTTTTGTACTATTGCTTGTTGCGTCAGAAGCTCCTTTCCATACGGGTGCACCGCTAGAATTAACTGTTTTACGTAACATAAAAGAATTAAAATATTTTACCTCAATGATAGCTGCCATATATCTATAATTACTTGTTTTTTACTTATTTAACTTATATTAGGCCCCATTTATTCTCCACAAAGAAATATTCATAGGAAATTGGTTAGTTCCGTATCCAGCTTTAGCAGTTAGTCTGTTGGGATTTGAATAAACAGGATTAGTTGGACCTGATAAATCACCTATCCTGCACCATAAATCGTCAATATCATCAGAGCCGCTTATATTGTAAGGAACCATATTCGGTATGGTATTTATTTGCGTATGATAGCCGTTGTCAACATTCCAAGTCATACCATATATATTAGCGGAAATAAACCTAATAACGCCTCTATATCTAATAGTAGGGTTTGTTGTTGATCCTGCTACTGAAATTCTAAGTTGATCTCCGGGTTTAGCTCCACTAACTGGCCCTGATCTATACCCGCCTCCTTGCACTACAACTTGATAATCAGTAACTACACCGCCGGCTCCAAAAACCATTATTTTTAAACCTTCACCTGCTGATTCTGATGTGTTAATATTAGTAACTGTTGAAGCTGCACTCCACCCGTTAGGTATACCTGTGCCTAAATTTGTAAATTGATATGTTTGAGAAATATCTGTTAAAGCTTTACCACTTGTATTACCATCATACCCTTTTTTTTGAAAATAATCAGGGTTAAAATAGTAGTCTATACAAGTAGCTCCTACAGAACTGTTGACGTTATCGTCTAGTCTACCATAATATATTAAGGTTGGTTGATACATTGTGGTTACAATGCTTGATACGTCTGTAGCACTAATTTGTTTTGCGTTGTTGTCTGCAAGTTGCGCTAAAAGATCTCTTTTTGGTAATGATGCCATGTTAATTATTATTTATTTTATTATTTTTATATATCAAAAGCTGTTGAAAAAGCGTTGGTAAAAGCTCCAGGGATTACATCGTTAAAAACTATTGTAGCCTCAGCGGTAAGCCCTCCAGCATCTGTTATTGTTGCTTTAAGGCTAAACGTGGATAAAAAATCAAAAGCTCCTGCAAAAATACTGACCTGACCGTTTTGGGCAAGCGCTAAAGTAACTTGTCCTCCACTAGGATTATTAATAGTTATTAAGCTAGTGCTCCCCACATTTCCAAAAGTAAATTGCCCGTACCCACCAAACAGTTGCGGTTGCAATGTAGACCATACGTATCCTATGTTTAATAGTCTATCGCTAATCTTAAAGGTTCCATTATAAGCCACTAGGGTTGCATATAAGCCTTGCATTGTGGAATAAGAGGGAGTAACATATGTAATAGAATCAATTATTGGAGGGGCATTGCTTAAAGATCCATTTTTAACAAGTGTATTTACAGGCGCGCTAAAATTAAAAACAAATCCAGCTGTTTGAGTTATAGCTGTATTTAATGTGACATTAGCCCCATCCACAAACGTTACAGTTGCGTTAGGTATTCCAACTCCGCTTATGGTTTGCCCAACAAAAGGAGCATTACCTGCAGTTACGGTTACTGTTATTTGATTGGAACTTGTAACATTACTATCTAACGTAGCTGTTGTATTATCGTTTAAGTTACGCATTTTAATTGTAAAAGAATAGCTTTCTTTAGTTAAAGCATCTGGTCCATAATAAAACTGAGATGTAACATCTTTTAATTTTAACCTAAACCCATTTGAAGCGGAACCTGTTGCAATCATTTCAAACTGGCTAGTTCTATCTTGCCCAATGTTATCTAAAACAGTTAAGCTTATAAATTGAGTGTTAGTTAATAGGTTGTTTACGTTGTCAACAGGTATTAACTCACTAGTTACGTAAGGCGAATTAGCTGCTCCTGTTGTTGTGCCTGTGCCTGCCCAATTTTGGTTTTCGTTGTGGTTGTAATCAAAAGTGCTAAAGCTTAGCACGGGGGTTCCTATATCTGTTATTACTTTAGTATTTAGCTCAGATATTAATCCACTTGTAGATGTTTCGTAGTATATTTCAAGATTAGATATAAAAGGGGCTGTTTCTGCTACCGACAAAGTAGGTATCATATGCTGAGCTAAAGCACCTAATCCCCCATTATTGTTACCTATTCTCATTACCAAAGGATCTTCTTCGCTTTCAAAAATAACAGTGCTAGAAGTAGCTCCCCCTAAGTCATTTATATTACCTAAAGGCGCAACAGTTGTTACGTTAAACTTATTGCTGCCGGGAAAAAACGGTTGATTCCAATTTTCAGTACTAGAGTGATAGTTTTCTACAATCGGAAAAAGAGTCTCGCTACTTCTATATTTTGTTTGATTAGGGCCAACCTCTTGCAAATCCCTAGGAACTTTATTTATGTTGTCACCTATTAAAATAGAATGCGTTGCTGTTGTTGGACCAGTGCTTAAATCTCCTTTTAAAAAGCCAGGTAGATAAACATTGTAATATTCTTGTTGCGTTTGCTTTACAACAATTTTGTATGAATACCACCCAGTAGGATTAGTGGTTGCATCGTAAAGACCAGGTTCTCCTGTAGCTATTGAGCTGTCTGGGGTCAAAGGGCTCCTTATGCTATTTATTGTTTCGTTTAATTGAATTTTTATAGAATTACCAACGTCTGCTAAAAAAGTAGTAGGAGATGTCGAGCTAGCTCTGTAAGGTACGTAAAAAGTAGAGGCTCCAAAATTACCATTTGATGAGTCGTTGTCAACAACATTGGATAGTATAACATCCGATTGCCTTCCATACCTATCGCTCAATACCCATCCTACCTGGTAGTTTCTATTTCTTTTTATAGTATGCTCAGGGTATTCTATATAAGACCAGTTGTCGTCTGAGCTACCTGAAGAAAACTTTTGATTAACTGTGACCTGATAATCCAAGTGAGCCGGAGCTGTATGCTTGTTAACAAAATTACCATAAATAACTCTGTTGCCACTTACCTCTTGAGCTAATGCTCTTACAGGTGTTTTATCATAAACTCTTGTACTTTGGTTTTGAGGCAAAGTTTTGACTGGCTTTCTAGATTGATAACTATATTCATAAACATTAGTAGCTAGCGACTGAGCTTCTATTTCGCTTATTCCAATAGTATCTAATACACTAATAGCAATCTTGTCAGATTCTTTGTATAGTATATCTATTTCTTTTATTTTGTAATTTTCTTTTAAATTATTTGCTGTATCAGGTAAATTTATAACCAAAGATATTTGGTCTACCTTATTTTCCATAAAAGCAACTATCGTACTTTTAAATGCTAAATTTTCATCACCTGCTAAAAAACTACCATCTTGCTTAGGTATAAAAGCTATTTGAGTAAAAGGAGCCATAATAGAATATTCTCCATCTTCATATTTAATTCTATAACTAAACCTAACAAATTTATCTTCTAAATAATTAGAATCACCTGCGTAGTTAGCGTTGTAGTCAGGATTAGCTGTCGTTCCATCGGGTAAATATTGACTAGAAACATCTTTCATAGTCGTCTTATGTGTTCCGCTATAGCTTTTATACAGGTCTATAGGTGTATAAGGAGCGTATTTAGCTACAGATACATTATCTTCGCTGGTATAATGAAATCTATCTGCATTAGCTGTTCTTGTATTTATTTTTCTTGGTTGATTCCTATTGTCTGTCCAAAAAAGAAAATCTTCAACAATGTTTATTCCATGTATTGGACTAGTTTCTGAAAAGTTTAAAAACTTACCGTTAACCATTAAAGTTGAACTACCTGAAAAAACAGGATTGTATCTAACTATAGCGGAATATGTATTTATACCAGAACTACTTGCTTGGTGATTACTTAAGCCATCTGGAGAAGTATCTGTATAGTTGGTGTAAAATAAATAAATATTATCATTTGCAGGATCCACCACGCGTCCTATAATTTTGCCGTTATTGTTTCCAATATTCGCTTCTTCTGATATAGGGTATACATTAGTATTTTGAAGTATATTTTCTAAAGCACCTACATCACTGTCTTCCGAATTAGAAACAGCTACATTTAAAGCATCTTTATATTCGTTACTAGGTATAAGCCTATCGTCTAAATCTTTATTCATTTTAGACGCTAAAAAACTATTTTTTACTTCAGCCATTTAATTAGTGTTTAATTTGCTTAGATTTGCCTCTCATTACTTGAATGATTTCACTAAGTTTTATGTTTGATAGTCTTATTTTTGCATTTCTTAATTTTGCAGACCTGTCTTGTTTTAATCTTCTTACAACATACTCTGGCTGTTTAGATCTATTTGCTAAAATAGAATATAATATGTGAGCGTACATTGCTTCCTCTGCCATTTTAGGCACTTTAGTGTCTTCGTCGTAAGCTAATCCATCAGATAAGTACTCAAAAATTATAGGTCTATCAGCTAAACCGCTGCTAAAAGAAATTTTACCTTCTCTTTTGTTAATTAAATACACCCCATTAGAATGGGAAGTAACTGGATCTAACCCATATCTTTGGCCTCTTTGTGAATCTCTGCCTGAAACTTTTTGTAAGTTAAAATTTGCAAAGCTTTCTTCAACTGTAGAGTCAGAAGCTTTAATGTTGTTACCAAAGTTATCCTGTATGGGTATACCTGAAGAATCTTGTAATGGTAAATTGGTTGCTGACTTGCTTACTAAGTTTGGATAAATAGGTTGTTTTAAACCGTTTTCATCCATAACGTTTATACTTACAAGATTAACGTAGTCTTGGGGTAACGGTACGCTTAAATTTAAAGGTATGGTTAATTCTTGTGATTTTATACTGTTTAAAGTATCGTAAGAAAACTCCTGCAACCCTCTTTTAGCATGAAATATAATATCAGTTCTTTTAACTTTAGCTATAAGCTTGTCTTCCCCAACATATGCAACCTGAAAGTTATTTACAATGTCCTCTACTGAAATATATGCGTAGCTTCCATAATTAGATTGCACAACAGGTGTAAAAAGCTCGATAATTATTACATCCCCTACAGCAGTGCTTACAATTACAACTGACGTACCCTCTAAGGAATAGTCAACATTTTGTGTAATAGCAATATTGTTTCTTGTAACCCTATAATTAGTATTTGATACACCAGTGGTAGCTATTAAGGTAGCGTCTCCTTTCCATGGTATGTTTACATTAGTTCCAGTTCCGGTTGTTTGCACATACATTTGCTGCCCCGAATAGTAATGCGCATTATTTTCTGTTAGTAAACCCATTTATTAACTTTTTTCGTTTATGTTTTGTTGTTGTACTTGAGCAGAAGCTGCTTGCACTATTTGCGGATCTCTTATAATTATACCCGCGTAAGCTAATATTCTAAGTATTAATTCTGTTTGTTCTGAAATATGCAACCCAAAGTTTGTAGAAGCTACTGCAGAGTATATAAAAATTTGTAAGTTACCGTCTACTGTAAAACCCCATACAGGCGCTACCGGTGTTGTTAAAAAAGTAGTTTCTACAGATGTTATTGAAGTTGGTAATATTTTTAAAGTCGAACCTTCCTGAGTATATGCTGGATATGTTTCTGTAGGTTTTGTTAAAGGCGACCTTATAATGTTGTAGTATTCTTTTTTACCTAATGACTGCAATTCTATTCCGTTGTAAGCAACAGTGTTAAGCCTGTGCAAATTAGCAAGAACAGCTGAGCCGTTAGAAACAGCTTGGCTAGAATTGGTAGTTTCGAACTCAGATATTTTTTCTTCTAAATAAGTGACACGATCAGCATAATCAGATTCCGTTTGCGGGCTTCTAATCAACTGGTTTAGATCCTCAAAGTATTTTTCAAATATTTCAAGTTGTACTTGTTGACCCATTTTATTAAACTCGTCAGGAGTCATATATCCTCTTTGCTCCTTATTAAGTATTAATAAAACTGTTTTGTAAACAGTATCTACGTTTATTGCCATTTATTTTTGTTTAATGTAATATAAGGGGATAGAGTAACTACCCCCTATAAATATATTACGTGTTAAATTAATTTTTTCTCTATAGAGCTGAAGACTTCCATACCTTCATCTGTTTTAAAGAACGCTGCCATAGCTGAATATGGGTTTTCATCAAAAGGAACAGTCATTAACTTTCTGTTATTGCTAGCCCAATTAAATGTTCTATTGTCACCGCTTAAAGATATAATCCCTGCCTCAGTAGCTTTAATCGCAACGTTTCTTAAATGAACGTTTTCGTCATTAGCCAATTCTAAGAACAAAGATGGATTGCTTTTAGCGAATATATATAAATCTCTTTTAATCTCCTTAGAACTCATGTTAGCAACCTCAGACCCTCTTTCTACCCTAAGGATAGCTTCTGCTTGGTCAATATCCATTGATCTCGCTGCTGATACTGCTTCAAATTCCACTTCTAGGTCTTCTAATTCATCAATAGCTTCTTCTTGAGCGTCAAATTCGTAGTACCTTTTGTTTAAGTCTGGATGATATAGAGATAATAATTTTTGTAAATTTTGATTTTGTTTTGGAACGGACAATATACCGTTTTCAAAAAGTATTTGCCCTAACGTAGCTTCTCCGTTTTGGTCTTGTACAAAGGGAGAGTTTTGATTAGTAGCATATCTTAATTCTTTTTGAATTCCATTTTCTTCATCAAAGTAAAGTAAAGGTTTTAAATAGGAGTGCCTAGAGTTTAATCTAAACGTTAAAGGCTCTTTGTTGCCTGCTAAATAATAACTTCTATCTTTTATAGGCCAAGAAGGCTTTGATGATATAATTGTTTGCTCTACTGCAATCTCTTTCGTTGCAACAGGCTTTACTGGGGCTGCTTTTGCAGCTACATTTTGTTTTGCCATAATATAATATAATTAAATAATTTTTAAAAGGTAATAATTACCCCCGTAAATTCAACGAGGGTAAAAATTACAATAATGTACTCTAGACTATGTGAATAATACAAAGTTGTTTGCACCTTGTACACATAAACATCTTTCAGACAGGAAGTGTACTTCCATTGCATCTAAAGAAGATGTTGCTGCTCCACCAACAGAACCAGTTAACCAAGATTTCATTCTTCGGTCATCAGCTTCTGAAGATCTATATCTTACGTGTAAGAAAGGTCTTCTAATATTTTTCCCAAGTGATTGGTCATAAACAGTTGAAGTTCCTGCAGGAATTAAGATACCATTTACTGAAGCATCTGTAGCAATACCCCTAGTAGAAGCATCGTTTAAGTATTTCCAGTCAGTTTTGTAAAAATCGTAAGATCCACGTCTGAAACCAGAAAAACCTAAGTTTAACGCCATTTGCTGATCGTTGTCAAATATACCGTAAGCAGAACCAGCTCCAGCATTTCCACCGTTGATTCCAGCTAACATATCGTCAAAAGCTAAAGCAGTTGTTCTGTTTAAGAATAACATGTTTTCTTCAATAGCTCCCTCTTTGTCTAATCCTTTAAGAATAGCGTCAAAAGAACTTAAGCTTCCTGCGAATGCGCTATCAACTTGTCCTCTACCACTTACAGCAGCAAATAAACCTTCAGTACCGTCGATTCCAGATGGAGTGTCTCCGTTACCAGATTTCTTTTCACCTTCAACTACAGCCATTTCTAAGTAATCTTCGAAACGTAATCTAGTTTCTCCCTCACCTTTTAAATACCATAAATATCCAGAATCTCCACCTTCAGTAGTTACTTCAACCCATCCAATTTGAGATGCATCAGAACCACTTACTTCGTACTTATCTTTAATAATAATTGGCTTATTAGAAAACTGAGTAAAAGAAGGCTCAATCGATACAGCTGTTGTATCAGTACCTTTTTTGTATTCAGAACCATAAACGAATATTTTAACTCCAGTTGCACCAACTAAAGCAAATAACTCAGCAACACTATTAGAGTAACCTTTAATAGCTACAGTAGTTCCATTTGTAACTGCAGAAACGTAAGCTTTTGCAGAAGCTGAACCATCAGCTTTAATAACTAATATAGTTTGACCTACACCAATTACGTTGTTTGCTGGAAGCGCTGCTAAAGCACCTAAGTTTGTAAGAGTAAGCCCCGTGTAAGAAACATGCAATCTATTTTGTTCAGACCAAACTACTTGATCAGACGTCATAGGAATTTCAGCTCCTACCATTTTTAAAAATCCTCCAATAGTTCTGTTACCGAATCTTTCAACTTCCGCTTCATAAACTTCTGGAATATACTGTTGTGCCCAGTTTGCGCTATCCGCATCTGCACTTGTAAAGTCGATATAATTTGTTGATAATACCGATTTTTTTGCGAAGGGTACTAAACCCGTTCCACCTGTTAATGCCATAATAAAATGTTTTAATGTTAATTTTTAAATGTTTTTTTAATCCTTAATTTTGAGGAATCAACACCACTAATTGCTTTTACTTTAAATCCTCCAATACTAACTTCAGAAGGCGCAGTCGACCTCGCTTCTGAACTAACATTCTTAGATTTCGCTACTACTTCTTTTACAGCATCAGCCTTGCCTTGCTCATAAAAGTGTTTTGCGATAGTATCCGCGTTTTCTGCAGCATAAATAGCTTTGTGATAACCTTTCGTATCCGTTACTTCACCTTTTTCGTTTAGGAACTTCCCAATAAGGTTGTTAATGTTGGATTGGCTTTCCGCAACTTTTTCTACATTTTGAACGCCGTATCTAAATGTTTTTTCACCTAATTTGAAATCAAAACCTTTGAAATCTTGGTTAAACATTTGCTTAGTGCTTTCTTTAAATGTTGAATGTTGTTGAGTTGCTACTTTTTGATTCTCATTATAACGGTTGAAAAACTCTGAAGCTTCATTTTGTTCTGGCGACAATCCGGGTCTCAACTTGATTTCCGAATAGTATTTGTCTTTCAGACCTTCTAAAAAGTTCTTTGCTTCTGCAACCTCTTCTTTTTTTGCGAGTTTCTTTTTTCGGATGTCTCGCTCCTCTTCAATATCTTCATCA
>Ga0209712_10002941_pt1 | contig 13910 bp, 14 predicted proteins | sample ArcOceMetagenome_FD_187443 | JGI IMG/M metagenome (GOLD analysis project Ga0209712, IMG submission 187443) | Marine eukaryotic phytoplankton communities from Arctic Ocean - Arctic Ocean - Greenland ARC118M Metagenome (SPAdes) (version 2) | ecosystem: Environmental > Aquatic > Marine > Oceanic...
TGTATAGAACAACACCGATAGTGGCGAACCAGAAATGCACGTTAACTAGCTTGGTGCTGTACATTGCACGCTGACCGAATAGCACTGGAATTAAGTGGTAAATTGAACCAATTGAAACCATTGCAACCCAACCTAGAGCACCAGAGTGTACGTGACCAATGGTCCAGTCAGTGTAGTGAGACAGTGCATTAACGGTCTTAATTGCCATCATTGGGCCTTCGAAGGTAGACATACCGTAGAAAGACAATGAAACAATTAGGAAACGCAGTACTGGGTCGGTGCGAAGCTTATGCCACGCGCCAGATAGCGTCATGATACCGTTAATCATACCACCCCAAGATGGAACGAATAAGATAATAGACATCACCATACCTAGTGACTGAGTCCAGTCTGGTAGGGCAGTGTAGTGAAGGTGGTGAGGACCAGCCCAGATATACAGAGAAATAAGTGCCCAGAAGTGAACAATTGAAAGTCTGTATGAATAAACCGGGCGACCAGCTTGCTTAGGCACGAAGTAATACATCATACCAAGGAAGCCCGCAGTCAGGAAGAAACCTACCGCGTTATGGCCGTACCACCACTGCATCATCGCATCTACGGCGCCTGCATACAGTGAATACGATTTAGTGAAAGACACCGGAATAGCCATGCTGTTACCAATATGAAGAATTGCAACAGTTAGCATGAACGCACCTAAGAACCAGTTCGCTACATAAATGTGCGAAACTTTACGGATTACTAGGGTTCCGAAGAAGTTGATGATATAAGCGACCCAAACCAGTGCCAATAGGATATCAATTGGCCATTCTAGTTCAGCGTATTCTTTTGAGCTAGTTAAACCCATAGGCAGAGTAATAACAGCTAAAACGATAACGGCCTGCCAACCCCAGAAGGTAAACGCGGCAAGCTTGTCACTGAACAGTCTTACCTGGCAGGTACGCTGAACGATGTAGTACGACGTTGCAAATAGCGCACAGCCGCCGAAGGCAAATATAACGGCATTAGTGTGCAACGGGCGCAAACGTGAGAATGTTAGCCATGGTGTATCGAAGTTAAGCATAGGTGCAAATAGTTGCGCGGCAATAAATACCCCTAGGCCCATACCTACAATACCCCAGACTATGGTCATGATGGTAAATTGCCTAACTACTTTATAATTGTAGTCAGGTTGTGCTTGGCTTATTTCACTCATTTTAATGAATCTTCCACTTCAAATGAACTATGGTCTCCAACTGCCGGAATAGTGCGGTCGAGACGTGTATCAGCAAGGAATAACGCTTCACACCGAGCTCGGAAAGAGTAATAATTATTGTCTCCAAGCCAGTTGGTACGCGGATGATAAGGTTTTTAATTACAAAAAGATACCATAAACTACCTAAGCTTGATCTCCGTCAATGAAGAAATATACAAAATTTAAGAAATGCTAAATAATCATAACAATAAACGATCAAAAAATTTACATACTCAACTGCCGTTGGTCGCCATCATCGTAGTAGCAGTGTGTGTTTATCTCGCGCATGAATTTCAATCATCAGCGTTGAACGAGAACGTCCTTATTAATGGAATAGGAAACAGCTGCAACTTTGTCAACGAAACTTGCGAATTCTTAATTGATGGTGAGTTGGCCATTGCCACATTCTCAACTATGCCTGAACCTGAAGAGTCGGTAACGTTAAAAATTTTAATTCCTGAAAATCAGGAAATCGAGAGTGCCTGGATTGAAGGGGTAAACATGTATATGGGTAAGATACCCGTATTACTAGATAATAATGCTAATGGCGTGTGGTCTGGTTGGTTTATGCTGGGAGGGTGCAGCGAACCGGTAATGAAATGGCAATTGCGGCTCAATATTAAAGATAAGGAAAGCCCAAACTACCTATACTTTGTTACGCAATATTGACGGTTATCAGACACATTTTTAAGAACCCGATATTGAGCAAGAATTTGGCAGAGATAACAAATGGCGAGCAAACCAGTTTTAGTTTGAGTCGATTCATATTAAACGCGTCAACAGTTAAAGAAACATAACAATAGTGCGCAGTAATGATGAGTGAATAGAATAGTAATAAAAACGGCCACCAATATGGCAGCCGTTATGTTTTATTAATGCTAGCGCATTACCTACATTTGTGATTGCAAGTAGTTTGGTAAGCCCAAGCGTTTGATAAGACCCAATTGCTGCTCTAGCCAATGGGCATGATCCATTTCTGTATCGTCTAATAGCACGATAAGCATGTCGCGGGTTACATAGTCTTTCTCGGTTTCGCAAAGTGCAATTACTTCGCGCAACTTCGCGTCTACTTCATATTCAACCCGTAAGTCGCTTTCAAGCATCTCAGGTACATCTTTGCCCACTTTGAAGCCAGTACGCTTCGTCATGTCAGGCGTACCCTCTAAAAACAGCATACGCTCAATTAGCTTGGTTGCGTGCCCACGTTCATCGTCAAATTCGTGGTCGATACGCTCATAAAGCTTGTTTAAGCCCCAATCAAGATACATCTGAGAGTGAATGAAGTACTGATCCATGGCGGCCAACTCATAAGAGAGTAGTTCATTTAAGCCATCGATGATTGCTTGGTTACCTTTCATTAGTCATCTCCCATTACTTGCGCTTGTAGATAATTTTCAATACCCATCGCATCAATTTGGTATTCTTGCGTCTCAATCCAGTCTAGATGCTCTTCTTCGTATTCAAGCAGGTCTTCAAGAAGATCTCGAGACACATAATCTTGTTTTTCCTCGCACAGCGCGATAGCGTTACGAAGGAGAGGAAGCTGCTCTTTTTGGAAACGTGCGTCGCAAGATAGCATTTCAGCGGTGTCTTCACCGATGTAAAGCTTGCCCAGTGCTTGTAGGTTAGGCAGACCTTCTAGAAAGAGAATACGTTCGATAAGATCGTCGGCCTGCTTCATATCCTTAATGGATTTCTTGTAGTTCTTTTCGTTGAGTTCTGAAAAACCCCAGTTTTTGAACATACGTGCGTGCAGAAAGTATTGATTTATCGAAGTAAGTTCGCTTGTTAGTACTTCGTTCAATTTTGCAACGACTTGTTTATCACCTTGCATTGTGAAAACCCTTTTAACCTATTTGCGTGAAGTGTAGTCTCATTTTAGCCCTTTGTCAAAAAATCCTTTTTAAAACATATGTTTACAAACGATAACGTTTCTCAATTCATCCATTGTTCGCATTTAGAACCGCATTACTGTTGCGTTTGGGCATAAGCTAAACTTTCTTCAGCAAAACCAAGTCCTGCTTCGGTAAAGAAATTAAACACTTTATCAACGCCGTTCTCTAGCAGGTGTGACACTTCATCTTCATAGCGGGCAATGGCCGCAACTTTACCGGTATACCCAGCATTTTTGAGCTGGCGAGTAATGTTGATAGAGTCTTGTATAGAAGGCAGTGCCAGCAACACTAACTGAACGTACGTTAAATCTAAGTTGTCCCATAAGTCTACGTCTTCGCCATCACCACAAATTACATTATATCCTTCAGATGACATTTCTTTAATTTTCTGTCTGTCAGCATCCATCCCCCACACATTAACGTCGCTTAGTTTTGACAACGCATTAAACGCTCCTCGCCCAACTCGCCCCATGCCCAAAACTAAAAACTCTGCGTTATTTAATGTTGGATAAATGTCTTCTTTCAAACGTTCTTCCTTCTCAAAACGTTTTATCAGGTGTTTGTAACTGTGGTATTGAGAATGGGAATTTCGATAGAGCACACTGGTAATAACGAACGAGATTGAAACAGCAAGAGCAATGACAACCAACCATGTATTAGCAATTAGCCCTAATGACACAGCTAAAGCACCCACAATAAGCCCAAACTCGCTGTAGTTAGATAGTACTAAACTGCTTAAATAGGCTGTTCGTCCGCGCAATCGTAACGACGTAAATAGGCCAAAAAAGAGCGCTGCTTTCAAAGGAATGAATAAACAGAAAATAAACGCAAGGGTAATCATGCCGAGATCAGGTAGCGCGGTGAGTCCGATGGTTAAGAAAAAACCAATTAATAAAAGGTCTTTAAAGCTTAGCAGCGACTTTGCAAGTTCTGATGCTTTTTCGTGTTGAGCCAGCATAATGCCAAAAATTAGCGCACCCAAATCACCCTTTATATTAACGAGTTCAAATACGTGGTAGCCACCTAGCGCCAAAATAAATCCAGTGAGTGGAAGTAACTCTCCGTGTCCAGACTTATTTAGCATCTTTTTAATTAGGGGCATCGCTGGGAATAAAGCTAGCAAGGCTAACGCCCATATAGAAGGAAGTTTGCCAGTTGCTACCACAAGGAAGACAACTGCGAACACGTCCTGCATTACTAAAATACCAATGGCCAAACGACCATGGCGAGTTTTGCTTTCACCGCTTTCCTCTAAAACTTTAACAACGCATACTGTACTACTAAAACTCAACGCAAAGGCAATAAGTGCCGCGCTCTTCCAGCTAAGTCCATCGACGAAATTTGCTGCAACGGCGCCTAAGAGATAAACACAACACGTAATAATGCCAACCCAAACAAGTGTGTGGGTTACACTGCCAGCCCAAACCTCCCGTCGGCTTAAATCTCTGATATTGAGTTTTAACCCAATAGTGAAAAGCATAATCGTAATGCCCAAATTAGCGATTTGGGTTAAATCTTCGGTTAACGTATAACCTGCAAAATTGAGTAAAAAACCGGCAACGAGATAGCCGACAAGAGGAGGAATGCCGATGAGTTTAACTGTTAAGCCGCACACAAATGCGAAGAGAAGAAATGCATACTCCATGAATTACCTTTCAAAATGTTGAACGTAAAATCCGTTATTCTCAGATAAGGTTATAATATCTAGCACCAAACGATGTCTTGAGGTTTTGTAAAACCAGCTAAATAGCTTAAGGTTTCTTCTTTAAATGCAAACCTTAGACTAGCACGTAATAATCTGTTTTCGCAGCTAAAAAAACAGAAAAAGCGACAATTGTGGGTTATGCGTAACCATGTTAAGTTCGCCCTATGGTAATAGATTGTCGCTATATTTCAGTGAATTAACGCAAATATAAAACTGGTTCGCTTGTTTTGGTGTATTGATGACTGCAGTGAGCATAATATGTGCTGAGGCATGCCGAATTAAAGAAGGAATTTGAATGCGATTTACTATATTAACGGTACTCTTACTACTTGTGGCTTTTAACGTAATTATTGGAGTACTGTGGGCACCAGTTTGGTGGTTCCTTCTGCTCTCTATTACTCTATTAATATTTGGGCTATATGATGCATTTCAAAATAAGCATGCAATCCTCAAGAACTTCCCACTAATCGGCCGCGTTCGATGGACTGTCGAAGGCCTTAGGCCTTATATACAGCAATACATCATTGAAACAGATACCGGTGGAGCACCGATCTCCAGAATGTTTCGCTCTATTGTTTATCAGCGTGCAAAAAATAGTCGAGAAACCGTACCTTTCGGTACACAGTTAGACACTTACAAAGATGGATATGAATGGATTGGCCATTCGCTGTCTGCACGAGAAGTAGAGGATATGGACGAAGACCCCCGAATTACGGTAGGGGGCCCGCATTGTAAGAAACCTTATCGAGCAAGTGTATTAAATATCAGCGCGATGAGTTTCGGGAGTTTATCAAAAAACGCCATTCTCGCGCTCAATAAAGGCGCGGCTAAAGGTGGGTTTTATCATAATACCGGCGAGGGAGGTTTAACGCCTTATCACTTAGAGAATGGCGGCGATATTGTCTGGCAAATTGGGACGGGGTATTTCGGTTGTAGAACTAAGGATGGCGGCTTTGATGCGGATTTATTTCAAGAAAAAGCCAATCTTGAAAGCGTTAAAATGATCGAAATTAAGCTTAGTCAAGGTGCCAAGCCTGGACATGGTGGCATCTTGCCAGCATATAAAAATACCCCAGAAATTGCTGAAATAAGGGGCGTTGAACCTGGCACGCAGGTTGATTCACCACCCAGACACAAAGCTTTTTCAACACCATTGGAAATGATTGATTTTATCACGCAGTTAAGAGAACTCAGTAACTTCAAACCCATAGGTATTAAGCTTGCCTTAGGAAGAAAAAGTGAATTTATAGCTATGTGTAAAGCCATGGTAGAGAAGGGGGTTACACCCGATTTCATTACCGTCGATGGTGGTGAAGGAGGCACTGGAGCGGCCCCTCTAGAGTATTCAAATTCTATCGGATTTCCCCTTCGTGAGGCGCTGGCATTTGTTGATGACTGTCTAACGGGCTTTGGACTGCGAGATAAAATAAAGATCATTGCCTCGGGCAAGATTATTACCGCATTTCAGTTGGCTAAAAACCTTAGTCTAGGGGCTGACATATGCAATAGCGCCAGAGGCATGATGCTGGCACTGGGCTGTGTACAATCCCTGTCGTGCAATACAAACAGGTGCCCGACCGGGGTTGCGACGCAAGATCCCAAGCTCGCCAAGGGGCTAAATGTCGAAGATAAATATGAAAGGGTTTATCGATTCCACAAAAAAACCGTGCTTGCGTTGATGGATATTCTTTCTTCTACTGGGCACATAAGCACAACTGAGTTAAACAGAACCCACATATTTAGAAGGGTCGATCAATGCCACGTAGCGCGCTACGATGAAATTTTTCCGCTCGTCAAAGCGGGTAGTTTTCTAACTGACGAGGTGCCTGACCGATTTAAACTCCATCTACAGGAAGCCAATGCTAAGAGTTTCATGCCCTGCAGTTTATTGGCCGAGATTGAAAAAGAAACAAAGGCTGTTTCCTAGTTATATTAGCAATGCCTTATGAATGTATAAATTAAAGCCCCAACGGAAGTGATGGGGCTTTTTTACTATAAATTATTCTGTCTTGTCAGGAATGCGTAATTGATAGAGACGGTAATCACTCGTTCTGTAGGGCGTAACTTTATATTTGGGTTGTAAATATGCAACTAAATCTATTAATTCTGATACCGTAAGTTCATCGTTCACTACTCGCATCAACGATACGCCGTCTTCGCTCGTAAAGCTTGCTGGTTGACGAGGTGTAAGCTTATGAGACGGATTAATAATACTGGTTACAAGTTCTCCATATGTCTTAATTCGACCACTGCTACCGCCCAACGGTATTGGTTTTGCCAATAGATACTGAGCGTTTTCCGGCTCTTCTTCTCCAGCTATTCGATGGCAATCCTGGCACTGATACTTTTTGAAAACTTGATAGCCTTGTTCCATATTACCTTCGGGGAGGCTAAATCCTCTTGGTGAATTCGCTCCTTGTTCGCAGGCAAAAAGCAAGAGTGTAGCTAGTAGTAATGCTGTAATTCTCATCATCAACTTCTCCGGTAAACGTGTGAATATTTCAATATGCCTTAATTGCTTACTAATTAGTATGGCTTATCTAACCGAACAAATATTGACCTAGCGCAATGTTAAACTAGATTCATAGGATTACTATCTGGGTGATTATTGTGAAGGTATAACTGAATTTTCATGCTTTCTCATCAGAAGCCAAGGAGAAACTCCATGCAAAGCTACGACACTATTCTTGTACCGATCGACGTTTACTCTGACTACGAGTTGGTCGTTGAAAAAGCTATTGCTGTAGCCGGTAATAGTCATAAAATTCATCTTCTTTATGTTGCTTATCCCCAAACAAACATGGAACCCTATGGATTATTTTTAGAGCGAGATTTTTCAGAAGAAGTAAGGGAACAAGCATTAAGACAGTTAAAAGACGTAGCGACAAAGCACGATATTCCGTATAGCCACGTGAATGTAGAAATCGGTTCGCCCGCTGATGAAATTCACCATATGGCGGAAAAAATAAATGCTGACCTTATCGTTGTGGGCACTCATGGGCAAAGTGGACTTCGCTTGTTATTAGGCTCTACGGCAAACGCAGTATTACACGGAGTGAAAACTGATGTGCTTGCAGTTAAGGTCTAAATAGAAAGGGAGGGTTGTTTGAACCCAAAAGATGCTTTCCGTCATGTAGTTGTAATGAACGTTCGATAGCTTAACAATTTTTGTGAGTTTGAACGATGATTGTAAAACGGAAGGGTCTATCAAGGGTTCTTTACGCCACTTATTATTCGATAAAAGGTTTAAGATCAGCGTTTGCAAGTGAAGCCGCAGTGAGGCAAGAAATTTTCGCGATGCTATTTCTTGTCCCATTTGCAGTTTATGTTGAAGTCACCAACGTAGAGCGTATCCTTCTAATAATGTCGCTATGCGTTGTATTGATAACAGAGCTTCTCAATACCGCTGTTGAAAAGCTCTGTGATCATGTATCAACAGATATTCATCTACTCATAGGCCGAGCAAAGGACATTGGCTCTGCAGCAGTATTTGTTAGCCTGTTACTAGCCGCATTTGTTTGGCTTACTATTTTATTGTGAATAGTTAAACGAAAATCCATCGACGTAAACCTAAAGTGCCTTTATCTTTTTATCACAACACTCATTAACTAAAGTACGAATAGTGCTGTCTAGATTTTTGATATGAGAATAGTGAAGTGAGGTCTCGCCGCCATTGCTAATGTCTTTTATAGTGAACACCACATCATCGTCATGAGATGTGACACATATTCGAACGAAATCTTCAGACTGTGCTAGTGGAACATGAAGATAAAGTGGTTCATTATGTGAATTTAGATATTCCACCGCAGCTTCTTTCGTTTTGAAAGGGTCTTGTTTTTCCGGTTGGATATGCCAAGAAGAAGATGGGACGACCAATTCTGCAAGTAATTTTCCGTGCTTGGTATCAATTCCACTGCTCATGTAAAACTCCTTTATTTAAAAGCATTAACGCATCGCATTAGCGGTTAATCTCCCACACGCAGATGCGCATAATATTTATGTACGGTACTTATACGACTTTGGTTTCAATAACAGGATAATGAGTAAAAATAGGGGGGCGAGCACGATATGTTTTAGTAGGGCTGGGTTACGCGTAACGAGGTAACTAAAAGAGAGAAACGTAAGCTTTTGAATAAAATGGCCATCATCGTTTTCTTTTAGCAGACAGCTTCGCCATACCTCCGCGTTTTACGTTCGCTTGTTTAGTATAGTGCCCCGGCATTTCTGGTGATTGCCATCCGCCAGCAAGCTGAAGTTCCGGAAGAGATGCGCCATCTTCCGCAAGTGAGACTGCACCGCCAACGCGCCCACTGTGAGGCGTAATGTTTTCCGTTATTCCTGCACGAAGTGCTATTCGCTGCCAAATTCTATAAACACTAGAGTAATTTAATACGTTCGCCATGTGACTAGGAATATTCTCATCAAACGGTAAAAGCGCCGTTTTGTGATTTGTAAGGCGTCGAAAAAGAATACCTTTATGTAGACCTCGTAGGTCTGATAGCTCCCTAGGCATTTTTGTTTTAGGGTCAAGATTGGCTTCGTTTATATATTCTTGAATCATAGAAATGGTACTTGAAGAAACGAACCTGTATTGGCCTTGACCTGATTGATCACTTTTAGAAGAGACAACAAGCAAGGTATTATTACGAGCAGATATGTGATCGACACAAACCCGAACTAATTCATCGGCGCGCAACAATGCATCAAACATTAGATTAATGATGGCGATGTCTCTCAACTCTAAAAGAGAATCAGGAATGATGGCGTTATTAATCTGTTCTAGCATTTCAATGGTAAGTGGTACTGCTTGCTTGTGAGACAAACGATATTTTCGATTCTCTATCAGGGACAAGCGAATAAAGTCTCTTAGATACGCTGAGCGTATAATCGGATTTGGGAGTTTTGCAACCCCAAGAAATTTACTAAGAGCAGAAAGGCGACGCTTGATAGTTCTGTAGGCGAGGGGAGAACGGCATAACTCATCTACGTACTGCTTGATACATGTTTCATTGTGGGCGAAGTCATTAGTAAAACCTTGGATACCAGATTGTTTGCAAAAAATAGCAAACTCATTGTAATCACTAATATATGCTCGTTGCGTGTTATACGGCAGCTTAGTGAAAATATCATGGTAATAGTGTTCAAAGCTATGCGCTGTAGACGCGTCACCAGGTGTGATTATTTGGGCATTCAAATTAAGAGTATTATTGTTGCTCGTATAGTTAAACTCCAACGTTTCTTCGTGCTGTGTATCGGTGTTATCTTTGTCACGTGAGTAAACATTACTACGGGGCGCACCCGTCGACTTTTGCGGTAAAAATCGTGAAGTATTTTGTTTAGGGGACATTAATAGGCCTTTACTGACAGTAATGATAACGACAATTAAGCTACAATAATTATTTGAATAAACATTGTATAGTACTGATTTATAGAGATATTCACGCATGATAACTGTAATTATCATGCGCGAATAACTGCAAAGTCTTTTAGATGCGACCCAGTGCTATCGACCTTCCTTGTGAAGTTTCGCTACATGTCTTTGTTTATTGCCTGCACTCTATCACACTACTGTATAATTAAACAGTGTTGGTATGTTCGTTGTCGATACCCGTTAAATAGACGCATCCTCAAGCTAGATTTTCACAATTTTTAGCTATTTCATATCGCGTTCTACGTGAAATCTACAAGGCAATACCTCTATTCTTTGTTCAGATTTCACGTAGCGTCGCCTGAAATGTGAGCACTTATTATGACTTTTAAAACAATGCCTATTTTAAAACGGCTAAGCACTATGGCGTTTGTACGAGTGTTTGCTGCATGTTGTTAGGCAATGTTCTTAATCGCCCTTTGTGCATAACGATAATAGCAAAGCCGTTAGCGGAGAATATGTAGGATAGGTGACCGATACGGCATAAACAGCTCTTCATAGAAGTAAACACCAAGGCCGCTCTCGATATGGTAGTTTTTAATTATGCTAACAGTAACGTTTATCATCGACCATGAACAAAAGTGAATTCTAATTAAGAAGCTATTTTAAATAACCCACGATTTTGAAATTTTACTTTTATAAATACAATGCCAGCTGAGTGCTGAGGAACATATTTTTTTCCTTAACTAGCTGACTGAACAAGTGCGGCCGCCTGTGACCAAGATTATTTATCTAGTTTTATGAATTCCGAACTTAAAAGTAAGTAGCTAATAAAGAACATGAAAGTTTGATAATGCTCGTATTTTAAATAATCGAAACTACTTATTTTTTTAGTTTTTTGTTTTTCAGGAATGCTATAAGTATTTTATCAACGTCATATTAAGGTCCATAGAGTTGAAAAAATAAATAATTCAAATCGCTAAACAATCAATTACTAGTTACATCAATATAAAGCACAATTTAAAAAGAGAGTGCTGAAATTATCTAAACAACGATTGAAAAGAAGCTTATCTATTTGAGACTTTAGGTTAAGAATAAAAAGAGCGTCACATATTTCTTTCTACTGAACTCGCTATATTTATCAATAAACAATCTCTAACCACTGGTTTCGAATAACACCTCAGTTCTATTGCTTATTTACATAGTCTATTTAACATAATATACATTATGCGTAATTAAGTGTGTGGACGATTAGGGCGATGATGTCGCTCTATTTGGTTGTTTTGGTGGCTGTGATTACTCACAGACTTTTAGTTATAACTGCCTTGTACGGCTCAGCATCACGCTGAGGCGTACAAGGACAGTTAAACAATTTATGTGGTTTGGGATTACTTTAGTGTGCATATTGCTGAATTAAATACCTGCTTATAGTTTGTTTCTAAGTAATTCGCTAACGCCTGCTTAATTCCATAATCGCTGTCTTCATCGGGTGTCAGTTCTGCTAGATAACGTACCGCTTGGATTGATTTTTCAAGCTCCATTAAGTCACGGATTAATTGATGTGATCTGTTTTTTCTAGACATGATTCTTAAGTCCTATAGACGATCTGTATTTAAATTCAGTTAGCATTTAACGATGTAAATTCCCAAGCTGGTTATGTGAACTTTCCAAGGACTAGAAACAATTTCACCTGTGCTTTTCAGCAATATTCCTCCGCCTTTAGCTCGACGTGGTTTGTCGTCGATAGTTGCAATTTCTTTTACCCATGTTGGCATCAACCACCAACAACGTTCATTTTTGGCGGCATCAGATAAACCGCCACAGCCCATAATTCGACAGCCCTTTGGGAATGCGTCTGTATCATCTTTTGACAGGTATTTAGCCAAGTAAGCAACGGGACGCTTAACCCATTCAATACGCGTCATGCCATGTGGCCACCAACCTTGTTTATCTGGTTTAGGCAACGTAATGCCCCGTGGAAGCCATAAAACAACGTGGTAGTGCACTGCCCCACGCTTTTGTAGCTCAGCAACCCACACATAGCGCACAGCAATTTTTCTACGCTTACACCATTGCCTTACAAGCCTTAGGAAGTAACTCACATTATCAGGACGCCAATCATCAACGTTTCTGTAGGTCAACGTGACCATAGCGCGACGATAACGCGTCTTGGTGTGCTGTAAGTCTTCTTCGTGGAGTCTGGCCGCTGTGAGCGTGCCGTGTTTCATTCTTCTAAGGCGAGTTTGTAAACGGTCAACCTTGTGTATTTCGGTTGGCGTTCCACTTGTTGATAAAGAGATAAACCCAGGCGCAGTTCGCTTGGTAATTTGACTATCGAGGTCGTTTTTGGATGGTTTTTCGTCAGATTGCTGTTTTGCACTAAACTTTTCGCATGAAATATTTTCATGCGAACGGTATGCTAGACGAGCCGATTCACTGACAGAATCAGTTTGTGTTAGTAACATTGCCGTGTTACTCCTTTTGCTAGGTCTGTAACAACGCGCATAGAGAGTTGCCGCTCTCTAGACGCATCCCAGAAGCCTGACTTTGCCGAGTCGGGCTTCTTACTTTCTGGCTATCCACAGCCAACGTCCACAAACATACTTCACATCACTTGCTTAGAACAGCAAAAAAAGCGCAAATAAAAAAGACCAATTAATTTAATTAATACAATGGTTTATTAGAATATTAGAACCTTAGAATACGAGAATATTAGAATACGGGAATCTAAGGTAAGAAATCGGTCAAAATGACAGTAGAGTGGACTGTTATAGTAAGGCCACTCTCGAGTGTTTTACCGTGGGAAACCACGGTAAAGTTCGGGTGTCACAGACCCCCGAACTAAAAAGCCTTGTCGCTGCGCTCCGGTTAAGCAGGAAAGGAAAAGCTGAACGCTTTCCCCTAAAGTGAATGAGTTCCTTTCAGGAACTCGCTGTCACCGCTCCGTCGATGTTTACCATGCAGACATGGTAAACATGGTCGCTACATGCCCTTTGGGCATTTTAGCCCATTTTGGGAACTTTAATTTTTGCGATATTGACGGCAGTGATAGGAGGAATAAAAGGTACAGAAAACTTAATTCTACTTGTCTTAGAATCTAAATCTTTATCAGTGTTTGTTTTATCTATGCTACCTGCAATTACCTTAATCCCACCTTTGATAGCTCCTTTTTCTGTATTCGAATTGCTGTTTTCTGTTGTTACAGCGATATCAAAATCAACTTTTTGAAGATGAGAGTCTACGTGATGAGAGTCTATAGTTCCTTTGTCGCCAACCCACGCCGGATTGATAGCACAAGATATGTCTTGTTCTTTAAGTTGTTCTATGGAAGCCTGAACACCTTGATTGATCTCTACTAAAGTTGCAGTAATAAAATCTTTTAACTCCATTTTATAGTCCTTTATTTTGACATGAATAAACCAGTAACTTTGACGACAGAACAACAGCTACTTTTGGTACGTATGCCGTGTAGGCTACGTGGCACGTACATTACATGGTTACTTGGTTTCGATCCATATTTCCTCATGAGCCGCGAAACTTACTACCGCCATGCAGAAGAACTAGCAACAAAATACGGTATTGAGATACGCAAAAAAAGCCCGTATTATCAGTCAGATAGCCAGACTATTTAATATACATTATGCGTAATTAAGTGTGTGGACGATTAGGGCGATGATGTCGCTCTATTTGGTTGTTTTGGTGGCTGTGATT
>Ga0209712_10002942_pt1 | contig 13909 bp, 10 predicted proteins | sample ArcOceMetagenome_FD_187443 | JGI IMG/M metagenome (GOLD analysis project Ga0209712, IMG submission 187443) | Marine eukaryotic phytoplankton communities from Arctic Ocean - Arctic Ocean - Greenland ARC118M Metagenome (SPAdes) (version 2) | ecosystem: Environmental > Aquatic > Marine > Oceanic...
GTCTTCATTTGTGTTGACAGGGAAGCAACCACCTGCGATTACATAAAACCACAAAGTTCTATCAAATCATTTTGTGGACTTGAATACCTGTATTATTTCTTGTTAGCTGCTTCTTCTCTCCTTTTTAAATGCAAAGAACGCGGTAGTTAATTGTGAAGTTCGTTTTTTACCATTAAAAACTGAAACGCATCATGGATACCAAAGATCTCACACTACACAAGGAATATAATTCTGATGATTCCTCATGCCTTCGTAGGTCATCTCGGCTGAACACTGCAGCTACTGCATCAGAGGCGACCGTTGTCTCAAATGATGTTGAAGAGAAACTCATCACACTCACACCTGCAGTAGGTGCCGATTTTCGGCACTCAACATCTTCGACTGACATCAATGCAACATCTCACAAGCACATCAGAATCACGTCTTCTTCAACCAATATTTCGGTTTTGACGCAAGGCACAATGCCTTCTTCTGCCGCCTTGCATTCAGATTCTGCTTGTGAAGGATCTACAGCGCGGAGGAGTAAAAGGATTACTTCTGCGCGCCTGGAATATAAAAGAAAGCAAAAGACTCGTCTCTTCGTTAATCCTTCTAAATCGTCAGACTTTGAGGCTTTTGTATACCAAAGTGAGAAGTTGCCAGGTCAAACTGTGGTGGATTCTGATTTTATTCCTCCTGTGAGCATCAACAACAAACGAGCCAAAACATCTGAGACGAGTTATTCCATCGAGTGCGGAAAACCCACCACGTCTATTGCGTACTGCATAACGCCTACCTTATTCTCGTCATGCCAAGACTCCCTTACACTCACGTATTTGTATAAGTCTGTGTATGGCACTGACTATTTCGCCTCACTGATGGAAAGAGAGAATACTGAATTTGATAAGCGGGCTGAATCTGTCTCTCGGCACTCTCCAACTCTGTTCCGAGCTGGTGCAAGGCCTAGAACACGCAGTATCTGTAGAGAGGAAGAAAAAGAAATGTCTCGAATTGTTCGAACTGCTCCATTCTATATGTCAAGCAACTTTCAATTCCATATCTCATTAGAGATGAGATCTATTCTTATTGGTTGGATAATCAGTGTGGCAAAGGACCTTAAGTTAATGCACGAAACAATCCACTGTTGTGTGAAAGTGCTTGATCGAGGCCTAGAGAAAATTGAAATGACAACTGAAACATTTCACGCGTATGGATGGTGAGTTTTCCAATCTTTGTCGGCGTCTTTCTTCATTTTTCCTCCGTTTCTAACTGGCATTGACTTCCAACAAACATAAAGTGCCTGCCTCTTGCTTGCAGTCAAGTTGAACGAAGTGAAAGCAGCAAAGGCTGTGGACGTTTCCTTCTTCACTGATGGCGCGTGTACTACAAATGAAATCTGCAGCATGGAAATGCAAATTTGCATGGCTCTCAACTTCGATTTGCAATACGTTACTTCATTTCACTTCTTGGATCATTTTCTTGACGCGTCCTTCACGATGAGCATCTCTAGCGATAACGACTTAGATGCTGCGACCGTTAGGTACAACCCAAAGCTACATGCAATGGCCCTCTTCATCTTAGAAACATCTCTTTTGATCCCTTCATTAGTAGATGTGAAGGACAGCCTTATCGCCGCCGCGGCCTTGTATCTCGCGCGAGCTCTCGTGGGCGTCGGTGAAGTGATCTGGAATGACCAGCTCGTTCACCATTCTAGATATCGAGTCGAAAACCTGTCCGAAATTGTATCTCTGCTTCACCATTTCCTACAACACATGGAGGGCAATGAAAATATGAGAGCGACATTGAAAAGGTTCAATACCGCTGATTATCACTTTGTCCCTCAAAAGGTATCTATCCTTCCCAGCGATCTAAAACTACCTTGAGATAGAGTTGCGCCAGATGAAGATGAAATCTAAAAATCTTGCGCAATACAAGTACATATTCATATTATATAACTCAACTAAGAGTTGCTACCTGCTAAATTCAATATAAGACATACGATCAATATTATTCTTGATTTGATGTAGAACAATACCGTTTTCGGCAAATATTGTCAAACTGCAACATATACTAGCTGACTTTCTTTGAAACGTTCACAGTGGTCCATTTGATGTCCTATTCTTAAAGAAACAGTGTGCCACTCATTGCCTTGGTCACAGTCCCTGTTATTTTTATTCCACCTTCTTCTAACAGGGTGCACTCGATAATTCCTCCCCTTTCCGATTTCTGCGCACCTACAATAAAGTCTTTCTCGAGTTTCTTACCGAAGTAAGGTCCTAACACGCAGTGAGCTGACCCAGTTACAGGATCTTCGTTAATGCCTACCTTCGGACCAAAGAACCGCGAAAAGAAGTCTGCTCTTTCACCAGATTCTCTTAGTTCCTCAGACACGAGACAGCAAACAATCAATCCGCGAGTGTACCCATCAAAAGTCTTCATTGGACTAAAGTCAACATCTGCCGCCTTTGGCATGGATAAGAAAGCATCTGTCGTGACTTCCACCAGTAAGTCGTCCCCGACATCATCAAGACCAACTTGACACAAGGCAGACTCAAAATCTTCATCGGTCATGGAGGGGAAAAGTGAATCTTTGATCATTTTCTTAGCTGCAATTGCAGTGTCTGATCCAGCTTCCAATAGGATGGTTTGCTTTGATGGGAACTCCATGATAATTTTACTACTTCCGCTTCCATTTGCTGCTGGCTTTGCTTTGAGCACATCATTATTTGCATGAAACAAAACGGACACGTCTCTCTTCCCTGTTTCTGCCAATTTCTCGCAAACGATAGACGATGCGGCGAGAGTCGCGTGGCCACACAAATCGACCTCTGTTCCATTACATGTAAAGTATCGAATGCCGTATTGCAAACCTACGCTGACTTTCTTTTCCCAGATGAAGGCAGTTTCACTCAAATTAAACTCCCGAGCGACCAATTTCATCCATTCCTGATTATCTTCAAAAGTAGGGTCAAACTCCTGGTCGTCGTCTGTATTCAGTTGCCCACCGTCGGTAATCAGGACAACTCCCGCTGGGTTTCCCGTGCCTTTGCCAGATGTACAAATGGGACTAATGCCAACCATACCGCCGGTATTCGCCATTGCAAAACTATCCATGATCCAGCACTCATAAGTCTTTGTCTTTTCAACGATATCATGTTCTAGGTTTTCTAGAAGCATCTCGCAATCATACCAGTCTTCCTTCCCATGATCAATTTTACTTTTTCCCAAAACACCAAAGCCACTGCGTAGATAAAACCCAACATTGTTCATTTTGGTAATCAGAACTACCTTCTCAATAGGGTATTTCAATTTCACACTCTGACTTTTTCTAATTTGTTCCACAGAGTTGAGATAATTCGCCATTATTTGCGTTCCTATTCCTTTCTTTCGATGTTTTTTCTCCACCACAACTGAATGAATGGCGAGGAATTTCCCCGATGGATCATGTGATGACATTGACTCTTCGTCGAATGTATGACATCTTGTTCCAGCGATATATCCAATAATTTGTCCCATTCCATTGAGTGAATTTCGATTATCTTCTACAACTGTTGAAATTGCCACCGGTACTGCGTTACTACTGGTACCGGTACCGGTACTGGCACTGGTACCAATACTGCCACTATTATCGATGGAAGAAACGCTACTGTTGTCATTATTGACTTTGTCATTGGTTGCAACTGCAAGGTTAGGAAGTGGTTGGTCCAATAATACCGCACAGCGGAAGAAGGACGCTGCGTGGTGTTGACGGTATTGCAATTGAGCTCTACTCGCAGCTTCGTCAGGGGGGTAGGATGCCTTTTCAAGAGCATAGATTCGTGCCAGATCTGTTGGGCAAACGTTACGAAAGAGTAACTGCGGTTCAGTGGACTGTTCCGGTTCCGGGGTTGGGGGTGGCGTGGAGGTGGAGGTCATTTGTGGATCAAGCTACTGCAGTCAGTGAGATATGAAAATGTATAAAGTGAGAGGTGAGTGAGACATATAATTTGGAAAGAGACGTTCGCTTCGAAGTTCAAATTTCAAAGTGCGGTTTGTGTTGCAATGCAGCAGCAAGCTGTACCAGTATCATACTGTAATACAGCAGAATTCAAAATCGATCGTTGCATTCAGATCAGGAGTAGAAACCAGTTTCGATCTTGGATTTCAAATCAATCCATGGACAATTGTTCTGTGTATACTGTAGAGTATAGTGACCGACTGTATCAATATCAACGCAACGGCTCTACACTATTTTGCAAAAATCAATGCATTTCCTACGAAACGAACGCAAACGCAGCCAAGACAAGACCTGAACTTACCTAAGTGACGAGTTCCGAGACACTATGATGATGGATACTGGAGGTTGCTATTGTAATAAGTTTCTTTCGTGCAGAAGCAAACAAAGAAGTGAGGATTTTAACAAAACAATGATTTCGTCAAGAATTCAGAACAATGTACAATGTACTCGTAAAGATCAAATTATTTCTGCTCTGGCTTTGACTTGACTATTGATGAATGAATACTAACTATACTGTGCCGCCTATACATACTGGTAGTATTCATACCCATGAATATGAATAGTATAATACAGCAAATGTACATTCATCTCAAGGAGTGAAGGGAAGTCCAAACTTTTGACCTTGATGCGATATTGCGAGTGTCACGCTATTTTTCATTCCACCCATCACTTCCATATCTTACCTTACTTCTTGCGGGAATACGATAGTCTACAGTGAGTGAGTCTGAAGTCACAAGAAAGATTGAATTCGTCCGAACAAATAAGAGAGACCACCCCAAATAGGAAATGAGGAACGTAAAGAGTTCTTAAATCAATCCCAAGGATCTCCTAGCTTGTTAGCTTGCTAGTACGGATGGATAGCCAAAGAGGTCACTGCTTGTCGAACGGATACCGACCGGAAGGAAAGGAAAAGAAGCTTGGAAGCTTGCAACGCTTGCTTTTCCACAAACAGTCTTCTCGCCTCCTCCTCTCTTCCCGTCGTCTCTCACTAACTCACGTCGTCGGGCCGTGCTTCGGTCCCCCAACACAACAAAAAAGAGAGAGGAGGGACAGTCTCAATCCTTCCCCTTTCCTTTTCATTGATTTCTTATTCCTTGTTTGTAAAATGACTAACTTAGCTTCTTGTCCAAATTATCGTTTGTATCAACTATCAACAAGGTATCAATCACAAATCCAGAAATCGCAAAGACAGCAAACAGTTCCATTTTTCTCACACAAAGAAGGGCGACCTCTGTCAAAACAAGGCCTTTCATCAGAGATCGTCTACTCGTATGGCCATAAGAATGACTGAATGCTTTGCAGCAAGAATATCTCCTCCTCACACGGCTGACGAACTTGTTGCTTGAAGTAAGAAATCAACACCAACGAATACTATTATTGTATTTTATATTGTCGTCCTTCACTACTACACGTAGTCCTGTAATGCAGAATCATATTTCAAGGCTCTAATAGGTAGTAGTGTACGCCGCACAAGAAAAGAGAAATTATGTCCCAGGACTGAAAACAACACAAAGATCTGGGCAATGAAATCGAGGACGCGTTTTCGTTTAGTCACACTTTTCCTTCAGCTCAGCAGCAGACATAAGAAGTAACTGAAAAGCATGTGGCTGACCATACATGCAGCCACATACATATTGAATATCCATAGCAGAGCAGAGTGAAATTTCTTTTTGGACTTTTGTACCCTCTGCGACCTCCACCAGCGAAGATCCACGGGCAAATGCAATATTTTCATCATAAAACAAGTGCTCATCATTGTGGAGCTTTTAAATTTCAATGGTCTAAAACTAATACTGAATACTTCTTTTCCATGCATTTTACCAGGGTCGAAGCCTGAAATTAGAAATGTTAGAAAGATGGGGAAATTTAACGGATCAATACACACGAGAGAACACAGGTGGTGTGTTGCTTAAATTATTAAGGAGGAACGAGAGTATTAGCAAAGACAAAAACTTTAAAGGTCTGGCAATAAAAAGTCTCCTGACCAACTTCAAACTATGTGTGATTACTGCAGATTTATGGTACCGGTACCTAGTTATCAAGAAAGCTACTGTACCTGGGGCGGGGTTGAATAATTCGTTCAGTGTTCACTCGTCAGCATTGCACAAACTAATAGAAGTGCAAAATAGTAGCCTGCAAACGCGCAATTCCTGCATCCTGCAGCAATCCACATCTCAAGCTATTGTACGTACACTAGTGCATATTATAAACTACACGTGTATAAATAAATATTTGTATTAATAATAGTAGCACGTCCACGTAGTCCTGCGGCGCTTGAAATTGTTCATTTTTTCGAAGGCGAAAAGCGTTAATATGGCGTTACGACCTTTTGAACTCATTCGTTTCATTTTGCTTCTTTTCTTTAAATTTGTGGAACTGATTGACTGATGGGTAGTTAGAGCTCGCTACCGGTCCTGTGTAGGCTACAGTAGGCTCTAAAATCCCGCACACCAAAGCAGCAAGTGTTCGTTTGTGCACATCACTGATCAGCAGCATCGGATCACTCTGACAATGAGTGAAATAACTACTTGGAATTGCGATATCTGCAAGGTTGCTTGTTTCGAGGACTACCATGAAGCAGTGGCCCATGAAGCTAGTTGCAAAGGACCCGCTGATGCTGCTGCTGCTGTTTCAAGTGCTAATGCTAGTAATGGTGCTAATGCACCTATTGGCCAGCATCATCCCAACATAAATAATAATGGCGGTGCTATGCAGCAACACCAACACCAACAGCACCAACACCAACAGGGTCAACCGTGGTCATCTCCTGCTATGATGAACCAAGGACGTCCTTCGGCACCGCAAGCGGGACAAACACACGCTAATGTTAATACAAGTCATTACAATCAAATTCATTCTGCTGCTGCAGTTAATCAACGCCATCCACAACAGCAACAACCGCCGCAATATCAACAGCAGCAACAGCCGCAGCAGCAACAACAGCCGCAGCAACAACAATCACAGCAGCAACAACAACAACAACAACAACAACACGCACCGATGATGCCGAATGTGCGTGTACCGAATCCAATCATGAATCGAGGAGTTGCTCAGCCTCCTATGACAAATCAAGGACACATTCGCCACACCAATTATAAGCATCATCAGTATCGGCGTTCTGGTGTACTTCAAAACTCTAATCAGCAAAGTAATCCCAATCCCAACGCCGCCCCTGTGCCTGCACCCGCTTCGGTGCCTGTACCCGCTCCTGCTCCTGCTCCTGTTTCTCATAATAATCCATCGCGGAGACCAAACAATCCGACGAACCAACAAAGCCAAAATCATCTTCCACAGACTCGAATTCCTAATCTTACATATGACCATGTCACTGGAAAACCTGTGCAAACTATGTGGACATGCGATATCTGTCAAGTAAAAGATTTTCAAACTTACGAGGAGGCAGTTGCTCATGAAAAAATCTGTGCAGGTGGTGGAGAACAAGATTTAGATTCAAATGCCAATGCCAATGTACGTTCAAATATAAATAGCTCCGTGGTAACTGCAACTTCAAATGGAACTGGAACTGGTATGAATGGAGATACTGCTGTACATGCACATGTACCTGAACCCGAACCTTCACCGCCCCAAAATCCTGCATTGAAAATACCTATTCCACCGCCTATTAAAGAACCCATCCCGCCAGGATCTGCGAAACCGCTCATGGGAAATTGTTTTTTATGTGATATTTGTAAGAAGGCTTACTTTAGGTCATTCAGAGAAGCAGAATATCATGAAAATTTGTGCGAAAAGAATCGGGATCGGAATATTGCTCTGGCGGCATATCAGGCTGCGAATAAAAAGTTTCGAGCGGAGCAGGCTGCGTTGGCGTTGGCAAAGAGACAAGTTGCAAGTGTGCCAAAAAATACGTATGTGAATTTCCATGTACATCATGCACAATCTCAAGAATTAGACAGAAATGGTTCGGAGGTAGCGCCAGGTGATGCAAGTGGTGTCAAACCGGCTCAGGCGCTAGTTGTAAGCCCCCTGAAAAAGAAGGGTGACCCTAACCTTAAGTGGGCAGCGCCAGCTGAGTTGTCTGTTCAGAAGAAATCAAGTCCTGAAATAATTGTAATTGATCACGGTGATGAAGATACAAAGGTTATCCAACAAGCGATAGTGCAGGAAAAGAAGGAAAAGAAGGTAGTACCTGCACGATCAGAGAGCTATGTTGATACGAGTATACCACCACAGAAAGCAAACCCTGATGCTGAATATGCATATCGTTCAACCATGGAGATGCTGCTTGAAACGGACTTTAGCGAGTCTAGGACACACGAGGAAATGCTTTTTACAGATGTGAATTTGCAGAGCGTCTTCAAACATCTCTCTCCGTTTTTTCAAAGAACTTTTGAGCAACTGCACCTTACTGCATCCTCGGATAACGTAGATTCGTACATACCAAAGGGGTACAAACTTGTTGAAATCAAGTGCAAGTACTGTTCCCATAAAAAGTCCATCAAGGATTTGAGCAAATGGGGTATCATTCTAAGGACTTTCGCACTGTTTCATTTACCTCATGCGTGTCTACATCTTCCTTTGGAATTGAAACAAAAACTGTCCGGAAAGCAACAAATTCAGGACGTTGTTCCGAACAATACGTATCTTGACCTGGATAAATTTTGCGACTGTGTAGCCATGTACTATGACTTCGTTGACGCAAACAAGATTGATAGCAGAATCGCTTCAGGTGTTTTCGTCAAGAGTGGGAGTGGGACCACCATCAAAAAGAGAAACGTGGAGGAATATGACAGTAGTCTTCCAACGAGGCAAAAGAAAATCAACCGTGTAAAGGCTAAGTTACCCGAGCATAACTTGATGATTGCACCATTGCCAAATAAGGGGGGGGCTCTTAGAGAATTGGTGCCATATTCTCATGATGGTAACACTACAAATTTGGTTCCTTTTGGCGGCGTCCCACTTCTGAATTCCTTCTCGACAAAATTAAGTTCATCACTTCGATACTGTCAAAAAATGCTGTTGACCAATCTAGAAATATTTCAGGAACAGTCTAGGGAACCTGCTACGGCAAGACCGTTATATTTAAGATGCCAAAATTGTAATTCGACGATTGAAGGATGGGCCAAAAAGTTGACCGGCAAGAAAGATTTTTACAAACAGACAATGTTAGCACATGTGCATTTCAAGTCTTGCTCTGGCACGTCGAAAGAAGACCAAGAAACAATTTCCAATGTGGCCAATACATTTAGTTCATCAGAAGGAGATCCAATGAGAGTTTATTGTCGCTTCCTAGTTCAAGCCTATGGTTTGGAGGATGATGCTACCAAGAAGGATGATGTATTTGTCATCTTCTCGAATTCAATTTATAAAATTGGGGATGTTTCCGGAAAGAATCTCTTTCTCGAGCTTAAATCTCCTGGAATTGGGGGTGATCAATTAGGTGTCATTTCAATTTAATTTGGGATGATAATATTTTAAAACAGATTATCATGATTTCCAATGCTAAAGCGTGCATACATCTCTTCGTTACAGCTGGGGTGGCGTGGGTTCTGTCCTGATTCGCATGGCTTAAAATGAAATGCCTTCAACATCAATACAGTAGTCTACTTACTTCATTATGTGTCCTGAGAACTGTCAGCTTTATTAGTTGGCGTCCAAGTCCAACTTCATACATATAAAGAAGCGTATTTGGGATTATAGTGGCTGCAGTTGGTATGTGCGACGACGGTTTGGATGCCGAGATTGAGGAGAGCACGCTCACGATAGGCTTGTTATTCCATGAAAGTTGTGAATGAGAAAGTGATTTCCCTTTAGATGCCAGAAGCACACGTGCAATAATTGTGGCGCCGCAATTTGAGCGTGTGAATCTCCAGCTTCAATTCTCGCTCTCGTTGAATCCTAGAGGTTTGCTCTTTCAATACGAGACTTAGCTGTTTTCCAAGTAATGAAATATTTCCTTCTGCTCTAACCAGAGTAAGGTCCAGAGTTTGGATTTTGGTTTCTTTCTCATTTAATAATGACTTGTGCTCCACATTATCTTCTAATAGAGAAGAATATTGCGCAATCAAAGATTTGGTTTCTGAGCCATTTTGATACTTCTGGAAATTAGCAGCAATTCTCCCAAACACTTGTTTGGATTTGTTCACCTCTTCCTTGTATTGATTTGTCATTCTTGTCATTTCTTCCTGTGCTTGATCTAAAGAATACAGCGCCTGTTGCAACGATACTCCCTTTTCGCCGATTTGCAAATCTAATACTGAGATTTTAGATTGGTGGTCCAAGACCGTCTGCTTGGCTATTTCGTTGGCCTTTCTAGCATCTTCTTTGCGTTGAGAAATTTCACCTTGAATCTTTTGATTTAAAAGTATAATTTCATTTTGATGTGTAGCAGAGCAATCTTTTATTTCTTGTTGGTTGGCAACGCCTTCCCTGATCAATGCACTTTGCTCCTTATTCAAGCGTAATAAAGAATCTTTGAGGTCGCTTCTTTCTGCCTCGAGCTTTGCATTTCGATAAAGAGCTGTTTTGACTTCTTGCTCTTTTTTATGTAGAGATTTATTTGCTGTGGAGAGACATTGTGTGAGATCTACCAGAGCTTGCGACTCTCTTTCTGCACGTAGAGCATTTTCAATAGTAGCCTTTTCAGAAACCATACAATTCAACTTTCTTTCCATAGACTCAATACATAACTGCATCTCGACACTTTGAATTTTGTATTCCCTCAGGGCATTATCCTTCTTTTCAATATCTTTCGTATGCTGTTCATTAATCATTTGAATGGTAGATTCTACCCCAAGAATTTGAGACAACCGTGTTTCTCGCTCATGCATATTTTTGACCTGTGATTCCAGAGCAGCGGCCTTCGCTTGTGCGGAATGGCTTTGCAATTCAAGCCTTCGAATTTGATCTTCCCAATTTTGTATGGTGCCATTGCACTGCTCTCCTAATAAAGAGCGGCATGACAAGGTCTTTTTCGCGGTCTTCAATTCAGCTTTTGCCGATGCCAACTCTTTGGATTGCTTCTCATACTCGCTATTCAAACGGTCGTAATCAGCTGCTGCCGAGACCAGGTTCTGTTGTATTTCTTGTAATGAAGTTGCCATCTGAATTATTTCACGATGGAGCTCATCATTTCTAACTTCTAGCTCGCCCGTACATTCTTTCATTTTATCAACCTCGATATTATTAATGGATTGCACTTTCTCGAGATCCAACACCCTTCCATTCAAAAAATCCGCTAGAGTCTTGTAACGAGCTGACTGCTCTGAGCCGTCACAGATCTTTTCTTCCAGTATTTTATTTTGGCTCCGTAGCTCTTTGTTTTCACTGTCCAACGATTCCAGTGAATCAAGTTTTGTTCGAAGCTCGTCAGTGAGCTGTGAAATACATTCATCCCTCGATGATATGAATTCTTGCGATTTTTGCAGTTCCTCTGCCAATAAATCGGCTTGTTGCTCTAGAAGCAATATATCACTGTCTTTTTGCACTTGATTTTTCGGGTGCACACCTCCCTGGATTTTAATTGCGCTAATTCTGTTTTGCTGCATCGTTGAGCGTAATCGAAATTCCTTGTTCTCGGCAGTCAGATTTTGCACAGATCCGGTCAATCTGTCAAGGCATGTACCTAACGGTACATTTTGAGTTTACCCCACGAAACCAAAGGAGAGAGGGATGAGAAATCGCCTAACGAGACCATTCAATTTTTTAAAATAACGCACTATCAGTTCGCACCTTGTTGTTCAACAAACGATGCTAGCTCTTGAATCCGTGAATCGTACGAAGTGAAAATAGGCGACATTACGGAAGAGTCCAACATCCATTCCGGTAACTCTAAAGTGTCAAATTTGCTTTCTATTTTAGGAGAGGATCCGACTTCACTGTTTTGTTGAATGAGCAATTCTTTCGAAAGCCGCATTACATTATCTTTGAGAAATTCATTTTCTCTCTTAAGATTATTGTCATTCGAATTACTTGTAATCGACGGGGCTTCGTCTTCTTTTCCTGGATATTTCATTATGCTTTGGTTTCCTGCTCGGATTGATCAATATGTGAGTTTCTTACAACGATGCTACTCGTGAATACATCAAGAATAACACAAGAAATACAGGTCCTAGGAGCGAAGCACTCAAGAATAACTTGAAAGGTCCCAAGAGCGAAGCACACAAGAATAACATAAGGATGAGAATGCGGATGAATAGGGAGATGACGACAAAGGAGACGCAGAAGTTGAAGAACCGGTTCAAGAGGGAGATGTGCAAGAGGAGGATAGTATCACTGAAGTTACTGTGTTTGGCGTGGTGCTTGAAAAAGAGATTTTGTCAGTTGCCAGAGACAACATCACATCACTCTCCAATGTCCTCCTCTTCAAAAGAAGTCACTGCAACTGACATCACTACAAATCATGAACATCACTTCTCACAATCCCCAATACCCGTTTCATCCAAAGCAATCGAAATCTTCCCAACGGCTTGCGCTTCATCCATGTTACTTGATGAATAGAGTAATGGTACGTGTACGCATAGTGAAAGTTCCATTTTTGTCCTCAAATTAGAAATTATATATTGCACTAGCATACAACATCTCAACAAGCCTGCTGAGTGGCGCAAAGGAAGCGTGAATACCCTATATTCAACCTACATCGTCCAGTCTTTCATCCCAAGGACATCCGTTTCTTCCTTACCTATTTCAGTATATTTAATGAAATCCGCTGGGATTACTCCCTCACGTTCTTCATTCTATCGTCACTCTTGTCCTGATCCTCAAAGATCCTCAACTTCTCAAAAACACGTATGCTGCCTTGAACATGTCATTGCCTTTGTTGTGCATATGCGAAAATATTGTTTGGCTTGGCTTTCAGGGTGCTAGAAAGAAGATGTACATGCACCAATCCACAACGACCAATCCACAACGAGGCAACCATGATGATATATCTACACAACTGCACCTGCTCTTTGTTTTTACGTCCGTTTCTTCCGATTGGGCACTGCGGTAAAGGTTCATTTTTGCAACAATGTCTTTTCTACTTTTCGTTTTAGATTCGATGCATTCAATTCGAACTGAAGAATGATTGAATACTTTCAACTTCCAACTGTTTATAATAGGTGGGTTTGAATTTCCGTACATAGAATTCCAAATGGATCCCGTCAGATTGGAAGTCAGCGAGGAATTGCTCAGAGCATAGAGTGAGTCGAGTAGACTACAAGTATCAACCATAAAAGTGTTTAGCGACAACCTTTCAATGTTTAGAGATGACAGCTCGTCCTTGGAGCAACCTTGCATATGTGGCTGTTGAAAATCAATATTTTTTCACACTCTTAATCCGATGTCGTTGAGACGTTGGATATCCTTTAGGATGTTGAGTAGATAAAGATTTGGTTAGATGATAAAGTCCAGTTGGGTAGACAATTCAAATACGGGATTATTTAGTTTTAATGTCTACTTTGACTTGATCATCGGTAGACAAAACGTTGAGGATAGAATCATTGGTGGTTGGGTCACCCCCTTTGGCTATTAGACGGTTCTGTGCTTCAACAGAGTCTTTTAGTCGTACCGTTTCGGCATACGTCAGTTTGATAGATTTTGGCTTAACTGCTAAACAACCGTTCTTTTCAACACGCTCCTCAGTTGGGCTGAAAATATCAAACAGAGTTGAGATGTGTACCCATCCCATGAGCACTTTTCTAAATGTGATAAAGAGCTTGCCTTGTAGAGGTTTGGACATAAAGTCCGCCAGCATCTTTTCAGTAGGACAATGTCGTACAGAGATGTTACCATTCTTGATGCGATCTGTGCACCAAAAATATTTGATTGCGACATGTTTTGAATTTGATGTGCAGGATGCTTTTCCATTGACTAGCATTCTTATTTCAGATTCGTTGTCTTTCGCAAGAATAATATTCTGCTTGTAGCCTTGTGCTTCCATAAAAAGTTCGAAGAAGATCGGCTTGGGCATGTATTCGCTTGTGCCAACATGTT
>Ga0209712_10002944_pt1 | contig 13907 bp, 11 predicted proteins | sample ArcOceMetagenome_FD_187443 | JGI IMG/M metagenome (GOLD analysis project Ga0209712, IMG submission 187443) | Marine eukaryotic phytoplankton communities from Arctic Ocean - Arctic Ocean - Greenland ARC118M Metagenome (SPAdes) (version 2) | ecosystem: Environmental > Aquatic > Marine > Oceanic...
AAACCTATATTTCTTCTGTTCTTTTTTGTTTGCAGCTGGCCAATACGGATGTTCATCTGTTGCTCGGATATGAAACCACTTATTACTGAACTTCTGAGAGATCCCAGTAGTAAAAGTACAGTACAAGTAGTATAGTATCATACAGTACTAACCCTCTTATCTTTTTGGAGGCAAGTTTGTGACGCTAGTTTGTATTTTTCAAGAATTCCGTTCCGTTAAAAGAATGTTAAAAGTCAGACGTCATTTTCTTGAAAAATTCAAAAGTTTGGCGCCATGTTGGATAATTTCAAGCGAGCAAGAAATGAACGGTGGAAGCGCGCTGGGCCAACTGGAGGTGGAGGAGGGAGGGGGGGACGTGGAATGAAGGAAATCGAAGATCGAAGGAAGGAACGAGACGTGCAGTGACGACTCTATCTATGCTAGCATTGCTACCGGTAGTTACTGGATCCCCTGCACCTATTGAAGTTAGAGACTAAACGAAGAAACGCTCTCATTCGAATCATTCATTCGATTGACTAACTGACTGACTGTTAACTTACTTTCAATCACCACCTAGTATCTCAGCCCACTTCTTGACCAACGAACTACTGATTCATTGACAAAGTGTGTAGCTAGTCTAGTCCCTTATTGAATCGAATCGAATCGAATGGCAATGTGCTCGGCAACTTCATCTTCCACAATGAACAATAACGACATTAGCAACTCATCATCACTTCCATCAGCGAGTGAAGTAAAGAAAACGATTCAATCAATCAACGAACCGCAATCCCGTGAATCCAACCTTTCTAATTTGAAAGCATTGGGGAACCAGTCCGGCATTGCTTCCTTTCTCCAAGTTGACATTGATAACAACAGTAACACTAATACTTCAACAACGGGCTTGACAGAGTCCCAAGTCCAACAGCGTCGATCCCTCTACGGCTGCAACAGCCTCCCTTCCTCCCCCCGTAAATCATGGTTCCAACTATTCTGCGACTGCATCGTCGACGATGAAACCGTCCAAATCCTAATCGTTGCCGCAATCGTCTCCCTCCTAGTCGGAATATACGATGATCCCACCACGGGATACATTGAAGGATGCGCCATTCTTGCCGCCGTACTAATCGTATCTATTGTCACCGCCACCAACGATTACCAAAAGGAAACTCAATTCCGTAACCTCTCCCAAGTCAATGATGAAACCTCCGTCCTCGTACTACGATCTCCACTCGGTGTAACCTCCATTCCAATCGATCAAATCGTCATTGGAGACATTTTGCTAATCGACGCTGGAGATAAAATTCCCTGCGATGGCCTCCTCTTAAATTCTGACTCATTGCGAGTCGACGAATCCGCTCTCACGGGTGAACCAATCGATGTCGAAAAATCAACTCTGGTGGAAGGGGATCCATTTTTACTCAGTGGATGCATTAGTACGGCGGGAAGGGCACAATTCCTCGCCATTGCCATTGGAAAAGATAGCCAATGGGGGATCATCAAGGCACATTTAGAAAAAGAACAGGATCAGACCCCCCTCCAAGAAAAATTGGATCACATGGCGGAAATCATTGGGTATGTCGGTATGTTTGCCGCTGCCATGACTTTCATCGCAATGATGGGCATTTTTATCCTAGTGAAACCGGATTATTTGAGTGAAACTACGTTGTTTGCCCATGCACTCGATGCATTCATTATTGGAGTCACCATTGTCGTCGTGGCGGTTCCCGAGGGATTGCCACTTGCTGTTACTATTGCATTGGCGTATTCTACAAAGAAAATGCTCAAGGATAACAATTTGATAAGGCATTTGGCTGCATGTGAGACCATGGGGAATGCTACCAATATCTGTAGTGATAAGACGGGGACTTTGACGGAAAATCGTATGACGGTTGTCAAGGGGATTTTTGCCAATGTCAAGGAGGAGGAGACGACTCCTGAAGGAAAGAATGTGTTGGATGGGAAAGTGGTGGAGACTGCGAGGGAGATTATTTTGCAGGGGATTGCTACTTGTAGTACTGCCAGGATTTTGAGCAAGGATCAAGTGGTGGAGAGGGATGGTAGTGTTGAATCAGAGGTGGAAGATACTCGCATGCATGTGGTGGGAAATAAGACGGAGGCGGCACTCTTGATCTTGGCACAATCGGATTTCTTCCAAGGAGATGATTATGAAGCGAGACGTTCCAAGGCCAACTTTGATGCACCCGCTGGAACTGGATCGAGAATGTTTCCCTTCTCCAGTAAGCGTAAGCGCATGTCCGTTCTTGTCAAGAAGGATAATGGTACTGATTGGACGCTTTATCACAAGGGAGCGGGAGAGATTGTACTCCAGAATTGTTCCACTTATCTAGATGCTGATGGGAGTGTCAAGCCCATGACGGATGCGAAAAGAACCGAGTTTGAAATGATTATTAGCAAGTATGCATCTCAGGCATTGAGGTGTGTGGCATTGGCGCATCGTAATGATATTGGAAATATGGTCAAGTGTGCCACTTGTACGGAACAAGAGTGTGAGGAGAAATTGGAAAAGCATATGACTTTGGATGCTGTTGTGGGCATTGTGGATCCTTTGAGAGGGGATGTGGTGGAGGCGGTCAAGACTTGTCAATTGGCGGGGATCTTTGTGAGGATGGTTACGGGGGATAATTTGGAGACTGCTAATGCTATTGCCAAGGAGGCGGGGATTTTGACCAAGGGTGAGTGTTTGTTTTGGTTTGGGCTTTGGTGGGGCACGGCAGCCATGGTTATTTGTTTCGTACACTATACACTTTGTCAGTTTACATGTGCTCACCACACCCTTTTTTCAATTCACATCATCAGATGGACTCTCCATGGTAGGAGAAGACTTCCGCAAACTCACACCTGCACAACTAGACGAAATCCTCCCTAAACTCCAAGTTCTCGCAAGGTCATCACCAGAAGACAAACACATTCTCGTCGAGAGATTGAATGGAGGACTCATGCCAAAAACCAAAGAGGAATGGCTTGAAATTCATCCTGGAAGGGATTGGGACACTGAAAAAGATTTGCTTCTTCCAGGATACCATGAGGAATGGGCCAATTCCATGGGAAGAAATGGTGTGGGTGAAGTCGTTGGTGTGACGGGAGATGGAACGAATGATGGACCTGCACTCAAGGCCGCGGATGTTGGTTTGGCCATGGGGATTAGTGGGACGGACGTTGCCAAGCATGCGAGTGATATTATTATCATGGATGATAAGTTTTCGAGCATTATCAAGGCTGTTCTTTGGGGGAGGTCCGTGTTTGATAACATTCGCAAGTTCTTGCAGTTTCAGTTGACTGTGAATGTGGTTGCTTTGACGATTACCTTCTTGTCTGCTGTTGCTGGGTATCAGCCACCTTTGAATGCGGTCATGATGTTGTGGGTGAATCTCATTAGTAAGTAGTATTGAGAAATGGAGGATTTGTTTGTGGTATTGCAAATGTGTTCGGTTGCTAACGCTCCTTTCTCAACCCACAACCACAAAACAGTGGACACAATGGGAGCTCTTGCACTTGGAACAGAGCCACCTGCGGCAGGTCTTCTTCTCAGAAGACCCTACAAGCGTGACGCGTCCCTGATCAATTTGCCAATGTGGAGAAATATTCTTGCTCAGTCTTCCTATCAGCTTGGACTCCTCATCTTCCTTCTTCAAAAGGGACCTGAAATCTTTGGATGCGAGAGTGGATCCACTCATCATTTTACCATTATTTTCAACGCATTTGTATTCTGCCAGATTTTCAACGAATTCAATGCACGCGAGATTGGAGATGTCTTTAACCCCTTCAAGAATCTTGCTGGAAGTCCCATGTTCCTCGCAGTCATTATCTTTACCGTCTTGGCACAGTGGGGAATTGTTGAATATGGAGGAGACTTTACTCAGACTGCACCCTTGACGTTTGAGGAATGGAAGATAACTTGCATGCTCGGAGCTGTTTCCATCCCCATGGGATTTGTCATGCGTCTCGTTCCTGTCAGTGAGGATCCTGATTCTTTTGCAGGGTTGGAAGTGACCAATGGATCTGGGATTTCGAAGAAGGGATCGTCGCCTTTGGCTGTGTTTGTATTACCTGTTACTGCTGCAATTGTGTACAAGCTCGTTTTTGACTAGATGCCATACTGATGATGCATTGGTGGATATCTACGGATAAAAGGACTATTTTAATATAGATCGGCTAATTAGAAAATAATTTTTTTAACCAACCCCTGTCCTCAAAAATGCGAACATGGTTTAGTGTTCTACGCAGTCGGCATTGCTCAAAACTTGCTCTTCTGGGGTTTTCTTTTTTCTTTTCACAGCAATAATCGACCGTTCTTGTCTAACTCCACTTGTGATGATAGCAGCAATGGCCGCGACGCAGAAAAGAGCGCATATTACTATCAGTGTCTTGGGTAATCTCATAGGTGTTTGTGTCTCATCATTCGTATCGTCACTCCTGGCATTCCTAATATTCCCATCGATATCAATGCAGGGAACCTCGCAAATGACTGGGCACTGCCAAGATACATTATCATCCATGCATCTTTCTTCTGTGTGGTTTCGTGCTGCCCAATCACAGTCTTGCATGCCTTCCTGTCCTGTTTCCACATAAAACATGCCACTTGCGTCTGGCTCGCAGTCGTATAGCTCCTCTTCAACAATAGCGAATACTGTCGCTACCTGTAGTAGCTTCAGGAAAATAAATGGACGTATATTTATGATACCCTGCATGCGGTGTACGTGTAGTTTCAGTTGATCGGAACAATGTTCTTGCTATTGGAGATTGGAGTTGATCCTTCTTATGCTGCTGACGGACTTTGTGAGTTTGGTACAATGAATGCAAAATGGATGAAAAACGTTCAAATAAATGTGTCATTTAAGTCTATTTTAGCGACATCTTGAAAATTAGTCATCGAAATTTCTGTTCAACGGAACACCCAAATTGAAAATGTGTAATCGACTTTCACCTGCAATAATTCCGAACCGAAATATTCCAATCTCTTGCGATCCTCGAAATAACGATAATGAAATATCTTTGACATTGTCTATCTATTCCTTAAAAACTTAATTTTATTTGAACGAAGCCAGCGCAGGCCTTGCCTTCGTTATAAACATGCTATCGTAACTCGTTTTTTTAATTTCCTGTAATGCTAGTACGACGTGTACGTGAATACAATTCATTGGTTTGCTCTAAAGAATTTTACATTCTCCCTATACAGTCCCTATACTCATCACTCGATGAAAGAATGGAGCAACGCCTTGCCAGTCTATGAAAAGAAAGAGTAATCATTTATTCAATGCGCAACCTCGTTATATTCTTAATTTCACAGTTTCAAGTAGATACATAAACAACATTCGTTGACCCCCGGGGTTCAACACCACAGTCACTCTTTGTTGGTGCTTATTACAACGCCAATTAGCACGGAGCACAGCAGCTATCCAAAGATCCAGTCCTTTGAACCTCTTCAGTAGCAACACTGTCTACCATATCAATCTGGGGACTCTCAACATCCTTCGCGCTCATCATGCTCAAGACTACTTCATTATCATTCAAATCAATGCTATCATCATCAAGTCCCCTATTTCCACTCTTCTTCTTTCTTATTACCATGAATGCAGCTGCGGCGATCAGTACGGCCACGGCCGCTCCAAGTACGGACATTGAAATAATCAAGGGCTCGTAATCCGTACCGGAAGGAGCTACTTCAGCAGCTGCAAATACAGTATCATCGCAACCACAAAGGGTTTCGCACTGCCATGCAACCTCTGGAAACTTACACCTTTCTTCCGTATCTGCTGCTGCAGCCCATTCACAGCGTCTCATTTCATTTCCTTCTGCTTCAACTTTAAATGCTCCGGTAGAGTCAAGATCGCAAGCAGCTGCGGTGAGTGCTGGGAGAGCAAGTAGGGTGGCAATTACGTTGAGTTTCATGTTCACTAGAGTGTGTATTTATCTCCGTCAAGTTTTCTGTTTGTAGAAAAATAATGAGAAAACCAAAAATTAAAAGCGTTGGATTTTCAATTTGGATTCTCTACCGCTTTTCAGTTGAAAGACACTTCTCAGCGACAAATTTGGGTGATCGATCGGTTAATTTTTTCAGAATTCGTCTGACAAGCGTACGACCAGCTTGGTACGACTACCATTTTCAATCATGGAACGGAAAGTGTCAAAATTTGGGGCGGCAACTTTTTCACTTTTCGCACTCGTCGTCGCTGTGGTCGCTGCTTGCAAAAAAAAAAAAGCAGAACGCTGGGCGCTGGGACCTGGGACCTGCTGGGACAGTAAATCGAAACACCTTGACAAAGCGTTTGCAGACTTCACATCCATATAAATTACACCGCACAACAGGTCGCACACCAATAAAACACCCAAAGAAAATTAACACTGCTTTAAATACTGCTCATCTCAACTTGGGAATGAATCTACAGTCTACAGAGAGCATCTATTGCTTATTGCTTACTCCAAGTAGTAAACATAACACCTCGTTCATACACCTCACCCTTGTGGCCATGGCCATGCTTTGTTGTCTTTCAAAAGACGGATGCAAACAGGATACAACGACAGAGCAAGAAGACATATACCACCATCTGTATGGGCTATAATTACGAGGGGAAATATGCGGGAAAATAAGGCTGACTGGATGGAAACAAGAAACCGTCATAGGAGAACCAATACTTCGTCAGAAATCTCCAAATGAATCTGTTGAGTTGAGAGGAATAGTACTTGATCAACTATTTGTCGTCAAAGCAAATATGGAAGAGAGATGTGTGAAGAAGGATGGTGGGTCGGCACCAAGGATACTAAGTTATTGCTCACTCCCTATAAATTGGCTCCTATACTCGTATCGCGTTTATTACCAATTTCCGGATCTTCCTTTGCGGAAACCCTATTACTATCCACTGAAGGTATTCATACATAGGGCGAAAATGTGTATCATACTATGAACTGCATTGAGCAAGTTGTCGACGACTTCAAGAAAAACTAAGATTTTGATAAAGATGATCTTGATCGTTATCGGCGAGGAGGTGCCATGACTGGCTGAGCATATTCCTATTTGAATCAGTGCGTTTGCGAATAACTAGCACGATCTTGAAGATGCAATCACCACCGATCTAAGCAAATCTGGATTTGCCAAGGCCATGGAAGTTGTATACTAATAATCTTGGACAAAGACGGTGAAGTATTTCAAGAGTCTGGTGTATATTGGAGTTACATCCGAGAACACTCCACTTCACGCGGTACACCACCAAGTACCCTACCAGTCGAGCCTGATTTACCTGTCGCGATAATAAATAGAAAGCGCTTCTTGCAAGGCTGGCACAATGGCGAATTATTACAGGTGGCTCTTGGACACCACGAGTTTTGGTGGAGGTTGGTATGATGAAATGATTCAAGAAACGGTTGAATCTCGTCCTTTTTCTCGCTTCTCGGCATCGTTCATTTCGTGTTCTTTAAATGGCTGTGCAGCAGTAATGTTGTTTGTTGCTGGTGCGACGGTGAATTTCTTCCTGGTAACTTGTTCTACTACGCTGGGGGTAAGTGGTTGGGGTCTTAGGTTGGGCATTTCACTGTGGGAGAACAATGCCACACATAAGACGAATCCTAACGGGATGCAGATTGCAACAAGAAAAATAACACCAACCGCACCAGTAGCATAGGAGGATGAAGAGACGAGCCATGATGTTGCCTGTCCCCTTTTTGGTTTAGTATGCTGTGCGAGTGGTTTAGCAGTAGTAGGCAGGAGGTCTAAACCCTCACTGTAACTTAGTCCATCATCCAGAGTTGCTGTGGCCATCATAAACTTCCTGTCCCGTTGAAAAAGTGACAAAAATATCCGTCTGACAATTTAAAATAAAATCAATCTTTGAACGATACTTCCGATTTTAGTCCAATAATCCAACCTTTGTATCCCTGTTTATACCAATCAAAAGGATGCAATACAAAAATACCTCATGTCAGTCCAATTTTATTAATGGCAGCCAAAAACACAACCGAATTACTCTGTGCTGTCTAAAACGTTGCTGGATTCTATCCATTGCCGCCTGGGTGCAAAGTTCTTGGAATGTTGTGTCATCGTTATCTGTTCCTACGAAGAATTGGGCTGTTCCGGATGCGGATCAACTCTTTGCAATTTCTTGGGGCATCCACATCTGTCAAAGGTGGAATACACATGGGTATATCAGCATGCACCAGTAGTACAGCACTTGCTCGCAATGCATGTTGCAAAATAGATTTCAAGATTTGCATCTCGAATCGCACTACGAGAGATTTGAAGATGGGACAAACACTCTCTTTGGAAAAGATGCCTCGGTCCAACTGAAATCTTTGAAAGTCTATCATGGTGTTTATGAAGAAGTTGCAATGTCCAAACTTCTCTTTGAACGCTTCTAGTTCTTGACAGCGCTCATCGAATAAAGCATCATAGCAGAGTATATAGTAGCATTTTGAATTTCTCCTTTCTATTTGCCCTTCCACTATCGAAAAAGAGATGACTTTTATTATTTAGAGTAGTCCACTTGACTAGTGCCAACTTGGCATATATATATATAGAAATTGATTGAAAATATGAATGATATCGAATTGCCTCCAGGAAGTACACGCACACGTGCGTGTACTATTGCTGATTGCAGACATAACCAATACATCAAACGCAACACACACAGCTGCTATCCAAATTCCAAAACCCTTAACAAGGATCGCAACATGTTCCAGTCTTTTGGAGGGTTTGGGTATTAAAACTTTCTTGTTTTGCCTGAGAATATACTTCGTTAAATGTTCGACTCTGTTCGATGGCTTGGGAATTAAAACTGTCTTCTTTTGCCGGAGAATATACATCGTTAAATGATCGAGTCTGATCGATGGCTCGGGAATTAAAACTGTCTTGTTTTGCCGGAGAATATTCTTCGTGAACATATCGAGTCTGTTGAACGGTTTGGGTATTAAAACTGTCTTGTTTTGCAGGAGAAAATACTTCGTTTGGAATACCCTCGTCGAACACGCGAGGTTCAAGACCAAGTGAACCACCCCAATCGTCTTGAACTTCCTCCAAATGATCGTCTCTATCTTTATTTCTCTTAACCGCGTATCCAACAAGACCAATCAAGCCCACAAGACCAAACACACTAACGGTAATAATTGCACGCTCTGGAATGGAATCTTTCTCAACGTTTTGGGTTGCTACGGCTGCCCCAATCATTACACCGCTGCCATCGGTATCAATACAGGGTACTTTGCAAGTAATAGGACACTGCCAAGAAACAACATCAAGTTCGCACCTGTCCTCTGTATGATTTCGCGCTGCCCAGTCACAGAACCTCATACCATTGCCCTCGGTTCCTTCAACGTAGAAAAGTCCAGTAGCATCAGGCACGCAATCGTAATATACCTCTTCTTCTGCATGAGAGATGAGTGGTAGAAGTAAAAGAGCTGAGAGGATGTAAAGTTTCATGATTTTGATGGGTGTTTAAAGAATAATATGAGCACGACACGAATGATCGGATTTGGAAGTTATGTGAGGATGATTGTGTGAGCGGATAGTGGCGGAATTTTGCAGACCATGCGTTGAATTTTGGTTTTGTAGATTTTTAGAAGACTTCACAAAATTGTCGAACTCTTTTCACCAAAATGACGAAAGATTTAGCCAGAAGGAATATTTTAGGTGGGCTATTTTGTTCCAACGAGATCTAATGGGTTCTTCCTCATGACCTTTCCTAATACGACTCCCAGTTACTCCACTGCCAAAGGCACACTAGGTTGTGATTAAGAATGCTATTAGGCACACTAGGTTGTGATTAAGAATGCTATGTATGATTTTTATGCAAGTAGGCTCTTTTTCCCTATTTGAAGAATGCTTCTCTTGCCATTTTGTACTCCTACTTTTCATCGCTCCTACCGAAGAAGGCTAAAGCTCTTATGCACACTATTGAGTCATTATATGAGATAACAACATTCAGCATAATTATGCGAGTAGAGTATTTTCAAATTTGAAATTGCTTGCAGTAAAGTGCAGAGTATATGAATTGTGTACCATTACTTTTTACTACGTGCACTGTAATAGTTCTTTCGTACGGAATGTACGAAGGAATAATTACAACATTCATATTGAATATGCAAATTTCTACCATACGTGTAACATGTTCTAATCAATATATTATTTCGCACTTGGATCCATTTACGATTGTTCATAGCGCATTCTCGTCAATGCTTTATATCAACATATTGATGATGCAATCCACGGATGGATTCGATCTGACCTCGAGCTGGATTATAGGTGCATAGAGCACCTATCTACCAATGCCACTTTCAAGTTCTCTAAAAGTATTATTGTTCGATCCGCACCCGAAATCAGTGCACATCCATTTCCAATTCCCATCACCAAATGTCCACCACCGTTCACTGTTCACTCAAATACTCTTTTTTCTCACAAGCGGCATAGGTTTCCTCGGCAACGAATTTGCCCTGGCACGATTGGCAATCATAAGATTCATCTGACTCCTCGTCGCCTCCGCCTTCTTCTGATTTGAAACACTCGGCCCCCTCCCAGGCGTCACAATGATTTTCCCCGGACTATGCAGCATGGAATCTTTCGGAGCACTCTTCCCACTCACCCAAGGATGAACCAACGCATCTGCCGCGGTAAACCTCGTCCTCGGATTTACATCCAACAATTTCCCCAACAAATCCTTGGCCGATGACGATAGATTTTTGGCCCACCTCGGAAACCGCAGTACGAATTTGGATCGGACGAGTTCATCGGATGGAATGGAGGATGAATCGTCGTCGAATGGGAGACAGCCGCATAATAACACGAATACGATTACCCCGAGGGCCCATAGATCTGCCGCGTAGGAATATTCGCGTCTTTGAAGCATTTCGGGTGCGAGGTAGCCTCTTGTTCCTAGAAAACTCTTGGCCAATGGTTCTGACATGGTCTTTTTGGATGAATGCGGGTTGAGTTGGTTCACAGTGAGTACGGATTGTATTGTATGGTACAGTTACAGTATAGTAATTGCAGTACTACTGCTCACATCACTTCCTTCTTGTTGCCTTCTTTCTCTTTTCGCGCTTGGCTTGCGCAAGAAGAATATATATTCCAACAAATTATATTCATGCACATGTTCAATGTTCGTACAGTACATTACAATACTACCTCATATACTCAAAGAACTCACCTTGGAAAGACCAAAATCAATAATCTTGACTTCAATATCATAAACACTATTCGGCTTCCTAGTCAACAAAAGATTCTCAGGCTTGAGATCCCGATGAATAATATTTTTCTCATGCATATAGACCAAAGCATCCGTCACCATTCTCACAATCGTCGATGCCTCCGCCTCGGTCAAAGTCCCCTTCTGAACGACATAATCAAATAACTCCCCACCCGCCATGAGTTCCATTACAATATAAATTCTCTTTTTGGTAGTGTAGACATTGTACAATTTGATAATGTTGGGATGATGCAACGATTTCAAGGCCTCAATTTCCGAATGGAATTGTTCCATCATTCCTTCGAATCGTTGTTCGATCTGTTCCTTATCTATGATTTTACAGGCGTACGGTATGCCAGTGTTGCGATCGACGCATCTGTGGCATATACTCGTGGATCCTACGCCTAGGACTTCACACATTTGATACTTCTTTAATAACATTTGTTCCGAGTCTTCTCCTTCGTAAATGATGGAATTGCCATTGGATTTGGAACTGGAATTGGAATTGATATTTCTATAAGGAGATTTACTCGCATGTGAATGTCTCGAATTCTGTGAATTTCTCGAATTCGTGCCACTGCTCATTAGGCTTCGAGAAGAATCTTCGGCTTCGAGTCCGCCATAGATTTGTTTCCTTGCTTTTCCTGTTCCTTTTCCATTTGATGCTAACCTAGGATGTGGCGAGAGTGGCGAACCGAGTGGATCGTAATGTCTCGTAGTACGTGTAGGCGGGCAAAACATGGAGAAGAAACAAATATCTTTTGTTTGTTTGTTTGGCACTTGTTCTGATGCGAATGGTCCTTTGCTTGATCCCGTTCCCATTTTGATCTAATTTGTTGCTGGATGTGTCGTTTTTACAGAGTACGTGTACTATTTATTAGCACTCTTTCTTTTAAGTAAGTTACGTGTGTGCGTAAGCAGTTCTAGTTGTGTACTCTACTACCGGTAGATTCAAGATGGGCACTGCTTGTACAAAGAGATGAAGTGCTTACTGTACAGCAGGTTTCTGATTAACTGCTGCTACGAGTAAGCCTAAATAGTGGAATCTTCTTTCACTTATTGAATACTTTGTTGAACTTGAATGTACTGTAAGAAATTCTTCCCCGGGTTTGTTTGTAAGTTTGTCTGCTCGATAAAATGACGTCATTTGTTACCGTAAGTACCGGCAAGTGATACTGACACCGGTACCAAGCAATAACCCTGCCGGTACAGTAGACAAATTCAAATCGAAAATTCCTCGCAAAGAATCACGCGCACTTCCTAAGGCCATTACTATGTTGCGGATTTCTATTTTTGATTCGCGGAGAAATTCAAGAATTATTGCCAGTAGCGAACAACTACTGAGGATGTCGCAGTGTTTTCCCGCCGCGCAGAGGCGCGCACGGTTAACAGTATGGGATACTGTTAACCCCCGTTCTAGCCGTCTGCTATGCGTCCTAGCAATACACGAGGATCGAGAAGGGGCGCTGGCCGCCGGACAGAATGAAATGTATCTAATTTCAATGCCACCACGCAGAGCCACTCCACTCCACAGAGTTCTCCTGCTGTCTTTGGATCTTTGCTTCCAACACGTCAAGCTCACTTTTCGTTTGAAAGCTCTTTTGATCGTTTCACCGTTCCATCAGCCACCGCTTTCTCCAAAGGCATCCCTGATTCAAAGCTTTCTTCTGCTGCTCTTTGTTGCCATCTGCAACCTCCCTTCCTTTCTCATTGTCCTCTCTACGCTTTCAAACATGACTGTGCAACCTAAATCCCTTCTCGATTTCCAGGTTTATTTGGAAGAGAACCCCGGTCTTCCCGACCAGCTTTCTGGTTTTGCTTTTGATGTTCATCGCGACAGCTCCACCTTGACATCTGCTGCTGACCTGAAGGGTCGCGAAGCCACCTCTGTGAGCACCCTCAGTGATATCATAACGACAATGTACTCTTCGGTCTCAACTCGTTGGTCCATCGCATCCCTCGTCGGCCCTCTTCTCCCAGCTGGTTTCCTCGTCCCAGTCCGAGGAAAACTCGCAACAGATCCCATCCACCTTCGTTACATCGTCGCTGCAACATTCGTGGGCACCAAGAAAGACCATTACCCAGCCAACCCTTCCCATCTTGTGGGTTTCTCTGGTCAGGAGGTGTTCTCTCGCGGTGATGACCTGGACGGCACCTCTCTTGCCGACGGCTCCCTGTCCGTCTACTCTATCTCCTATGACGATAGCATGACGGCCCACAGCCTGACTCACTTCAGGAGCATTCCCTCATCCAAGCGTGCTTCTCGCACGAAGTACCCTGGTTCGGTTGCGGCTATCACCTCTTCCATCAGTACTCTCCTTTACACCAGTACTGCTGAAGATAGCCACAATGGTTTCTGGGTCTCAGGCGAAGAAGCAGCGCAGCACATTAGTGTGCCTGCAATCTTCCCTGTCCCATTCAACACAGACTTTACGATCTGCCATGACGTCCCTGTGGTATCTTCTTTAGTCAACAAGGAAGAAAGGACAGCGATGATCAAGCTCTTTACGGATGCAGGAGCCCGTGGATCGTCATTTCTCGTGAACGACCTGGTCTTCAACCTTTTTGTGGAAGCCGTCTCGACATTTCCAGACTCCTTTGTCCCTGTCAAAACACGAACAAACGAATTTAGTTCACTCCTGTTTGTTGAATTTCAGGATGCTGCAAGAGCCTCTACTCACCTCATCATTGCCGACAATCTCGATTTCATCCAACAAGGTAATGACGACCCACTCAATG
>Ga0209712_10002946_pt1 | contig 13905 bp, 11 predicted proteins | sample ArcOceMetagenome_FD_187443 | JGI IMG/M metagenome (GOLD analysis project Ga0209712, IMG submission 187443) | Marine eukaryotic phytoplankton communities from Arctic Ocean - Arctic Ocean - Greenland ARC118M Metagenome (SPAdes) (version 2) | ecosystem: Environmental > Aquatic > Marine > Oceanic...
CATGAAAATTAAAAAAAAATACCATAATCCGCTGGTTTTTAATAATTTATATTTTTTTTTAAAAGTTTCAAGAAAAGTTGATTACTTACTAGATGTAAATAACTACAGGAAGGTTGCCTTTGATTGATTAATGCTAGCTACACTTGTTACCCTTTAAAAAGTACTTAACTGAATCTTATATTTTTTTGATAGTTTTTCTAAAAAAATCATCAAACCTGTACGATTGGAATTATTTTCTCAGGAAAAACAGCAAAAAAAGATATTTTCAAATGAGTGCTTTTTAAAGGGTAAAAGGTCTATTATCGTTTTGCTGCCAAAAGATAAAGTACAGCCATTCTAATCGCTACGCCATTTTCTACTTGCTGCAAAATAATAGATTGGTCAGAATCAGCTACGTCACTTGTTAATTCGACACCTCGATTAATTGGGCCAGGATGCATGATAATTACGTCACTATTTAAGCTATCCAATATCTCTTTATTAACTCCATAATACTGAGTATATTCTCTGATGGATGGAAAATATTTGATGTCTTGCCGCTCCAATTGAATTCTTAAAACGTTGGCCACATCGCACCATTCTAATGCTTTTCGAATGTCATATTCAACGCCTACATTTAATTCCTTGATGTACTTTGGAATGAGGGTTGGTGGCCCGCACACTTTGACTTTTGCTCCTAATTTTTGCAAACAAAAAATATTACTCAAGGCAACTCTCGAATGTAAAATATCTCCAACGATGACCACTTTTTTACCGCGCAAATCACCTAATTTTTCTCTCATCGAAAAAGCATCAAGCAATGCTTGGGTTGGGTGCTCATGAGTTCCGTCGCCAGCATTGATGATGTTTGCGTCAATGTGTTTGGCTAAAAAAGCAGGTGCTCCAGGAGCGGGATGACGGATGACCACCATGTCCACTTTCATGGATAAAATATTGTTGACTGTATCTAAAAGTGATTCCCCTTTTTTGACAGAAGAAGAAGATGCGGAGAAATTCACAGTATCTGCTGAGAGCCTTTTTTCGGCCAGCTCAAATGAAATTCGAGTTCGAGTAGAATTTTCAAAAAATAAATTAGCGACAGTTACATCCCGAAGAGAAGGGACTTTTTTGATAGGCCGATTAATGACTTCTTTAAAATTTTCAGCAGTTTCAAAAATCAATTGAATATCCTGTGGAGTTAGATATTTAATTCCCAAAACATGCTTGGTACTTAGTTCATTCTGAGTCATAATTTACTTTTTGAGATCGCTGCGCTGATAGAGGACAGATCGTGCGCTGTACTTACTAGCAGAAGACAGACTAACGAGAGCAATAATATTCTCGTCTGTCAGTAAGCGCAGCGCACGATCTGACCTCTGCCAGCGAAGCGATCTACTTCTTATATTTATCTTCTTTCTTTGCGTACAAAATAATTTTATCATTCCCCGTTTCTTCTTTCCATTGCACTTCCACATAAGCTTCATCTACGGCATCGACCACCACTCCAATATAATCAGATTGGATTGGTAAATGGCGATTAAATCTTCGGTCCACTAAAGCAACTAACTCCACTTGCTGTGGTCGTCCATAATGATTTAGGGCAGTCATCGCTGCTTGGATAGTTCGACCACTATACAAAACATCATCAATTAAAATCACCTTTTTATCCTCGACTAAAAAATCCATTTCGATGGGATCAGCAGAAAGTGGTTTGATCCGAGTTCGAAAATCATCTCGATAAAAAGTGATATCTAATTTTCCGTATTCGATATTTTTGAGTTTAAGGATGGAAGTCAAGCGTTCATAAATTCGATCAGCTAAGAGAACGCCCCGAGGTTGGACGCCGATGATACAGGTATTTTCAAAACGATCGTACGCTTCAATCAATTGGTGACAAAGTCGTTCAATCGTCAACTCAAATCGTTTATCTTCTAATATGGTTTTACCTTTTTTCATCTTAGGACAAATATAGTGTTTTTGTTGTTAGTTGAATATTATTTTTGATTGATATCTTGATATCTGATACGTATCTTTTTATTTTTTAAAGCTATCTCGTTCTTTTTTTCTATTATCAAAGATTCATATTCTAAAAAGTATTTTATTTGAATCTCATCATCATCCGTCCACTTAACAAGGAGGTCATCTATTCCACTATAAGCTATTTCGAAAACTTTTTTATATATCTTTTCTCCATCATTTACAGCTGCAACTAAAACAGGTGTTGAATATATTCTTCTTTGTATAGGTTTGTGTCCAACAATCAAAATCAACTCCTTATTCGGAGAAATATAAAAATTTCTTTCATCCAAAATCCTCTCTCTTTCACTTGTAGAACTATCCACTTCAATTTTAAAATCGGCAATCAAAACATTTTGACTAATGCCAATTAATACAAAAATCCAAAATATTAAAAGAAGTAAAATGAGTTTTTTTATTTGATTTTTTTCTCATCATACTTGCATCATATTAATAAGACGATCATTATCGGTTCTTCGATAAATTTAAAAATTTATCGAAAACCCGTTCGAGGATTCTTCGATCCTTGGTGATGATATTTCCAGTTCCACCCATTTCTTGTTGAAATGGAATTGGCTTTCCGTAGGTAGTAATTAAACTGTCCGGCATTTTTAATTCTACCAAATAATTTCCATCCTGCGGTAAAATAGATTTGCTTTTCACCGTTGCTTTGATCACTCCAAATTCTTGATAAGGATAGCCATCGAGTCGAATATTAATTTCAAAACCTTCGTCTACTTTTCCATTATTGGCTGCCGGTAACAATGCTTTTCCAATCATCTCTCCTACTCCACCTTGCGGAACGATGGTCATTATTTCGTCTCCATTTTTTAAAAACTGATTTTCATTCATGACTCTCGGAAAAGAAACTTGACCATCCATCGGAGAAATAACTAAGTACTTTTGCTTCCAATTTTCAATCTCACTTAGCAAAATATCAATCTGTTCTTTTAGCGAAATAGATTTTTCATTTTTGCCATCACTTCTATTTTCTTTTAAATCAATGATCGTCAATTCTAAGTTTTTGACTTTCATTTTATTGTCCAAATAATCGGTTTGCATTCTTTCAAGTTCTCTTTCATTTCGCAGCACTTCGGTTTTGGCGTCTTCTACATCTTTGATGCTGACTGCGTTTTCATCAAATAATATCTGCATGCGGTTTAGATTAGATTTAACTAAATCAATCGCGCTTTGCATCGTGATTTCTTGCTTTTTTAGCGAAGCATTTTTCCTTCCTAAATATCTAATTTGAGATTTTAAAGCGTTGATTTTTTTGACTAGTTGATTTTTGTTTTCGAAAAAATTAAAGTCATTTAAATTTTGAGTAAAATTAGAATAGGTGGATTGAAGTGCTCCGAGTTCCAAATTTTCAGGGTAATCGACTTCTGATAAATCGACTGTTTTTTTATTTTTTATTTCTTCTAAAAAATTTGCTAAAATAACAATATCATCATGATTCGCTGAATTTTGAATGATCGCTAAAAGATCATTTTCAACAACTGCTTGTTTGTCTTCTACTAAAAGGTTTTCAATTTTTCCGCCACTTTGCACGAACAAATGAACGGGTGGAATTTCGGTGGTCAAAATTACTCGCGCAGGAATGATGTCTGGAAATTTTACTAAATAACTCATCCAGATCAACATCAATACGGTCATAAAAATAAATGAAATGCCCCACCTCAAAATCCATCCAGGAGGTTTCCCCAAGATGGTCTGAACTTGATCTTGCTCGGTGAGTAGAATGTCCGATGGATCGGTGATGAAATTTTCTTCAGGCATAGTTTGAAATAAATATTTATTTTAAAATGACTTTACAAGATCGTTTTTGATTATTCCCTAAATTAATAATTTCGAAAATATATTCTCCCTTTTCTAGTGATCGAATATCCACTTCATTATAAATTTTTGGAATAGAATGATTTGAAATCATATCTTCATTCCTATAAATCTTTAATAATTTTTCTTTTGAATCTAATTTAATAATTAATTTCTCTAGTTTTTCGAATTCAATCTTTTCCCCCAAATCAAAATCTTCAGAAGATAGATCATATCCATAAAGTTCAAATGGCAAACCAAAAATATCTCCTTTATCATTATAAATGAATACAGTAGCATTTTTTATTTTTTGCATAAATTCTACCGCAACTTTTATCTTATAACTTTCATTTGGAGGTAAATTAAATTCCTCATGAAATAAGTGGAGTCTTGGATTTAAGGATTGTAATTTCAAGCTTAAATCCTTGTCTGAATTATTTTTTAATTGAAAAAATAGAACTGGTGATTCGCCTATTTTTCCTTCCAGCTTAATTGGCAAATTTCCAATTTCTAATCCATTCTTCTCCCACAATAAAACTGAAAAATCATTTTCGATTACTTTTCTAACATAAGAAATCTTTTCCTCTTCATTATAATGATACCAAAAATCAATGGTAGGATTATAACTTTTTTTATGCTCCAAATTCCCATTCAAGTGAAAGGTCAAGACACTATCAAATTTCTCATAAAACCCATCTTCCTTTGAATAAGGTATTGCTCGTGAAAAGGCATCTGCCCTGGACATCTTTAATGCTAATTTATTTTTAGTATAGTACCTTGATGTTTTCTTTAGTTCTGGCTCATTGTAATCTGTTACGACCATTTGATACAAACTATCTTTTTGAAAAATAAGTGTATCCGAATTTTGAGCAAAAAACAAATATGGTAAAAGGCAAATTAACAGTAATGTTGTAATTTTCATTTTATATGTTTTTAATGCTTAGGGATCGGATCCCTGATCCTAAAATCTAAAAATTACCCTCCAAGCTCTAGTTGATTTTTCACTAAATTAAAATAAGAACCTTTTTTCGCAATCAAATCTACATGCGTTCCTTGCTCAATAATTCTTCCTTTTTCAAGGACGACAATTTGATCTGCATTCCGAACCGTACTCAAACGATGAGCTACGACCACTACCGTTCTTCCTGAGAAAAATCGTTCTAAATTTTCGGTAATTATTCTTTCATTTTGAGTGTCCAGCGCATTGGTTGCTTCATCAAAAAACAGGTATTCTGGATTTTTATAAACAGCTCTGGCAATCAATAATCTTTGCTTTTGCCCTTGGGAAATTCCGTTTCCTCGCGAGCCAATCATGGTGTTATATCCCAACGGCATAGTTTCTATAAACTCCTGAATATGAGCGAGTTGCACCGCATTTAATAATTTATCTTTATTGACAATATCTTCACTTTCCGCAATATTATTAGCAATGGTGTCTGAAAAAATATAACCGTCTTGCATAACTGCTCCACACTTTTGTCGCCACATTTTTTTCCTAAAATTCTTTAATAAAAACCCGCCAACTCTGATGTTTCCATGAGTAGCTTCGTAGAAACCTAACATTAGTTTTACCAGGGTCGTTTTTCCACTTCCACTAGTTCCAACGATGGCAGTAATTTTTCCTTTTGGGATGGTTAAATTGATGTCTCGTAAAACTAAATCTGACAATTTATTATATTGAAAACTTAGATTTTCAAAAACGATATCGGAAGTTTCAGGAAGTATTTCGATTTGTTTCCCGTTATTTTTTTCCTCGTCCTCTTTCCCATGAATTTCTCCTAAACGCTCCAAACTCAACGAAGCATCTTGGCTACTTCTGATAAAATTAATCATCTGAATTAGCGGTGCATTTAATTGTCCAACAATATATTGAACCGCCAACATCATCCCCAAAGTCATGCTCCCATCGATCACCGCTTTGGCTGCGACGAAGGAAATAAAAATATCTTTTAGCTGATTGATCACGCCCGTTCCCGTATCTTGATATTGAGTGATGGTCAAAGATTTTATGTTGGCTCGGAAGAGTCTGGCTTGAATTTCGGTCCATTCCCAACGACGTTTTCTTTCGCTATTTTGCAATTTAATTTCTTGCATCCCTTGAATCAATTCTATGATTTTAGATTGATTTTCTGATTGCTCCTCAAACTTCATGTGATCAACTTCCTTCCTTTTTTTCATAAAAATCAACACCCATAAAATATATAGAACACTACCTACCAAGAAGATTAAAAAGATCGTCCGATTATAAAATAACAATATAATCCCAAAAACGATCAAATTGAAAAAAGAGAAAATTGCCGATAAGGTACTCCCGGTCATAAACAATTCAATTCGCTTATGATCTTGAATTCTTTGCAATAAATCACCGGTCATTTTTGTATCGAAAAAAGCAATCGGTAGGCGCATTAATTTGAAGAGAAAATCAGAAAGTAGGGCAATGTTTACCCTGGTTCCAATGTGCAGCAAAATCCAATTTTGAATAATCCCAACACTCGCTTGACTTAAAAACAACATCAGTTGAGCGCCCAAAATTAAGTAGATAAAATTGATGTTTTGATTTTCAATTCCGACATCGACAATCGACTGAGTCAAAAAAGGAAAGATCAATTGCAGCATACTTCCAAAGACTAATCCGAAGAGCAACTGGATGATTAACTTCCGATAAGGTCGAAGATATTTGAAAAGAAAAGTGAGTCCAGTTCGATTTAAGGTTTCCCCTTCTTGGGTATAAAACTCTGGAGTTGGTTCGAGCAATAATGCGATGCCTGTTTCTTTTCCGACTAGCCAATGTTTCTTAAATTCGGCAATTTTATATTTGATTTTTCCCTTCCCAGGATCAGCTACCCAAACATACTTTTTGTTGATTTTATAAACTACAACGAAGTGATTTTGATTCCAATGAACGACTGCAGGAAGTGGTGCATCGACTAATCCGCCACCTTCATCATCATCAGATTTAAAAGGCAACATAGCTGCGAAATTATTCATTCCAATATGTTCCGCCCCTTCGCAAATTCCTTCCAAGGAAACTCCTTCCCGATCCAAATAACAATGCTCCCGCAAATATTGCAAGCTATAGGATTTCCCATAAAACTCCGCAATCATGCGAAGGCATGTTGGGCCACAATCCATTCTGTCAAGCTGTTTAAAGTGGGGAAATGCCATTTTTTCGTTTTGCTGTAGAGACAAGGTATGCCTTGTTTCTTAGGTTTGTATCTCCGAAGCTCCTGCTTCGGAACAATTTGGTAAGAGACAAGGCGTACCGGTCTCTACGGGATAATCATTTAATCATTCAACCTCGGAGCAAATTTATTTTTAATCTTCAACTCATGTCGTCGAGCATAAGTATCATATAATGCTTCTTGCTCTTCTTTAGTCATCGTCGGATTATCTTCATAAAACCCGTTAGCCAACCGTTGACGTTTTGCCTCATAAATGGAGACCGCACAAGCTACCGAAATATTTAAACTCTGAACCATTCCGACTTGTGGAATTAAAAAATTTCCATCGCAAAGTTCCAATGTTTCATCGGTCACGCCTGCATGCTCATTGCCAAAAAGTAAAGCAACTGAAGCAGTCAAATCTAAATTATAAAGTGATTTGCTATCTTCCGCCATGTGCGTGCAAAATACAAATTCATATTTTTTCCGAAGGTGTTCGAAGCATGGTTTTGGCTTAGTATAAAAATTCACATCCACCCATTTACGTGCTCCAGAAGATGACTTAGCAGCCAAGTGAATTCTTTCTTCCGTCAAATGCGACTCGGTATTTAAAATAAAAATTTCTTGGATTCCAACTGAATCGCAGGTTCGCATAACAGCTCCAATATTATGTAAATCATGAACATTTTCTAAAACTACGGTAAGGTTAGCTTGTCGTTTGCTCGCTACTCTTTTAAATTTTGCTGTCCGCTCGGGAGTCATCATGTTTATTGTATGTTTATTGGTTGAATTGTTTATCAGATTTACTGACAAACCAGTTTCCTAAAACTTTTTCCAAAAGAAGCACAAAATCAAAAAAAAAATCTAATCTACAAACCTTTTTAAATCTTCCGAAGAAAAATCCCACTCAGGTGTATGAATATTTTGATTTGGAATCAATTCATACCAAGGACTCCATTTTTTATTCGTTGGATTCTTAAGGATGTGTATATTTTGTGCAGGCATATAACTTTGCGCCAACAAATATAACTTTTTTCCATTTGTATCCTCAGCCATATCGACAATTATTATGGCATGCCCTGGATGACCACCTTGAATAAATACATCTCCGATCTGCATATCTTTTAACGGAATGGATTTCATTTCTTTTTCCAAAGAAGCAGTTCCTGCATAGGAGAAAATTTGGATCAAATATTTTTTAAAACTAGCATAGGAATTATCCTTTTTTCCACCATTCGAAAAGGTTACCTTATTACCTTTGACTTGTGGTTTTCTTCCTTTTCGCCAATCATCAAAAGAAACTTTTGTTCCATTGGTATAATTGAAATGGATTTTATCGTATTCCTTTTTTCCAAATAAAAACTCAGATCGTAAGCGCATCACCGCATCTGCACATTGTTGCAAATCTCTTTTTCCCACATCAATATCGACCACTCGAGCGTGAACTTGTTGATTCCACTTTAAGGAACCATCATACGTTTTCACTTTTTGACCTGCGGGAAAAAGTGGCAAAAATTGAAGCCATTGCTGAAAGGAATTGCGGGTAGTTTTTATTCTTTTAAAATCTGTTGGAGTTGAAATTTGATTAATGATGGAAGTTGCTGAATTGAAATTTGATTGCCATTCGTACTTTAAATTGGGTGGTGTTTTTTGTTGGACAAAAGTGGATTTGGGGGTCTCCTTTTTTAGAGGTGGAGATTTTTTAGCTGAATCTGTTTCAGTTTGACAACTTAAAAATAACAATACTCCTACGGAAAAAATAAATTTGGTTTTGAGATTGAATTTCATTTTTAATTATTTTATATTCAATTAATAATCAACGATTTTAACCTAAAAAAAAGTCTACAACTTCAAACAAGTTATAGACTTTTTTTATAATTATGACCTCATTCTCGATCCTTCTCCTGTTGGGAGAGGGAGGCTGCTGCTCTAAATTTTTTCTATGAAAAAGATTTTCTTAATCTTGGTTTTGTACTCCCATTTGGGAACGAACAGTATTCGTCAAAAAGATGTTTTCGTAAGAAAAATCTTGCGAAGCGGCCTCCCTCTCCCAATAAGAGAAGGATCGAGGATGAAGTATAACTGTAAAAAAACAACTGCATTAATTCACTTTTTGAAAATGATAATCTTCAAACTTTAGAATATTCACATATTTATTTTCGATATAATCTATTTTATCAAATCGCTCATTTGCAGCATCTTCGGGAGTGACCAGTCTTTCAAATTCAAATTTGATAGATAGCATTTGTCCTCCTTCTGTATCAATTACATCTTTAAAATTCACTCCATGTTTCATCAACTGCCTCCCTGTGTACAAAGTCAAATCATATCCTTGAAAAACATCTTCCTTTGGTAATGAACCATAACTTTCATAGAATTTTGTCATAAATTCTTTGATCTTCAAATCTTCTTTGTCCACAAAATTTGCACTACTTACATGCAATTGTAAATTTTCAAAGTAGTCAAGTGAAATTCGTTCAAATTCCATCCACCGAGGCATTCCATACATCACCACCTCATTTCTTCCTTTTGCAATCTCCACCTGCCTCATTAAGTTACTGACAAAAGTTTCATTCGAATAGGAAGGAACGATAAATACTGTTGTCTGACCTTTTTTGATGTAGGGCGATAATTCGAGCTCTCCAAATTCTTGAGCAACTACAGGATCAATCCGGTATTCCCTCAAAGGTGCTGCACCAATTCCAGAAATTAATTTATGCGTGTCTTGAAAATATTTCAACCGATTAACTTCTGCTCCTTTATCTCTCACGACCAAAACAATTTGATCTGCAGAATATTGACTCAAAGCATGTTTCATAATTGCTTCACAATGACTTTGTAAACTTGGATTAGCTTGAAGATAAAAAGGATTTTCAGTAGTTATATTTCTACTTGTATTTACTGGAGAAATTAGAGTTTTTTGATTAGCCTTGGCAAAATTAGCCACTTTTTCTAAAGGTTTTGAACTATAAGGGCCGATAATCAGATGTGCATTTAACAATGCAGATCGATTCAAGATTGAACTAGTTTCCGTTTCAGATCTTTTAGTGTCCATAACCGAAACATTAAAATTAGCTCCCTCATTGGCTAGTTCATCCAAAGCCAATTTTGCCCCTTCATAAAAATGCAAAGAAGGCATTGAACTGGAATGAATTCCTCCTTCCAACGTATTCACTTTATCAGCATTGAAGGGAATCATGATCGCTACATTATAGGTTGCTAGAATACCCGTCCCATTATTTCCTGCATTTGGATCAGGGATTTCTGGTTCTCCTTCCAAATATTGAGTTGAATCAGACCCGATAGGATCGTTGGCCGCAGCCCCAGCATCTGTCCATTGTACCGTATCCATTTTCCCAGTAACTTCGGTAGGAAATTCATAACGACCTGTTTTTGGATTATACACTTTTGTTCCTGCTGGCGTGACAATTTCAGGAGCGGGTGTCTTTGTCTTTAAAATTTCACATGAAGTTAATAACGCTGATGCGAATACAATTACCAAGAAACTTAAAAAGGGTAAAAGGCTGTTTTTCAAAAAGCTATTTACATTTTTTAATACGAATGAATGAGAATCGGATTTTTTCATTGCTTGAATATTGGGCTCTTTGACAAACCTTGTAGTCAAAGAACAATTTATTTTTATTCCCACTCAATCGTTGCGGGCGGTTTAGTACTTATATCATAAACTACTCGATTGATACCTTTTACATTATTGATAATTTCACTCGATACAATCGCCAAAAACTCATGTGGCAAATGGCTCCACTCAGCAGTCATTCCATCTAGAGAATTTACAGAACGAAGCGCAATCGTTCTTTCATAAGTCCTTTCATCTCCCATCACGCCTACTGATTGCACGGGCAACAACATCGTTCCTGCTTGCCATACTTTATCATAAAGGTCGTGTTTTTTTAGGTTTTTTATAAAAATATCATCCGCCTCTTGCAGAATTTTCACTTTTGCTTCGGTGATATCTCCTAAAATTCTAATCCCCAAACCTGGCCCAGGAAATGGATGCCTATTTAAAATATGACCTGGAATTTCTAACTCTGCCCCTACTTTTCGAACTTCATCCTTGAACAACATTCGAAGTGGTTCTACAATTTTCAAATTCAACTTATCGGGCAATCCACCTACATTATGGTGAGATTTAATTGTTACACTTGGTCCATGAACTGAAATAGATTCTATCACATCTGGATAAATGGTCCCTTGTCCTAACCAAATAATATCTTCTAATTTATTCGCTTCTTCTTCAAATACTTCGATAAAAACTCGACCAATTATTTTCCGTTTCCCCTCTGGATCGGACTCTCCTGCTAGTTCATCCCAAAATCTCTTACTAGCATCTACTCCAACGATATTCAGCCCCATTCCCTTATATGAATCCAATACTTCTTGGTATTCATTTTTTCTCAACAAACCATTATCAACGAAAAAACAAATCAAGTTTTCCCCAATCGCTTGGTGCAATAACATTGCTCCTACAGTCGAATCAACTCCTCCTGAAATCCCCATCAACACTTTTTCATTACCTATTTGCTTTTTTAAAGCATCTATAGTCTCACCCACAAAAGATGCAGGTGTCCAATTACCTTGGCAACCTGCAATGTCAATTAGGAAGTTAGATAAAATATCTTTCCCTTCTAAACTATGCGTCACTTCTGGATGAAATTGAATACCATAAACAGGTGCTTCAAATGCGCCTTCTTTACTTTTAAATGCTGCAACGGGAATACTTTCTGTCCCAGCCAATAATTCAAACTGCTCCGGAACTTGTGAAATCGTATCTCCATGAGACATCCAAATTTGGCTATCCTTTGAAATTCCTTTCAAAAACGGATCATCAAAAAGTGGCGCATTTAATGATGCTTTTCCATATTCTCTTTTTTCTGAGCGTTCGACTTTCCCTCCATAATGATGCGCTAAATATTGCGCACCGTAGCATATTCCCAACAAAGGTTTTTTTCCAATAATTTTATCAAGTTCTACCTTTAGTGCATTCTCTTCCAAAACAGAAAATGGACTTCCCGAAAGAATGATCGCCTTGATGCTGTCATCTATTTCTGGAATTTTGTTGAAAGGTACAATTTCACTATACACATTTAATTCACGCGTTCGCCGAGCAATGAGCTGTGTATATTGCGAACCAAAATCGAGGATTAATATTTTTTCAGTCATGGGCGCAAAGATAGTTTTTAGAAATTGAAAATTGGAAGATTGATATTTGAATTTTAGGAGAAAAATTGAATCGTTTTTTTGATAAAAAAGAAATATAAAAGACATTTAATTAAGTTCTTTAAAACCTTGTGTGTTGACGGGTTACTTTTTATATTATATTCCTTAGTAAAAAAAAATCCTAAATTTTGACTACCCCGAGGCAAGCCGTCGGGCATTCGCCAAAATTTTTCCGACCTAAAGGATCGGAAACCGGATTTTTTAGGATAAGGTATTTTTTCAAAACATCTTTTTTATTGACCCCGATGCAAGCATCGGGGAATTCTTTAGATTAAAAATAAAATGTTCAAACTAAAATTCTTCCATCATTTCCTATCTTACCGATTCCAAATAATTCATATTTTTGATTTTTTCAAAACGAAAAACATGAAAAACTTAACCTTTATTTTCCTCTTCCTTTTTTCCTCTTCCCTTTTTTCTCAAACGGTTGATTGGAAAACGTTGGAAGACGCAGTATTAGACGAAGCTAAAGATTTCGAAAAAATCGAACCCGAAATATTAAAATTAATTGATTGGTTGGGAAATCATTCTTTAGATCATCAAAAACGAAGCACCGCCAATGCTCATTTTGTCAGATGGATTACTGGCTCTGCGAAAGTGACAGTGGAACTGAATGCTTATGTTTTGGATTACACAAAAAATAATACAGATTTTATGATTCTTTTTATGGCAGGTTGGTCTCAATATGTTTTGGAAAATCCTGATAAAAAAGCAGATAATTTTGAAGGAAATTTAGCTGGCGTCAATTACTTTTTAGACTTTTATAAAAAAGGAAAAGATTTTGGGGTGAAAAAGGATCGCAAAGTAGCAAAGCTTTTGAAGAAACGAGCAGCAGGGAACTTGGAAGAATTTATTGCTAAAAAAAGTAATTAATCACAGGCGGAATCTAAATATCTATGTTATTCAACTCCATCGAATTTGGAATTTTCCTCCCAATAGTTTTCGCTATTTATTGGTTGATTTCAAATAAAAAAGTAACTCATCAAAATACGTTTCTCATTTTGGTGAGTTACTTTTTTTATGGATGGTGGGATTGGCGATTTTTGTCTTTGATCGCTTTTAGTTCAAGTGTGGATTATTGGATTGGTCTTCAACTTGCTACAAGTCAAGATCAAAATCGAAGGAAGTTTTTTCTATGGATGAGCATTTTAGTTAACTTAGGTTTCCTTAGTTTTTTCAAATATTTTAATTTTTTCGCTGAAAGTTTTTCAGATGTTTTTACCCTCCTTGGCCAAAATATGGAGCCGTCTCGCTTGCAAATAATTCTTCCCGTTGGAATTAGTTTTTACACTTTCCAAACGTTGAGTTACACGATAGATGTCTACAAAAAGAAACTCGAACCGACGCAGGATATTTTCGCATTTTTTGCTTTCGTCAGTTTTTTTCCTCAACTCGTAGCCGGTCCAATTGAGCGAGCTTCCAATTTACTTCCACAATTTTTAGCCAAAAGAAATTTCAATTATCAGCAAGCAGTCGATGGGCTTCGGCAAGTACTTTGGGGACTTTTTAAAAAAATGGTCATCGCAGATAATTGCGCGGAATACGCCAATCACGTTTTTAATAATTCTACCGAACATACTGGAAGTACTTTATTTTTAGCGGCCGCAGCTTTTGCCTTTCAAATTTATGGAGACTTCTCTGGCTACTCAGATATTGCCATTGGAACGTCTCGACTTTTTGGATTTAATTTGCAAAG
>Ga0209712_10002947_pt1 | contig 13904 bp, 13 predicted proteins | sample ArcOceMetagenome_FD_187443 | JGI IMG/M metagenome (GOLD analysis project Ga0209712, IMG submission 187443) | Marine eukaryotic phytoplankton communities from Arctic Ocean - Arctic Ocean - Greenland ARC118M Metagenome (SPAdes) (version 2) | ecosystem: Environmental > Aquatic > Marine > Oceanic...
TTTGAAATATAAACCATACTTACAAGTTTTGTTTTTTCATTTAATAATTGTTTATACTCTTCGATTATAATGTCTCCATTATCATCGATAGGAGCAACCTTTAAAACAGCTCCAGTTTTTTCACAAAGCATCTGCCATGGAACTATATTCGAGTGATGTTCCATGTGTGAGATTAATATTTCATCTCCGTTCTTTAGGTTTGTATCACCCCAAGTTCTGGCAACCAAATTTATTGATTCAGTTGTTCCCTTAGTAAATATGATCTCTTTTCTGGATTTTGCACCAATTAGATTTTGTAGGAGATCTCGAGTTTTTTCATACTTTGTTGTGCCTATTTCACTAAGTGTATGAATTCCTCTATGAATATTGGCCGTCTCCTTAGAGTTATATGTCTCAATTGCTTGAATGACAGAGTTTGTTTTTAGCGTAGTCGCAGCACTATCAAGATAAGTTATTACTTGTCCTTCGTACTTAGACGTTACTTGTGGAAAATCTGCTTTAATCTTATCTAAATTAATCATCTTTATTTCCAAATGCTTTGGATTCAAATTTATCTGTAACTTCAATCTGAATATATTCACGTATAAATTTATTGTTTATTTTTAATAATACATCATATGTAAATGCACGAGCTAGCATCATTTTTGCTTTTTCAGGTCTTATACCACGTGATTCAAAGTAGAAGAGTTCTTGTTCGCTTAGCTGTCCTGTTGTTGAACCGTGTGCACATTTTACATCATCAGCAAAGATTTCTAATTGTGGTCTACTGTTTGCTTGAGCACCCTTGTTTAGAATTAGATTTCTATTTAGTTGTTGAGAAGTAATTAATTGCGCATCTTTATTTACTCTGATTAATCCTGTGAAAACACCACGGCTTTTTTCACTCATAATCCCTTTGTATAACTGGTGGCTATCTGTATGGGGAGCATTGTGATTTATTCGTGAATTAATGTCACAGTGCTGTGTTTCAGCAAGAGTATAAATACCACTTGCAGTACATAGAGCACCTTCACCATTTAAATCAATATGAATATTATTACGTGTAAGAGATGATCCAATGTTAGTTGTGAAGCTTTCATAGTTAGAATTTCTTGATACTTGCGCTCTTATATTGTTTGCAAAGCTTGCTGTATGATTAAAGTCTTGGTGATGAACATGTAAAAAATTAGCATTTTCATCTACAACAACACTTGAAGCAAAGTTACAAAACACATTTGTATTATTTATTGTTTGATATGTTTCTAATACTTCTACTTTTGCACCGGTTTCAACCTTGAATGTATTGTGAATATTGTAAAGTCCTGCATCAGTAGTATCAATTATATTGTGAACTATTATAGGCTTTTGGCTTGTGAAGTTCTTGCTGAATTTAAAGTGGTGGCCAGTATTAATTGTAGACTCATTTACATTGTATAAAAAATCTTCTGTTAATGCATCTTTGTTTTGAGCTATGATTTCTGTGGACTCATCTGTTAGTTTGGATATTTCCAAGTTTTCTAAATCCCCAAAAAATTTACCATTCAAACAATAGAGATTATGAAATTTATCATTTTTAAAGTCACTTGATTTAACATTAGAATCAGTAAATGATTTTAATTCAATATTTGATTCTAAGGAGTTCTTTAAATTTGTATATTTATAAGTTTCTGTTCTTCTAGTAGGTATCCCTAAACTAATTGTTTTATTTAGAGCATCTGATCGAAGGGAGCTAAACTTATCATTATCTAAGTTCTTTTGGTATAATTTTAAATTATCCTCAAATGTAGAGATTGATTCCATTATTTATGATCTCCAGTTAGCCAATCATAACCTTTTTCTTCAAGCTCAAGTGCTAGAGAGCTATCGCCAGTTTTAATAATTTGGCCATTATGTAAAACATGAACAAAGTCTGGTTTAATATAGTCTAGTAGTCTTTGGTAGTGAGTAACAAGAACTATTGAGTTGAATTTATTTCTAAGCTTATTTACACCATTCGCAACAGTTTTAAGTGCGTCGATATCAAGTCCCGAATCAGTTTCATCTAACAGAGCTAATCTTGGATTTAATAAAAGCATTTGTAAGATTTCATTTTTTTTCTTTTCTCCGCCAGAGAAACCTTCATTTACAGGTCTATCTAAAAAATCTTCACTCATCTCTAGTATCGGTAATTTACTTTTAACATAAGTTCTAAAGTCATCATCACTCATAGTGTCTGCACCTTGATGCTCGCATAGGGCGTTAAATGATTCATGCATGAAGTTTATGTTTGTTATACCAGGTATCTCAACAGGATATTGAAATCCTAAGAATATACCTTCACGAGCTCTATCACTTGCTTCAAGGTCTTCTATATTCGTCATCGTTCCATTAATACTTAGCTCTACACTTCCTTCAGTTACTTCATATTCAGGGTGGCCTGCTATAACTTTAGATAGGGTACTTTTTCCTGAACCATTTGGTCCCATGATGGCATGTACTTCTCCGGGTTTAACACTAAAGTTAATTCCTTTTAATATCTCAATACCTTCTGCAACCTTTGCATGTACTTTTTTTACTTCTAACATAATTTTATCCTAAAGGTTTTTAACCAACTGAGTTTTCTAGTTTCATTTCTATCAATTTAACTGCTTCCACTGAAAATTCAAGTGGTAGTGTTTTGAATACGTCTTTACAAAAACCATTTACGATTAATGATATTGCTTTTTCTGGATCTATTCCACGTGATTGTAAGTAGAACATTTGATCTGCTGAAATCTTTGAAGTACTTGCTTCATGCTCAACCGTCGCCGTGGAATTTTTAACATCAATATATGGGAACGTGTTTGCCTGGCATCTGTCTCCAATAAGCATTGAGTCACACTGAGAATAGTTTCTCGCATTATGAGCACTAGGCATTATTTTAACTTCACCTCTGTAAACTCCTTCAGATTCTTCAGCCGAAATTCCCTTCGAGATAATTGTGCTCTTTGTATTTTTACCAATATGGATCATTTTAGTTCCAGTATCAGCTTTCATTTTATTATTTGTTAAGGCTACTGAATAAAAAGCACCCTCAGAATTATCACCCTTTAGAATACAACTAGGGTACTTCCAAGTAATTGCACTTCCTGCTTCTACTTGAGTCCAAGAAATTTTTGAATTTATTCCCTCACAAATTCCTCTTTTGGTAACAAAATTATATATCCCACCAATGCCATTTTTATCACCAGCATACCAATTTTGTACTGTTGAATATTTTATTTCGGCATTATCTAGTGCAATTAACTCAACGATTGCGGCGTGTAATTGGTTTTCATCACGCTGAGGAGCTGTACAACCTTCAAGGTAGTTAACGAAACTTCCTTCTTCTGCAATTATTAATGTTCTTTCGAATTGTCCTGTCTCCTTCGCATTTATTCTAAAGTAAGTAGAAAGATCCATAGGACAAGTTACTCCTTTTGGAATGTATACAAATGATCCATCAGTGAATACAGCAGAGTTTAATGCTGCGTAAAAGTTATCTGCTGCAGGAACTACAGTACCTAGATATTTTTTGACAAGTTCTGGGTGACTGACTATTGCTTCACTTATTGAGCTAAAGATGACTCCAACTTTTTCAAGATCTTTTTTCCATGTAGTCCCTAAACTAACAGAATCAAAAACCACGTCTACTGCAACACCTGTAATTCTTTTTTGTTCTTGAAGAGGAATTCCGAGCTTTTCGAATGTCTTTAAAAGCTCTGGGTCAAGTTCATCTAAAGATGCTGGTTTAATATTTGATTTTGGTTTTGCATAATAATATAAATCTTGAAAATCTATTTCAGGAACATCACAGTACTGCCAGTTTGGGTGCTTCATTGTTAGCCATAATCGATAAGACTTTAGCCTATAATCAAGAAGCCATTCAGGTTCATTATTCTTTTGAGAAATTAATCGAACAATGTCTTCATTTAGACCTTTTGGGAATTCTTCCATCTCGATGTTAGTTTCGAAACCCCATTTATATTCTTCATTCATTTTTTTTTCAATATCACTCATCTTCCTGTTACCTCATTGATTCTGTCCAAAGGCCCGTGAGCATTTTGAACAAGAAGTTCATCTAAACTTAAACCACCAAAAAAACACATTAAATGCTCATTCAGTTTTTTCATTGGGCTCACTATATTGCATGAATCTAATAGATTACATTTTATTAATTCACAGTCTACAGTAGATTTTTTACCTTCAACTAATTCTGTTAATTCTAGGTAGCTTATATTTTTTAAGTTTATACTTAATGTGTAGCCACCCTTAACACCTTTTTGTGATTGAAACATTCCAAAGTTATTCATTTGTTGCATGACCTTTGAAGTTGTATCAAATGGAACATGGTACTTATCACAAATTTCTCTGGCAGTTGTTAATTCACCTACTTCTTTGAGGCTCATATGCTTTAATGCCATTAAGGCATATTCAACTTTTTTATTAATTTTGACCATCAAATCTCCTGGTATAATAATGCAGCGCATACTAATCTAGGTTAATTTTTAACTTATTTGTATATTTATGAGCATATAACACTATAAATTGTTAAATTTCAATAGTTTTAATAGCTATACTTAGACTTGACACAGACAGCAATTTTATTGGCTAAACAATTAGTATTACATTTATTGTAATTTTGTAAAATTATATATCTATGAAAAATACAAAAATATTGATTCTTGATTATGAAGAGTCAGCAACAGATTTATATTCTGATTTTCTTGAAGATGTAACTGTCCTCAAAAGGCTTGGCAACAAATTGATACTAATGTCTACGATCTTATTATCATTGATATTATAATGGCCCGTATAGATGGAGAAGAGTTTCTTAAAACTATACGTAATAGTAAACAACATAGTAATACACCAGTCATTACAGCTACAGGTGTAGCGAATGATTTATATAAAAATTTAGCTAGAACTAATGATAATATTTCCTTAATCGAAAAACCTTTTACTCAAGATAGTTTTAATTCATTAATTCAAAACATTATCGGTTTGTAGATTATTCATTTTATTGCCAAAGCTTGCTCAACAATGCACAATTAATACATGCTTCAAAACTATAGAACATCGGACAATTTTAACGAAATAATTAAGATCTTTAAACGTTCTGTTTCTGAAGATGACTGTTTTGTTTGGCAGCATATAGGTGGTAATCGATCAATATTTCCAATAAAGAGCTTCATTCTTAACGAAAAGTTTATGACTTTTCAAGCTGAGCTAGAACAAGATTTTACCCAAGCATTATCTGAAGGTGAGACCGTATTTGCGAAAGTATTTTATAGAGATACCGTATTTAAATGTAAGGTTATAAGTTCTATACATAATACTGTTACATTTTCTCTTCCAAGAGAAGTTAAAACTATTGAGATGCGAGATAACTACCGTTTTAAGTTCAAACCCTCTGAGGGGAAGCATGCTACTTTAACTTTTAATGTTGACCTCGTTATGAAAGCCAAAAGGGCGACTACTTTTCAAGTTATAGATATTTGCGAGAATGGAATTAGTATTGTTGTTTCTGAAAAAGACCTTAGTCATTTTGTAGATAATGGTGAAGTTACTATAAATAGATTACAAGATATGGATTTATCTAGCCCATATCCTCTGGAATTTATTTATCATCAAAAATTTAGGTTTAAAAGTAAAGGCCGTATTCAAACGGCCTATAGAATTGGTTTCAAAATAAGTGAACCTGTTTCAAAAATTCATTTAGAATATTTTACTTTATAATCTATAAACACGAGATCATAAATTTATTTGTGTAATCAAGCAGAACTCCATAAGGTGAGCTTGAAGCGAATGCTGTTGCACTAAGGGATCTGAACTCTGCTTGAGTTCCAGCAATATGTTTGGCAGTAAGTATAACATTTGTAGCTCCTGTACCAAATGATATTATACGAGAACCTTCAAGTGTGTTAAGTTTGCTATTTGCTAATTTGAATGATTTTTGAGAACCAATATCAATATTACTTTGTCTATGGATTGAGCCATCTTTTAAAATAAATACTAAATCCTTATCTTGAACATTTAATACATTTGTTAATAGATTGTCATAGTCTCCATTTGTGCCTTCTGTAATTACTGAACAATCTAGAGCAAAAGTATTTAAAGAACTTAACATTAAAATCGAATTAAGAATTAGCTTTTTCATATATCTCCTGTGATAATTTTATATATTTATTTTATCTGAATATAGAAAATTAGAAAGATAGTAAGTGCTGCTACATTCTTTTAGGTGCTTCAATTCCAAGGAGACTAAGTCCCTGTTTAAGTGTTATTGCCACTGACTGACAAAGCATTATTCTTGCCTTTTTGACTCCACTATCAGCTCTCCCAACAGGGCACTCAGAGTAAAATGAATTAAATAATTTAGAAAGTTCATATAAATAAGCACAAAGAAAATGAGTTTTATATTCTTCGCAAGATGTTGATACTACTGAGTTAAAGTCTGCAAGTTTTAAAACTATTTGTGACTCTACTTCTGTTGTTAAATTTGAAAAATCTGCTTTTTCAACGACACCAAGTTTATTAATCATAGAATTAATTCTTGCGTAAACATATTGAATATATGGGCCAGATTCACCATCAAGTTTTAGCCATTCATTCATATCAAATACAATCTTTTTAGATGAATCTACGCGAGTCATACCATATTTAATTGCACCACTTGCTACAATATTTGCAGTATGATCTATCTCTTCGGTTGACCATTCATCTTTATATCGTTCTAAGAAATTTGTTTTAATTGTATCAATCATATTATCTATTAGGGCTTGTAGGGCAACTACATTGCCTTTTCTAGAGCTCATAGCACCGTCAGTTAATTCAACCATTTCATATTGTAGGTGATGGCAGTTTATAGAATTTTTAAAACCCATTTTACCAAGAATATTAAAGACTTGTTTAAAATGATGAGACTGGCGATTATCTACGACATAAATACTTTTTTTTACATTATGATCTTCGAATTTTCTACGAGCTAATTCAATATCTTTTGTGGAGTAAAGTCCTGTTCCATCTGATTTTAATAGAATACAAAACCCTAATTTCTCATCAGATAAATCAATACCTACTGCACCTTGATCCTCTTTGAAGAGGCCCTTAGCTTGGTATTCCTTGATTAGCTTTACTGAGTCACTGTCAACATCACTTTCCCAGTACCATGAATCAAACTCTACACCTGCCCATGCGTAAACGTCATTCATAAGGTCTAGTGACCACTGACGAGTCTCAGCCCACATGTCATAATATTTACCAGATTTCGATTCTAACTCTTTTAGAATTTTTGTTAGAATTGCTCTGTTTTCTTCTTCTTTGTCTGTACCTTTTTGATCCTCTAGGAGGTTATTGGCTTTTGTATAAAGTGTTCCAAGCCATGCACCTTTTCTTTTTTCTGGAGGTGTTTCAGTGTTGTGTTCAGTGTAGTACCAAAGACATTTAGCAACATGAGTACCTACATCTCCAGGGAATGTCGTTGAAATTGTAGGGTATCCACAATATCTATGAAGTTTTATAATTGAGTCACCTAAACATAAGTTTCTCATGTGTCCTACATGCATTTCTTTATGAGTATTTGGTTGTGAAAACTCAATAATAGTCTTTGGAGAATTTTCAGTAATTTGCTGTTTAAAATACTCTCCACTAACTATATTTGGGATAATTGTTTTAGCTAGGTTGCTAGTACTTATAAAAAAATTTAAATAAGGTCCAGCCGTTATGGCCTTTTCTATTAATAGATTCTCACTTAAGTTCTCAAGCAATTTAGTGGCTATCTGAGCTGGATTTCCGCGAAAAGCTTTTGCTAGGGGAAAACAGCCAAAAGCTATATGTCCCATTTTAGTATTTGGTGTTGAGCCAAGAGAATTATATAGGTCTTGAATATTCGGTTTTTGTTCAATATCAGGATAAGTAATATTGATCGATTCACTAATAATTTCAGCAAGTTGAAGTTTTAGTTTGTCATGAAGAAGTATTGCCATTTTTTTACCCTAAATTTAAGTTATTGATTAATTTATTCGATAAGTAATTGAATAAACTTAACACGCTATAGTCTAATTGGGAATCTATGAGATTTGTTTTCTTATTACAATTTATCCTTTTATATTGCACTTATGTAATTGCGGCTGAAAATCGTGGTTTAAATGTAGGTGTAGACTTCGATAATGAAAGCCCCGTTTTGGATGCATTCTATATTCGTGGTTCACATCTTGTTTATGACTGTTCCACTAAGCACTGGGTTTGCACTGGTGAGCTTGAGTATAATCGGTGTAAAACTCAAAGAAATAAAGCTGTATTAGATTTAAGTTATAATCTTCCATGTGCAGCATTTGAAATTTATAAGAAACGAAAAGACTGTTATGAGGCTCAAATAGAGCTAACTAACACTGCTAGATTTGAGCGTTTTTGTTTAAATACGGATATGGAATCTAATAAACTCGATTTTTAGTCAATATTCTTTTTCATTAGTACGTGTGGCCCAATTGTAGGAATATCAAACTCTGCACTTATTGTTTCAAATCCAACTTTTTCATAGAAGCCAATAGCACTTTTTCTGGCATTACACCAAAGAGTATTCACATGGTTTTTTTTAATAAGTGGAAACGCTGTTCTCAAAAGAGCACGGCTTAATCCTTTAGATTGGAAATCTTTAAGTGTTGCCATTCCCCTTAGTCTGAATTGGTATTCATCTTTGATATCTGGATGGGTATCTAGGTAGAAGGAAGCAACACTACATAAGTTTTCATCAATAAATGCACCAAGATGAAAAGTTACTTCTTTGTCATCTCCGTCAAATTTACATTCGTTGATTTCACCATCTGGGCGTAATATTTTTTGCCTAATTTTATATGTGTCTTTTGAGTCTATTTGCCTTATTTCCATGAGTTTGAATATACAGTGAAACCAATAAAAGAAAAGAAACAACGCGCTAAGACCAACTATTGTTGATTATTGTCGAAGGTTAAATAATGAGAATACTATTTAACTTTTCTAAACAACAATTCTCCACCAAGTTTTGTAAGAGTTTCAGAAAATAGCTCTACAACAAAGTTTGGTATTTTCGTCTTTTTCCCTTTCCAGTGGCTTTCAGCATAAAACGCACAGGAGGAGTTATGGTCTATTATTATAAATTTTCCTATAAGACCCTTAAATATACCAGTAGGGAATGAAAAATGATAAATGCCTGGGGTTTTAGGTCTATCAACAATGATATGAACTACCATGGGAAATGGTAGAAGGATGTGATTTGCTTTAATTGTTAATAACTTGTTTTTCTTAATGTATGTTGAACTTTTTATAAACGATACCCAATCATCGTAATTTTCATACATGAATAATTTTCTAATGGCCTTAGTGCAAGACTTTTTGTGCATTGCTGCAACATGCATTTCAAAACTTTGTAAGTTTCCTTTATGATTATCTACGCTCGAATCAACAATGATCTCACCGGCCTTAATATATTCAATACTTTTATTCGTAACTTTCCAGTATTTGTTATAAAATTTGGACAATTCAACGTCTCTTGCTAAAAGAGACTCAGAAAAAAGAAAAAGAAAAAAATAAGTGAATAATTTCATAGTCTTAATACTCTTCGGCATAATAAAATAACGCAATAGGACTTTTCACGCTACTTTAGAAATCTTAACCTAAATATCTGAAAACATACTGTAAGCAATAATTTTACAAGCAAGGATGACTTGAATATGTGTGCTAAAAAGGCAAAAAAACCTGCAAAAGCGGCAGGATCGACAAGAAGTAAAAAGGTTAAAGAAGCTGAAATTGAAGCAAAAGATCAAAGATGGCACTGTAGAAACAGAGTTACTTTGGTATTTGGATCAAATGATGTGGAGGAGCTTAATACTTATATTTACACAAATAACTCTCTTGAATTTAAAACAGTTAAATTTCACCAAGCAAAATCAAAAGCAATTGAAGAATTACTAGATAACTGTATCGATGAGTTTTACCGTGGGCATGTAACAGAAGTTAACACAACTTTGGCCTCTGATGGAATAACAGTAACTGTTGAAGATAATGGAATTGGTTTTCCATTAAACAAAGTCCCTATGGTTTATTCAGAGTTTAGAACAGGTTCTAAATTTAAAGATCAAGAAGTTGATCCAAAAGGATTTTTGTATAGAACTTTAGGCCAAAATGGTCTTGGAGCAGCAGCAACTTGTTTAACTAGTGATAGTTTTAAGGTCACTGTAAAACACCATAATTCTAAAAAAGAACAGACATATAACTTCATTGATGGAGCGAACAAAATAACGAAGTCTAAAGCTAAGCCTTTTAAAGGTAGTGGTGGAGTAAGAGTTGAATTAGTCCTAGCAAAAGAAGTTTATAAGAATAATAAAATAGACAAAGATCTTCTTCGTAAAAGAATTATAGATTTGGCCTATAATAATCCAGGTCTAAAATTCACTTTTAATGGGGAGTCATATTTATTTAAAAAAGGTTTATACGAGCTTGCTCAAAGAATAAGTGATAATCATGCTCAACCTATTGGTGAAGATAAGTATATTACTTCTGGTATCAATATTAAAAAAGTAAAATATAAAGCTCAGATTGATATGTCTTTATCAGTTGTTATTGATAATAGAACTGAAGAACGAGAAAGGTTTATATCTTTTGTAAACTCAACTCCTACTTTTGATGGTGGATATCATCATGACCGTTTCAAACGTTTATTTATAAATGCTATTAAAGAAAAATTAGAAAGAGAAGCTAAAAGGTCGAAAGTAACTGTTGTTGATAACGATATTTTAACAGGTATGACATTTATTATTGGTGTTATTATGCCTAACCCTAGATTCGAGTCACAAACGAAAAGAAAGCTTGTTCGTGATAAAGATCTTGAAAAAGCTATCGAAGAATTCATGGACAATCATATGGCCAAGTTTATTCGTAAGAATAAAGAAATCCTTGAACATATCCTTGAACGAGCAAAGTCTAGACAACGTTTTGAAACACTTAAAGACGCTTCTAAAATGGGTAAGAAGGCTAAGAAACAGAGAGTTGAAAAACTTCTAGATGCCAATGAGCGAAAAGATAGATCAAAGTGTACATTATTTATTTGTGAAGGGGATTCTGCCATTGGTGGTCTTCGTTCTGCTAGAAATAAACTTTATCAAGGTGGGATTGCTCTGAAGGGTAAGCCTATGAATGTTACACAAGCAACAATTAAAGATGTTTTAAATAACCAAGAATTTTCAGATATAATGGCCTCAGTAGGTCTTGTCATTGGTGAACCTTCAGAGCCTGAGAAGTTAAGGTATGCAAAAATAGTGTTTTTAGCTGATTCAGATGTTGATGGTGGACATATTAATACACTTCTAACTAACTTCTTTTACACATATTGGCCTGAACTTTTTAAAAGAGGTTCTATCCAAATTGCAAAAGCTCCTTTATTTGAAATCATTACTGACAAAGATCCAATTTATGCAGAAAGTGATATTGAGTTAGAACAAATAAAATTGAAACCAGGAATTAAAATTCGTGAGATTCAAAGAAATAAGGGACTCGGAGAAATGAGTCCTGAAGCTTTTAAATATGTTCTAAGCCGAGAAGAATTTACAAAAATTACTATTGAAGAAGAAAGTGATGCTCGTCATATGCTTCACACTTGTTTTGGTAAAGACACTCAACTTCGTAAAGATCTTTTGATTGACGATGATGATGTAAGTGTTGATTTAGGTGTCTCTGGCAATAAAGCTGCAAAAGCCGCAAGAAAATCTCCGAAAGCTCCGAAAGCTGCTTCAAAGAAAGTTGCAAAAAAAGTAGCGAAGAAAGTTGCTAAAAAAGTAGCTAAAAAACCTAAGAAAAAGACAGCAAGAAGGTAATATAAATGCAAGAAACAACTTACTATCATTCACTAGATGCCGTACCTCTAGAAACACTAGTAAAAGACGAGTATAGAATTTATCAAATTTATACTTTAATGGACCGTGCAATTCCATACCTTCAAGATGGACTGAAGCCAAGTCAAAGAAGAATTCTTTATACTCTTTTCAAAAATCAATCTAAAGGTTTAATGAAGGTTTCTTCTGTAACTGGTTTAGTTTTAACTCTTCATCCTCATGGGCCTGCTTCGATTGAATCTTCTATTGTAAATATGGCGCAAGATTATACTTTCTCAAACAACTATCCTCTTATAGATAAAAAAGGATACTTCGGCGAAAGAATGGAAACTCAGGCTGCCGCTGCCAGATATATTGAATGCAAATTGGGTGAAGTTGCAAGATCAATTCTTTTTGATGATATGAATCAAGTTCAAATGGTTCCAAATTATGATGAAAAAGTTATGGAGCCAGTTGGATTATTGCCTAAGCTTCCAATAATGTTACTAAACGGTGCTGAAGGTATTGGTACAGGATTCTCTTCCGTCATTCCAAGTTTTAAGCATAATGACATTATCGCTTCTATGAAAGAAGTTATTAATAACGGAAAAACTAAAAAAATAAAACCTTGGTCAAGGTATTTTAGTGAAAAAATCTCAGTTGAAAAGACTGGGAAAATAACTTTTCCTATGGCCTTTGATGAAATCGACGAAAAAATTTATATAACAGAACTTCCTCGTGGATATGATGCTAAGAAAATTTATAAATTCTTAAACAAGCATATCGAAAATGATTTTTTAAAAGATTATATTGATTCAAGTGTTGACAATACAATTCAGATTGAACTTCTTTTTAAACGTAATCAAACACCTACTTTAAAACAAGTTAAGAATGTGATGGGAATTGTTTCTAATCAAACTCCTAACTATACTTTAATTTCTGAAAGAGGAGTTAAGGTACTTGATCAAGCAGAGCAGATCATTGAAATTTTTACTCACCAAAGGCTTGAAGTAGTTAAACGTCGTTATGAATTATTAGTTTCAGACGCTAAAGAGCGTTTAATGAAAAATAATGAAATCATTCGATTCATTAAAGAAAAGCAATATAATCAAGCTGAAAAGAAAGCTAACAGAAGAGATTACGTTGATTACTTATCAAAAAAGAAATTTTTATACTCTGAGTACTTAGCTGATATGGCGATCTACAGAATGACTAAAGAGGAAGTTGAAAAACGAACTTTTATGATTAAAGATGATAAAAAGAAAATTAAAGAGTATGAATTAGTTCTTAGTAGTAAAGCTAGAATTAAAAAGAAACTAATATTAGAACTAGATGAAGTATCAGTCTCTTTAGATGAAATAATGAAAAAGAAAGATGATGCAAAAAAGAAAGTTTTTAAGATGCTAGAAAAGGCGACTAGTAAAGCCACTAAAAAAGCTGCTAAAAAGAAAAGAAAATAAACAGCACTCAAATTATAAGTTAAAAACAGGGACTATTAAATAGTCCCTGTTTTTTGAGTTGTTCACGCTCTCGTAATCTCACCCCTGGCACTTCGATTAATACCGCAGGGTTAGAAATCTTATGTATTTGTTTTTTATTGTGATTACAGTTATGGTTGTGATTTACATGACTTGGATTTCGACTCGCTTCTTCCCTAATCTTTCTCATTCGATTTATTTCCTCTTGAGGGGTTACATGATCGCGTATTGATACAATATATAATTGTTCAACTCCATCTGGATGTATTTCAAAGTGAATAATAACTGGCTCTGTAGGTCCCTCATCAAATACTTCTTCAACATGTGATTGTACTTTAGATTGAACACTGGCCATTGAACGGTTAATTCCAGCTGAGACTACACCATGACCTGTTAAACCATATTTATTAGATAAGTTTAAAATATCATTATTTTTAGGTGATCTATTAGTAACGAATCTGCTTATTGTAGGATACATAACTGAGCTACTAGTTGATGAATTGTCATGATATAAACCAAGAAAATGTCCCATCTCATGAAGCACTACTGTTTGAAGGTCATATCCAAAACCATTATCAGTTGAAAAGCTAAAATTTTGATAGTT
>Ga0209712_10002948_pt1 | contig 13904 bp, 10 predicted proteins | sample ArcOceMetagenome_FD_187443 | JGI IMG/M metagenome (GOLD analysis project Ga0209712, IMG submission 187443) | Marine eukaryotic phytoplankton communities from Arctic Ocean - Arctic Ocean - Greenland ARC118M Metagenome (SPAdes) (version 2) | ecosystem: Environmental > Aquatic > Marine > Oceanic...
CAATATGCTCTCAGTTCGAGGCTGACAACTGCGCATCAACTAGTACTACTAGGACTGCTGGTAATCCTACGGATACGACTAGTAGTACTAGTAGTAACACTCCCAGCAGTGCTGTTGATATCATGTCTTGTACACGTAACAACCCTCACACAATTCTCGCACTCGAACCTCAACAATTATCCGCTATCCTCAATGTGCCTTTGGAAGCGGTTGACAATCTTCGCATCCAAGTCGCAAACGCCATTGCCGATAATGACTGCAGTATTCGTACTCCTAATAGAATTACTACTGCTAGTGCTAGTGCTACTAGTGCTAGTACTAATCTTCAGAGCAGTACTGAAGGTGCATCTGAATCGTTTCTTGCTGGAGGATTTACTTTACTCCAAGCACATGAACAATTACAATCGCATAATTCAAGTTGCTGGTCCTCCTCGTCTCGATCCCAATCAGTTGCCAACAATACTAGCGCTAGTAGTACTGCTACTAATATTTCTACTGGTAGTATCGCTCTGGATCATCTCTTGGGATCTATTACAGCTGCAAGGCGAAAAAGGAATCGACCACAAGCAGACGAGGATAAAACAATGGGTGATTTTAACCATGCAGTTTCTGCTTCTGATTCAAACGCATTGTTATCTGGAATGGGAATTTCATATTCGAGAATCACTCAGGTATCTGGTCCTTCCCCAAGTGGTAAAACGCAATTGGCTCTCACACTAGCAGTCAATGCCATCAATGGTAATACCACCAGTAACGGCAATGCTGGTAACGACAACAACAACGCAACAGCAACATTCAATCATAATTGCATAGTTCGTTACATTGCATCTGGGGGTGGAAGCGCAGGTCTTGTCCCTCTTGCAAGAAGATTGAGGCACATAGTGATGACACTTGATAAAGAGGGGAAAATACAAACACCGAGAGAAACAATTTTGGAACGGGTGAGGTTCGATTGTGCCAGGGACGGGTATGAATTATTGGCGCTCTTGAGCCAACTGGAAGACGAATTTTGTCATTTTGGTGGTGAAAATTCAAATAGGAATGGAAATGTGAACGTGCTATTGGTGATTGATTCCATTTCGTCATGCCTGGCACCATTGCTTTATGGAGAAGGAGATGGAGGCGTTGGGGCAGCTCTATTGAATGAAACACATGTGGCACTTAGGAGGATTTCACGTCTTTTAAGAGGGACGAGCAGAATTGGAGTATTTCTCACGAATGGAATGGTGTCGGATCAAAAGGGCGGGAGGAAACCAGCACTGGGAGAGATGTGGAGGGCTGCAGATGTTCACATTGTTTTGGAGGCCGGTCGGGATATTTCCATTCAGTCGGAGCAGAACCTTCAACTAGAAAGGGTTGTGATTAGGAGTATCCGAGCAAGGATTGAGAATGGCGCTGCTGGTAGTAGTAGTGGTAACGCTAATAATAATGGTGGTGATCACCAGACAAGAAATGGGGGGAGGACAGAATTCGGTATTGGGGCTCCTGGGATTGTAGACTTGGATCACCAATGAATCGCTTAGTGGTGCTCTGCATGTCGTTGCTAATATTATCGTACTGAAGCTATATAAAAGTTTATCTTTCGTCAGAGTAGGAAAACATCACCTTGTTCTTTGGGAAAAATACATTCTTTACACCAGTAGTAGCAGCACGATGTTCTGACCAAATACAATTTCAAATTAACCTCTACTCTCGCGCGCGGGATTAATTTCTTTTGAAAATGTCATATTTTAAGCTGTGGATATTCTTATCTTTAGTCAAGTCAGATTGGCATGTTAGAGTAGTCTACTAAGTTCGAAAGTAGATACTAAGTTTGTGATGATGTGATGATGTGATGTTTGTATGTGTACGATAAGGTCTTTAAATGGCTTGTAAAATAGCCTTCTTGAGACGCCTTCATTAGTAACCCTTTCACCTTGGTATTCTCCATCACCACTCGATATTTGCTTTTATGCTCACAATTTATAGCGAGCAGCATCGAAGATCGAAGCAAACAAACAAGCTTCTGCGAAGATTCACAGGCATTTCATAATAGGAAAACAACAAATGGTTAAGATTGTCGAATCCTCCCCTGTTGGCGAGGAAGAAATCCCAATGGAAACGGAAATGGAGATAGAGGACGAGTCTGAGGAAAAACAGCATGAAAATGAAAAACCGACTCTGTCCAAATCATGGACTGAACAATCTGCACATGCTCCCTCCTACTCTGGAGGAAAGGTTACTCTTTGCCACACCAAAGGAACTAGAAATCTTTATGGGTACAGTGCCAATGAAGAGAATGATGATTCAAACATTGCCATCCCTTTTCTTCTTGCTCCGTGTGCTGGTGATCTCACTCTGATTGATGCTCTACATGGCATTAAAGCGAGAACTATTCGTGAAGGATGTGCACGTTCTTCTGATGAGGATGAGGATGAGGACGAGGACGAAAACGTCGATAGCGATGCTATCATTGCATATGCGTTGGCAGCAAATGATTCTGATTTGATCACTGCGAGCAGAAATAATATACTCAGACATTACGATATCTCAGGGTCGCCATCGCACTCCTATTCTGGCGTTGATGGGCGTGGACCAGCCAAGGTTCGAAAGATCTTGGGTAAATCTGGACACGATTTGCCCGTGAATAGCATTGAATTTCATTGCAGTGGGATTTTCTTTGCGACTGGAAGTGTGGATGGTAATGTGAAAGTATGGGATCTTCGAGGAGGGTACGCAACACACTCCTTCAGATATAATGCTCCTGGATACTCACCAAACATGGCTGGTAGAGGAGGGCTACGAGGGAGTATAACTTGCATCAATTGGTGCCCAGATGTGACCAAACTCTGGCTTGGCGTTGCAAGAGACGATGGATCTGTCAGGGTGCATGATTTGCGAGTAAAAGAAGAGGCAGAAGAAGTGATCGAAATGACAGATCATGTGGGCGCTGTGACGTGTATGGTATGGGCAAGCAGCAATGGAAAAAGTAATGAATTTGATACTTTCTTTACGACGGGAAGGGATGCAGTAGTAAATACTTGGTCGATTCAAGAGGAGGAAAGAAACAACTTAAGCCAGAGCAAGAAGAAAAAGAAGAATACAAGTGGGGAAGGTAAGCATTTATTTCATCTTCATTGTTCCGTGTGGGATTTTTAGCAAAACGACTCACACTGTTTTGCACAGTACCATCAACCAAGATGACATATAAACGTGTGCATACATTGCCAGTTTATGAGAACGTTGAAGCTCTACAAATTCTACCTAATTTTCATTTTTACTACAAGGGAAGCGATGAAGCTATTAGTAAGAATGACATAATCCTCGCAACAGCAGGAAGTAAAGGTGTTGTAAAACTTTGGAAGACAACTAGAAAACGGGAAGAAGGAGACCTCCTCGGCTCAGTCTCGGGATTAAAATTATTGGTCGAACAAGATGCATCGTCTACATTTGGAGAAAAAAGGGGAGGTTATACAGGTCTACTATTGACTTCTCATAAGCACAATGTAAACAAAGTTAGCGAAGGCTCAGTGGCAGGGGGATCGGAAGAACTCATTGCTGTCGACGCAGAGCATAATATTTCATTTTTGAATATTACTGCTTCGGGGGACGAATCGGGGGTGACCTTGCTGAATTCAAATCGCACTATTATTGGACACAACGATGAAATTTTAGATTTGAAGATCATTCCTAATCTTGTAGGTGAAGGAAAAATTGATGCATCAGTTGCAAGACGAGTGGCAGTTGCTACGAATAGTGCTCAAGTAAGGGTATTTGAATTGGGATCTTTTTCCTGTAATGTTCTCGAAGGGCATACTGATACAGTACTCTCTATTGACGTGTCACCTTGTGGAAGATATCTTGGAACATCTGGGAAAGATCAAACCATGCGCATTTGGCATCTGAAGTCTGGAAAATGTGTAGCAGTTGCCACTGGTCATACAGAAGCTGTAGGTGCAGCAGCTTTTTCTAGAAAGGTCGGGCGTTTTGATGTGGCCGGAAAGGCTGCAAAGAATGGTGGAGGGTCGTTTGTTGTGACTGCAAGCAAGGATAAGACTCTAAAGCGTTGGAATCTTCCTGGTGCAGCAGCTTTAGATAATATTGGCACATCAGATGCAGAAAGTGATGAATTGCATGTCTTCGTCAGCGCTAGAGCTCATGACAAGGTAAGGAAAGAACTTTTGCTCTCCCTGCTCATATGTGCTGTACCAATCTGTACCTCTTCTAATAATTTTGCCATCTTTGCCTCCAACAGGATATCAATATTGTGACAGTCGCTCCAAATGATTCGTTGATTGCAACTGGTTCTCAAGACAAGACTGTGAAGTTGTGGAACTCCACTAATTTGAGTTTAATGGGGACCCTAAAGGGGCATAAGAGAGGAATATGGGACTGCCAATTTTCATTGCACGATCGTGTGATTGCAACATGTAGCGGTGATAAAACTGTGAAGCTTTGGTCTCTTGGAGACTTTTCATGCGTACGGACGTTTCAGGGTCATTCTGCTGGTGCTTTGAGAGTGAGATTTCTTAGCGGTGGACTCCAGCTTATGTCCTGTGATGCTGAAGGTTTGATTCGCTTGTGGAATATTCGGTCAAATGAGTGCGCATTTACAATGGATGCACACGACGATAGAATTTGGGCTCTTGACCTTGAGGATGGGTTGCTTGTCACTGGCGGTGCCGACTCTCGTTTGAAAATGTTTAGGGATACTACTAAAGAACTCGAATTGCAAGTGAGAGAAGAGGAGGAACAAAACATCCTAAAAGAACAAAAGCTTGCAAATCACTTGAGATTCAAGGAATACGGACAAGCGTTAGACATCGCTCTAGATATGGATAAACCACGCCAAGTTCTGAAAGTCTTGGTTGCCATGGTAGAAAATGATCTTTCGAACGGCAAGGATGCGCTAGTTACATTGAAGAGTCACGTAACGAACTGGGCCATGACCCGTGTGTCTCAGATATTGAAATATTGCAGGGAATGGAATACACGCGCGCGTAACTCGCATATCAGTATGCTCACTGTGAAAGCTATTGTCACCTCTTTCGCTGCAGATGAATTGGCTCTTGTTGATGGCCTAGCTGATATATTATCAGGAATTGCTCCTTACGCAGAAAGGCATTTTGAACGCATTGATAAACTGCATGCAAATTCGTATCTCATTGACTTTGCTCTCCTAACGATGGGGAACTTAGACGGAGATAATGATGAGTACCTTGAATGGGAAAAATCAAGCAAATTGGTCCTCCCCCCTAAAGTCATAGATGGGAGAGTGCAGATTGGTGGTAAGGACATTGTCGGCTTCAGAGAAGCAGAGAGTGAAGATGAAGATTCGACATCTGACAGCGATGTGTTGACTGTAGGCGAAAGCGACAGTGAAGATTCTTCTGAAGATAGCGATAATGAATAAATACAGACCATTTCTTTACATTTGGATGTCCATAGTAGGATGTGATGTGTGGAGGGACGCAGTGTGCGTGGACAGTCAACATTTGCTATTTATCAGTGTAATCTTGGGCGGCACGAACAGAGACAATGACGCCAAGACAAAATGAATCGAATCTGATGTTTCCTGAATATTCTGAAAGAAAGCATGGGTCCGGGATTCAACTGCAACATTAATCCTGCGGCCCTTGGAATTTCTTTCGAAACCTTAAAAGCTTTGCAGGATATTCATCTCCCAATTCTTATTCCAATCATGTCCATTGCTTCATCCCTTGCGAAACGACGAGCACAAGAAAGAATAGTGAAGGAAAGGGAAATTTTCCTCAAAGATGAGTTCAAAGCTACCAGCATCGCCAAATGGCAAGAGAAGTCAGATAATCGAATCCGAAAACAAGATTTGGAAGTGAGAGTGAGACGTCTTCGAGACAAAAATGCTGAGGACTTGGTAACGAGAAGAGGCAAGCTTAAAGACCTCTACGAAGGCGAAAAAGAGCAATGGGAACAGGAACTTAAAAGAAGCACAGAAGTCCCTCTTGAACAAAAGATCAACGCTATACGAGAAAGAGCCAATGAGCTTCAACTGAAGCGGCAACACGAAAATGAAGCATTCGTGGCTGATTGCTTTCACCGCCAGTGGAGTGAAGGGTCCGACGAGGTTCGAAGTTTGAAATCAAAGGCTCTCATGGACAAGCTTATGTATGACCGGAAGCACACCATACGTAAAAAGGAAAGTGATGGTCAATCGAACAAAGAGAACAGTGGAAATAACACACAACTCATGCAGGCTCTCGAGAAGAAAGACAAAGAGGATGCTATTGAAAAGCAGAGAAGGAATCTAGAAATAAAGTTGGCATTAGACAACCAAGTAGAGTTTCATGAACAGCAGCACATGCAGAAGGTGGAGCAACGTCAGAAGGAAGAGGCCGCGCAGCTCAAGAGTTGGGAAGACGAAGAAGAAGAAGAAACAAATAAGGTGAAAGATAAAAAGCAAATTGCTCGAGAACGAGGGAAGAACATAGCTCTTGCAAACAAACAACGGTTTGATGATCGCGAGGCAGACAGAATTCAGAAACGGAGGGAAGAGAGTATATTGCTTGATTTCGCTCTTGACAAGGAGAGGAAATACATCAAGGCCGAGATGACAAATCAAGAACAAAATCAAGGTGCTGCAAATGATTATACAAAGTTTCTAAGAGATCAGATGGTAAAGGATGCCGAAGGCGCTTGTGAGGTTGAACGAAAAAGGGACGCTGAGATGCAAGCAATCTGGAAGAAAAAAGATAACGATCTCAAGGACAAAGAAGATAATCGTCGGCGCTTAGCAATCGAGGTCAAAACATCACGGGACGCACAAATTTATGAGAAGAAACGAGCGGAAGAAAACAGAAAAATAACCGAGGCGAAAGAGGTACAATATAATATCTCTGTGTTAGAGAGGCAACTACTGGATGAGAAGCTCGCGAAAGAAGAAGTTAAGAAACGAACCATGGAAAATATGTTGTGGAATAAGAACAAAATGGAAGAGAAGTTTGGGGAAAGAAACAGACAGAAACAGGAGCAGTATCTTATACAGAAGGAAGACGCTGAAAAGGAATACCAGGAGAGAGTTTCAAAGGAGGCAGACAAGAACGATTGGTATTAATACAGTAAATTCAGATGAAAAATTGTTTAGAGAACGGCATTAGATTTTGAAGAACTGAAAACACTATCATCAATCTTTGTCGAATAGCAGGACTTCTGACTTTGCGTTTATCATTTTGGAATTCAGAAACTAAATATTAACCAGGAATTAAAATTGACTTGTAACAAGATTATTGAGTACGATTGCAACGGATAAGTCATTCACGCCCTATCTTTCCCTCAGAACTGGACGATAAAGAATGTTACGTTTGATAGTTGCCATAGTTGGGGGGTTGATTTTGGTATGATTGATGCTGTGGCGGTTGCTGATACAAATCATTTGGCATTTGTGGTTGAGCCGCATACGTATTATTGGCTTGCTGTGGAGGGTAAGGATACTGCTGCTGCTGCTGCTGCTGTTGATACACAGGAGCATAATTCATATGAGTGCCAGATGATGGAGGTGCCGGCTATGACAGAAATCCAATGGTTAGTAATGTATATGCTAAACAAAAGTCTTACAAATGATTTATAAATAGGTTCTACTCACATCATCAAAGGGATTGTTCGACGAGACAGGGGCGGTACTCGCAGGAGGGACACCTCCTGCATTCAAATGCGGATTATAACCCATCAAAATCTATTGCAAAGGAGAGGGTCAAGAATGAGATGAATAATCGACGGGTCAAATTTTAAATGAATGCAGTAATTGTGCTAATTGTAGATGCATACCTGACTTGAAATATCATTGTACGTTGGTCCTTGGGGCGCAAATTCGTCAACATGATATACAGGCAGCACGGGAGGTGCAGCTACTGGAGCTGGAGCTGTATTGTATTCAGGCGGGGAATTGAAAGCAAACGGATCGTGAATCTGATACTGTGTGTGAGGTACACCAACAGGTCTGTGTTATATGGAAAGAAGAGCAAATTAGGATCCAGAAGTATCGTACGAAAAGTACATCATAAAATCATCGATACTTACACTAATGCCTGAGAATCTGATGACGGAGTAGGGTCAGAGAGGAAATCGATCAATGGCAACTCCTCTTGGACCTGTTTTGCACCGGGGGGGTGATGAATAATCGTATTCGTTAAGGTTGAAGCAGCAAGTGATTCTTCGTCCGATCTTCCCTTGCGAGCGAGATGGGCACGAGATTCCCGCAAAGATGCTTCAATTGCCTTTTTCAATTCATCTTGTTCCTAAAATCAGTACAACATGGCGCAGAACAGTGAATTAGAAAAAAATCCATTAACGAGCGAGCAGTGCATGTATCCTTGCCATATGAAGAAAAATGAACGAAACTTACCTGTGATGAAGAACTTGGAGGTACTAAATTTCTTCCACTTCCCGAGTAAGATAATGGTGTACGCGTTGCAGAATCTTGTCCACGTTGATGCTCGTAATCTGAAATTACTCCTGGTGTGCGCCGATCTTGAGCAGAACTGCCCTTCAAACCAATTTCATACACCTTGGGCAAATTGAAGAATGACTTTCCATTGATGAGCAACTCGTATTGGCGCACTCCACTCACATTGCTCATAGGCTGCGTTGAGTGCGCAATCAGCCTCAAGGAAGTACCATTCTTGTCATACCAAGTGTGTTGCAAAGACTTTGATTTACTCATGCTCACATGAAGTTGCTGTCCATTTGACATGATCATTCGCTTCCCAGATGTGATGGACCAGATTAGTGTGACATCGTGTTCTTCGCCTCTACAATCAATGCCAGACTTTCCCGAATCGAGCGCTTCCTGGTTAGGAAAGCCAAATCGCCTGCGAGGTAGATGCGTGACAAATAGGGAGGGATTAGTGACTCGTTTGACGCAAATTTAGAATTCATTAGGTAACCCTACAAAGTTGATGTCGTCTTTGCAGATAAAACGAGTACGGCAGTAATTATTTACCATCTGATGCGGCGCTTGCTCATTGCTATTACTTTCCCCGTAGCTATAGCGTTGAAATCTACCTGATAACACAACCCGGCTGGCATTTGGGCCACATTACCAACCGCATTGTTGCCATAGTGATTTACCACTTGGCTTTGCCCTCCTCCTCCAGGTCCTTGTTGGTAGTTGTAGCCCGAATTGTTATACATGCCTTCTTTGATCTGTTACTGATACAGACAGACAGTGTTAAGATAGCGCTTTGCTTAGATGCTTGTGTGTGCGTATACCCACACGTTCTGATATCTGTCAACTTTCCACTTGAGTAGATCTTTCAAGCCTAAATGTTGAATGTGCAGAGTGAGTGAGGTTGCACGAGCGCATCTTCTTCCTTGTTCTTGAAAATGCGTTGGAAACTTTTTTCATTTTCTTCGATAACCGTTTTATACAACCGTTTAGAAATTAACTCATTTTACTATAATTTCGATGTGAAGTTCCGTTTCAAAAGAAGACACACGGGAGAAATTCGAATATCGAGAATCTTGTCGAGATTCCTTTAAAAAAAGTAATCCCACAAGTGATTTTGTACTCGAAAATATGTATGCAATCTCCAGTCAGAGCATGAAGACTTGAGTATTCCTCCAACTAAGAAGTCGGAGTATTCAACCCTTGGGGAAGTACTCCTACATTTGCAATACGTGTACTTGTAGTAATACTCCAGTCGCAAACGTACAATGCTGTAAAAACTCAGGTCGTAGAACAGAATGATTTGCAATCCATAGTCAAGCTGGCTGGCCAGGAATAAAGTGAGTTCTTTTTTTGAAGACCAAGGCTAAGAAATCGGTTGGGTTGCTGGGAACTCAAGGAAAAACATGACCCAGTTTTTTTAATAATGAACCCGGCAAGTTCAAAGTGGTACTCTTTGCGTCATGTCTTCCAGATCTCTTTTCAAAACATTTTACCTCCTCTACTGGTGCCGAAGAGCTATGTGCACCAGTAAGAGAAATCTTGCTAATGGTAACGAGAATCATCATCAAGTACAGTTCAACCATCCAACAGAGGCCACCAAAGTTGACAAGGCAAGCGGGATCCCGGGGGGGTTCCAAAGTGATATAAATAGTTAATAGTAAATAGTAAATAGTAGTCTAGTGTCTGTACGAAGAAAGATTCAAAAGATTTGAGAAGTTCCTTTTTCAACAATTCAACGCACGCATGCTGAAGTCGTATGTCGTAAGTCGTAAAGTTGAAAGTGGTCGTAAGTTCGTACTGCTTGTATTCCGATTACTTTTCTTCAATCCAATCTCATACTTTGAATTTCCTTCTCAACATTTGAAAGAAAAGCTTCGTGCCAAATCATAGCACTACACGGCGCCGTACTGAATTTCCTTTACAAATTCAAATTGCAAGAAGCCCAATCCAAAATGAATGCACTAGCTATTACCCCCCTCCTACTAATATCCGTAGGTGTAATACTGCCCATGCGAGCATGGTATTAATTGCATAGTATTGCTGCATAAGCGGAGAGGCCGCACAAGAAGCAACGAGACTTGAAAAAGATCGAATAGTCAAAGAAACGAAAGATGGATACAACGTGCTCCTGACAAAGGCCCACTCTCCTGTCGCCACGAAGAGATCATTGGTCAACGCAAGTACTCCAACCGACGATCATCAGCAAATGATGTCTCCTCATTCAGGAAGCCATGTTGGTCAATTCCAGACAATCGTTAAGGATGATGGAAATGATACGACGCCATGCAATTCACTCTTTACTGTAGACTTTACTCTATCATTTGTACCCGACGAAGAAAGTGGAGAAGGATACTTTCTCACTGGTAAGCGCATTGACCGATATGGACAAACAATTATTACAGAAGGTTACATGTGCCATAGTGGTATTGCATACTGGAAAGAGAAATATTTTGCACGCTTCGTGAGATTTATGAAAAGCGATGACAGTACAGATGATCACCATGATGGTCAAGTAGTGACAGATCTTGGTGTTGTGGTGATGGAAAAGTTTAAACGCAGTAATGAAACACAAATGGGCAAGACGACCTTCCGAGGTCAATGATCTTGTCAGCATATCGATATTCCAGGTGGTAAAGTGAAGATGGATTCACAGGCATTTGGATCAAATTTAGCAGTTGTAGTTGTATTAGGCGATGTTGTTCCTGCTGAGGTACTACTAGTTCTGAGCTGATGCATGGATTACTTGTTGAAGGTTTAAAACTTCTTGAGAGAAAGTCGGATGATGTCCGAAGGGGAAAACTTACCCTACCTGCCAGAGAGATGATTTTGATCGGTTGCATCAGCTTTTAAGAAATGGTTTTGGTGTTGCGGTACTATTCTTGAACTCGAGCGTGGGCGGCCAGAGAGGATTGGTGAATGCCTGCAGTATCAGAATGGCGGGAGGAAGTCCGAGAGATGTTGCGAGAGAGAAAGGAACCGCAAACCAGTACATTCCTCCACGATTGTATCCTCTAGAACCAGAACTAGGCTTGACAGCAATAGCAGATTGACGGTAAGACTGATCAACAAAAGTCGTGAGATTGCTGCGACGGCTGTGCCAAGGGCGCAGCCATCATGCAGTAAAGGTTGCTAGATTACAAAAACAGAAATAGGAATATCGTCTTTGAATCGAGGCTGAACCAGCAGAAGCTACTAGGTTAAAGCGAAAAGAGGAAGTTACAAAATAAATACTTGGAAATGGGGGAGTTCTCCTTTAGCTTACTACCACTGTAGTTTGGTTGCACCTGTTTTATATTAAAACACCCTTCCTCCCTTCTTTCTAGAGTACCTTTGTTCATTTACGATTCATAATAGTGCCATTTTTCAAAAACATGATATCATGTATGAACATTCCAAGAAAATCAATATGCAGGATTTTTCTTATGTCCCACCAGCAGCGTCGTCATCCTCCCCGGATTTTTTGTTATTGCCAATCCCATTATTGCTGTCTCCGGCTTCTTGTTGCTGATCGAGGCGACCTTTCACAATATTCTCGTCAAAGTAAATACCTTTTGGTGTATCTATCATACCGAGACTCCTCGCGGATTTTTTCCAGTGAGTTTTGGACTCCATTTCTCCCTTTTTTGTGCTCTTCTTCAAACTTGTGTACCTCCTCCTTACATCGTCAGGAAATTCATCGCAGACTGGGAAATGCTCACGAATCATCATTGTCACGCTCTGATAGATGCGTTCAACGGAAGTAGGATAGCAAGAAGATCGGCCAATTCTACGGCTGTGAGGCTGGTGGGCACAGAAACGGCATCGAATGCCAACTTGATTGAGATTAATCTGCTTAGACTTTCTCCTCTCTTGCACATCCTTCTTGGTAGCTGTGAAAACTTCACAGCAATGTTCACGTAGGAAACAAAGGAAATTAGATAGCCAGATGGAATCTCCCTCTGATGCGAGATTCATAATTTCGCGACTAGAGTAAGGCTCAATTTGATCAGGCCCACTTGATGTTACATTCGGATGCTGCACCTGCTGGTAAGTGGTTGAACTTTGTGAAAAGTTTCTTCCTGGTGCCTGGCACATTCCTTGAAAATAATGCATTGGTTGAGAGTTCCCTGAAGTTTGGGCAAAACCAGGATTGTAAGGACTGCTCAAAAACTGATTCATATACGCTTCAGCATGAAGTGTCGTGCCGTATTGAAATTGTCTTGATGCCATCACAGGAATTGAGTTCGCATTCGTACTATATAGTTGTTGATGTTGCTGGCCGAACAGCATCGGAGTGTACATTCCCCCTATGCCCATAAAATTAGGAGGTACAGTAGCCTGGTAATTCAAGATTTGTTGATGCTGCTGCTGCTGATTTTCAGCACCCGTTGCTGGTATTAGCAGTTCCTGTGCGTTTACTTGGGCACCGGTATTCATGGGATTATTTCTATTGGCAGCGAGGTTTGACGAGGGTGAGGGGGCAGTGTGCATGATCCTGTTGCTGCCAGCGCCAGTACATGACATGCCTGTCCCCCTCGCCTGGACTCCAAATGACGAGGATGCAAACGGCATCCTCGAGCTGGTGGGTAAAGAGTTTATTTGTCCTGAAGATGACGGACCCATGAAATAAGAGGGATGGTTTACAAGGAAACTGTCTTCCATATGACCTTGAGAACTACGGCCGGCAGTTCTACTATTGGTCCCATTATTTGACGACATCATGGAAAAGCCGGAAGCGCCTCCAACAGACGAATTCGCTGTGGCGTAGGACATGCCGCTGACACTCGACATCCCGCCAATTCCTTTCAATTCGGAAGCAATGTTGGTATTAGTATACCTATCATCGGTTCTCGTGCCTATTCTTCGCAACGAACTGGACATCCTTTTCTTTGCAACTTCGTGATGGGCGGGATTTTCGTCAAGACTATCCGAATAATGCTGTCTCTTCGATCCAATACTCTGTCTGTCGCTACTATCATCAGCTAGAGAATATTCAGCAGAATGATATGCACTTACAACTTCAGCCGAATCGAAGATAAGATTCTTGGAGTTTTCAGTGATACCATGATCGACACGTGTTGGCTTCGGAGGTTCTTGCTGGTGCTGCTGCCGGCGCTCGTCCCAGGAGTAGTAAGAAGAATTGAGCTGAGGATGGTCGCTCCTGGAAGTAGGTATATCAACTGCGCTTGGCGAGATCGAAGGGTCCAGTTCATGCACATCTGTGCAAAAATTGCCGTGTTGATTGTTAGGTTCTTTCATTGTTCTGTTGTTGTTCACGACTATAACGAAGTTATTTGTTGCAGAATATGAACTTCTTGTGTCGTTCCTCATGTTCAATGCTGGCGACTGAAAAAAGTATGAAGGAATGAAATTTTGAGTCTCATCAGTCATGAAACGATATAATTTCAACATTGGCCTTTTTAATTTAATGTCTATATATATGAAGTTTGGACTCGGTAGCTATTTCGACATTTTTGAATTTCAGTGATTTTGAGTTCTCTTATTACTTGTTTATCTATTAGAA
>Ga0209712_10002952_pt1 | contig 13901 bp, 8 predicted proteins | sample ArcOceMetagenome_FD_187443 | JGI IMG/M metagenome (GOLD analysis project Ga0209712, IMG submission 187443) | Marine eukaryotic phytoplankton communities from Arctic Ocean - Arctic Ocean - Greenland ARC118M Metagenome (SPAdes) (version 2) | ecosystem: Environmental > Aquatic > Marine > Oceanic...
ACCGATCGTGAATAGTCTATGACCTTAAGTGATGCTAAGATGCAAATATCAATATCAAATACATCGTAGTGAAATCATAAAAGATCGAACTTAAATTAACTATTTGAATCATTATAAAAATAAAGAAATAATGGCGGTAGTAAGGACGCTAAGCTAGTTACTTTTACGTAAAAAATAACAGATAGTGAATTATGTATAAAATATTTGATCGCCTAGAAAAGTATAAAAAGAGAAAATACATTCAATTGTATATTGTCTTTGGCTTATTATTGTCTGGAAATACTTTTGTATGTAACGCCACTGAACAGTACTTCATTCAGTTACCTTCAATGAATGCTGCGGCTGCTTTAGACAAATTAGCAGGTATCTCGGGATATTCACTTATATATCCATTTAATGATTCCATTATCATTATGACTAATCCCCTTTTTGGAACATACACCGTACCAGATGCTTTGGAAAAACTCCTTGTAAACACTTCGCTTAATGCCATTGCTACCAAAAAGCGTGTGATTGCTGTTTCTTCTACATTAAATAATGATATAAATCACGCCAAAAAATTCGATAACAATATAATAATAAACCTACTATAAAAACTAGTACTTTACTCTCGAAAAAGTCACGCCATACGACAGAAAAAAAATCAAAAAATAGTAATAGGAACATTGAAACAGAACGTATTCAAATTATAGGTTCACGTCGCACAAACCTATCGCCGAGTGATGCATTAGCACCTTTAGATATTATTAATAAGAAGAATTTAAAACAACGAGGCAATAGCGACATAATATCGACTCTCTCTAATGTTATCCCTTCATATAACGTCAAACAGGAAGCGATCAGCGACGCGGGTACCATGGTGAGACCCGCAAATCTTAGAGGGTTACCGACTGACAGTATATTAATACTCGTCAATGGTAAACGACGTCATCGCAGCGGAGTCATTTATGAATACACGTCAGGATTAAATATAGGTGCTCACGGGATAGATTTAGAACCTATCCCCAGTATTGCGCTTAAGAGTGTTGAAGTTTTACGTGATGGGGCTGCTGCACAGTATGGTTCTGATGCAATCGCGGGGGTCATCAATTTTCGCTTGGAAAACAATACAGACGTCAATCGTATCGAAATGCGCACGGGCCAATATTATGAAGGAGATGGCGCTAGGTTTGAGCTTTCTGGTATTTCTGGGTCCAAAATAGGAGAAAATAGTTCTGCTAATTTTTCATTCGAATATTCTGAAAGTGAGGCTACCTCAAGAGGTATTCAAGATCCTGCGGTTAAAAGCTTAATTGATAGTGGTATAAGCAAAAATGATATACAAGACCCTGTTGTAGTTTGGGGGGCGCCTAAAATAGCGAAAAATATTAAAACATTTGGTAATATTGAATTGGATATTGGAGAAAAAGGTCAATATCAGCAACTTTATCTATTCGGCAACTGGGCACAACGTGATATTGATGGGAGTTTTTTTTATCGCAACCCTAATACACGAACGAGCATATTTACCAATCCAAATAATGGTACTCGCCTATTCTTTGACATGACACATAATAATACTGGGAATTGTCCAACACCTACCATACCAAATGGCATTGGTGATGCTGAAGCCTTAGCAGCAGTTTTAAACAATCCTCATTGTTTTTCTTTTAATGAAAGATTTCCTGGTGGTTTTACACCAAGATTTGGTGGTAGGGTATCTGATAGAAGTCTCGCTGGTGGTTTACGAGGCTCAATAGATAACAATAAATCTGAATTAACGTACGACATCAGTATGGTAATGGGTGAAAATCATGTTGATTATAAATTACGTAACAGTGTTAATGCATCGTTAGGTGAAGATTCACCTGTAAATTTTAAATTGGGATCTCAGATTCAAACTGAACGTGTGTTCAATGCCGACTTTACTTATCCTGTAGAGGTTGGTTTTGAGTCGGAAATTAACATTGCCTTTGGCTACCAAAATCATTTTGAACAATTTGAAATTGTTGCTGGGGATAAAAAGTCATATGAAAGAGGTCCTTTTTCCAACAACGGAGAAGCTATAGGCTCAAATGGTTTCCCTGGTTTTTCCCCCGATACAGCAGGTAAAAACGATCGTACATCAAATGCTATCTATTTAGATATAGAAAGTGATGTTACTGATACTCTTTCCGTCTCTCTTGCAATAAGATATGAAGAAATTGGTAAGATAGGTGATACCTTCGACGGTAAACTTTCAGCACGTTTACAAGTAACTGATGTAATAGCATTGCGTTCAACAATAAGCACTGGATTTCGCGCCCCCACTGTTGGACAGTCAACACTTCAACGTATATCGACCTCAAATTCTATCGTTAATAATATAGTCGCTCAACAGAGTTCACAACTGGTTAGCGCTTTAAGTCCTATTGCTACGTCTCGTTCTGGAGGAGGGCTTGAACCAGAAAAAGCCACGAGTTTTAGTTTCGGTGTGCTATCAGAAATAGGAACCGTAAATGTTACTTTAGATTATTTTTATATAGCTGTAGAAGATCGGTTATCACTATTTACCAGTGAAATCATAGCCAGTGATGCCCCTTTATTAGCTGCTTCAGACATAAGTCCAAACGTCGTAAATATACAATATTATGCCAACGATTTTAATTCGATGACGCAAGGTTTTGATTTAGTTTCAAGTTTACCCTTTGAATTTGGAGGGGGGAATAATCTTGTATCGCTAGCATTTAACTATACAAGTACAAAATTAGACGTGACTAACCCTAAAAGCCCTATCTCAGATATAAATGTACATAAGGAGCGTGAAGAAGGCGTTCCAAAAATGCGAGGGATTTTCACGTTATCTCACTCGCAAGACCACCTAAGTGCAATGGTTCGCATTAATTATTATGGGAGTTTCTATAATGCACAATTTAATGATGTATCCCTCATTGAAAAAGTTAACCCTATTGTCATCACTGACTTAGAGGTTTCCTATGAAATCACAGAAAACTTAGTTGTCGCTTTAGGTGCTAAAAACGTCTTCAATGTCTTTCCTGAAGAATATAGTGAAGGGCGTACTTCTGGGTTTTTAGGTGCTATATACCCAATAAACTCACCAACCGGTTTTAACGGTGGTCATTATTATCTTCGTTTGGGGTGGGATTTCTAATTTCACTACTTTTTTTTAATAAGAGTTTGGGAATAAATATTTACATTCTAACAAGTAAAGCTATCATAAAGCGTCGTCATTGCTGCAACACCTTTGCATGATAGTTCAAAGCGTAGGCTTAAATTGTAGGCTCATTGGCTTTAGTCTATGAGTAAATAATATGGCTATAATGAATAGTAACCTGAACATTTTATTTCTGTAATATTATTACAGAATATATTGATTTATATTACTATTATTCACTCGTATATCCTGAGTAAAGCAATAAATTCACCTTTCGTTTTGATATATCACTCGCCAATACTTTTGAACCTAACACTAAAAACGCGCTAATGAGTTAATCATTAATTGGTAATATTTAAACAAAAACTGATTAATAACCTCAAAATTTATTTACTTGTTACTAAGCTCTATATTTACCTAAAACTGTAAACTCTTATTTCAAAACCTTGAATTTGCATTATTTATAACCATATTAATTTCCTATTTCCTCTGATTTCGAGTGAACCTTGAGCAAAGAAAACTTAACAGTAGAGCAAACGATAACAAGTAATTCAGCTGCTGGTAAAAAGAAAAACATACAAAATAAAGCTTTTACTAGCCTGTTACCAATTTTTTCTTTCATCAAGCCTTATAAAATGATGCTAGCACTCGCATTAATTGCTTTGTTACTGACTTCGGCAGTGAGCCTATCTTTGGGTCAAGGTATAAAATTTGTTATTGATAGTGGCTTTATTGCGGGTTCAGCCAAACAATTGCAGACAGCTATTTTAGTGTTAATTGGACTCATTGTATTACTTGCTATCGGTACTTTTAGCCGTTTTTACCTCATGTCTTGGCTAGGCGAGCGGATCAGCGCAGATATTCGAAAAGCCGTATTTGATCGCATTGTAACCCTGCATCCAAGTTATTTTGAAGAAAATAGAAGTGGCGAATTAATGTCACGGTTAACCACTGACACTGCACTTTTGCAATCCATTATTGGTTCATCACTTTCGATGGCTTTACGTAGCTTTTTAATGCTCATGGGTGGGTTAATTATGTTATTGATCACCAATTTGAAACTCACCATGATTGTTGTTTTTTGTGTTCCTCTCATTTTATTGCCGATGATGATATATGGTAAAAAAGTCAGAAAGCTCGCAGAAAGTTCACAGGATGCAATCGCTGATATAGGTACTTATGCCGGTGAGGTCATTCAAAACATTAAAGTTGTACAAAGCTATACCCATGAAGCACGAGAACAGCAAGCATTTGCAGGTGAGGTTGAAAAAGCTTTTGCTGTTGCAAAACGTCGTGTAAAACAACGTTCACTTTTAATCGCCATGGTGATTTTCCTAACATTTGGTGCGATTAGTGGCATGTTATGGGTTGGAGGCATGGATGTATTAGAGGGAAAGATGAGCGGTGGTGAGTTAGGCGCTTTTGTTTTTTATGCCATTATGGTGGCAATGTCAGTAGCAACTGTTGCCGAAGTTTATGGTGAATTGCAACGCGCTGCTGGTTCGGCAACACGCTTATTAGCACTATTGAAAATCAAAAGTGAAATAACAGAACTTGCTACGCCAGAGACAATACAACAGCAGAAACCATCAATTATTCAATTTAATGAGGTGAGCTTTTATTATCCATCAAGGCCAGATCGCGCGGCATTAAAAAACATTAACTTAAAAATTCCAACTGGAAAAGTTATTGCTTTGGTAGGTCCATCAGGTGCAGGAAAAACAACACTGTTTGAATTATTACAACGCTTTTATGATCCACAACAAGGCGCTATTGCATTTAATGAGACTAACATTACTCAACTTAAGCTCACCGATTTACGTAACGAAATGGGCATGGTGCCACAACATCCTATTTTATTTAGTTCAGATGTTTGGCACAACATTCGTTACGGTAATCCTGCAGCCAGCAATAACGATGTTATCAATGCCGCTAAACGAGCTCATGCGCATGAATTTATTGAACAGTTACCGGAAGGTTATAGCAGTTTTCTTGGTGAACAAGGTGTGCGTTTATCTGGTGGCCAAAAACAGCGTATAGCGCTAGCAAGAGCTATATTAAAAGATCCTAAAGTATTATTATTAGATGAAGCAACTAGCGCCTTAGATGCACAAAGTGAACATCACGTGCAGGCTGCATTAAACGAGTTAATGGAAAATCGTACGACGCTAATTATTGCACATCGTCTGTCGACTGTTCTTCATGCCGATATAATCGTGCTGATGGATCAAGGAGAAATAGTTGCGACGGGTGATCACAAATCATTACTGGCCAGTTCAACCTTGTACCAGCGCCTTTGTGAATTACAATTTGATCAAGTGACTGAACAAAAAACCTCAGTGACTACCCATAACGTCTGATCCTCAATAAGAAATAAGCCGTTCTAGCTTACACTAAGCGTAAGCTAGAAGAGATAATTCCAAACGTCCGCCCACTCTTGAATATCTGACATTAAAGTACTCACTTTTACTATGTCAGTATTAACGTTAATGGACGTCAAGGATAATATAAAGAGTAACCAGGCATAAGGTATTTGTGACTCATTCACATATGTAAGGTAATACTAACCTAAATTAACTACCGCTTGAAAAGCCAGTTTAAGCGTTGGTTAAATTAGTTCTGTGCTCTTAAAATAAATTAAACATTTAACCGTATACAAGGTTACTTGACGCTTAGTATCGACTACTCAGCCCCCCCCCTGAAAAACAAGCGTTGAGTACTCTATACTACCTATTACTTCGTAGTTAAACTGTGTTATAAATAATTGACTGGTTTCTTGAATTAACAGGATCTACATTGAAATATACTATATTTGTTTTTTGTATACTTGCTCATTTTCCCCCATATGACGCTCAAGCAAATGATTCTGGTGAGGGTATACAATCTATAAGTGAAGGCCTTCAATCTACTGTACGTATAAAGGGAAAGCCATCAAAGCTTAGCAGTCTAAAAGAAAGAATGGCCCATTATAATGTGCCAGCTGTTTCAATAGCATTTCTAAAAGATAACAAAATTAGTTGGACACACACTGAAGGTTTTATTGACTTAAACAATCATCGACCTATTGATGAGAATACTGTTTTTCAAGCAGCAAGCATTTCTAAAGCCGTTTTTGCTAGTACATTGATGAAATACCGTCAAGATAATGGTTTAAATATAGATGCAGATATAAATACATTACTTAAAAGCTGGCAGTTACCTGCCCATCAATGGGCGAGTAAAAATAACGTTTCATTACGTCAATTACTCAGTCATTCTGCGGGTACTACGGTTCATGGCTTTGCAGGATATAAACATGGCTCTGATGTACCTTCTATTACCTCATTACTCAATGGGGCTAAACCTGCAAATTCTGCCCCTGTTGTTGTAGATATTGAACCTGGCACTCAATTCAGGTATTCGGGAGGGGGAACAACATTAGCCCAACTTGTTTTGCAAGATCACGCTAAAAGCACAATAACTGAATTAGCTAAAAAAATTATTTTTGAACCGTTAATGATGCAACATAGTAGCTTTAGTCAGCCTTTAGTCGGTAACTTAAAAAGTAATGCGGCAGTTGCCCATAATACTGACGGTAAACCTGTAGTTGGCGGTTCACATACGTATGCAACTTTATCGGCTGCGGGGCTATGGACTACACCATCTGACTTACTACGCTTAGTTTCACAAATACAGCTAGCAGGCTTAGGTAAAAATAATGCTTTTTTCTCTAAAAGTACCATTGATGAAATGCTAACACCTCAAATACCGCCGATGGGAATTGGGTTTTTCATAGAAGGAGAAGACGAAATTACTTCTTTTAGTCACGGTGGCGCTAATGAAGGTTTTATGGCTCATTTATTTGCTCACACAAAAACAGGCGATGGAATCGTAATTATGACTAATGGCGAGAAAGGTACTTCATTGATTGATGAGATCATGATTAGAGCAAGTGAGATTTATCATTGGGATGAATTTAAACCAACAGAAAAGAGTGAATCCAGATTAACACCTAAGTTATTCGAGTCTATTATAGGCGAGTATAAAATAACCGACCCCTTTGAAACTACGTTAGTTATAACGGAAAAGCGTGGGGGATTTTTAGTTAATATTGGAAAATTTGTTAAGAATGAGATGTTTTTTCCTGAAAGTGAGCGGCAGTTATTTTCCATGACTGGCATGAGCTTGTTCTTACACCCTAATGATAAAGGAGAGGTAAACCATATTTCTTTTTGGGGGGGAATTAATGCGATTAGAGAGAAATAATAATAGCTCTTAAATAAGAGTGATGGTGATTTATTAAGCATATCTACGTTGAAAAGTGTTTGTTATTGTCTTGGAGTTAACTTAGTTGAGGAGTTAAGCCAATCAATGATGGCTGCATTAAAATTAAGCCTTTTCATCATAAATTATTATCTGAAATGATAACGTTGCACACAGTAGATATTTATTTATATATTGACTACCGATGGTTTTACTTGATTTAGCAAACTCAAATGTGCAATCTTAATTTTATAATAATGATCATTTTTTTGTATATAGAGAGCCTGAAATGCCCACCTACCTGCAGAGAATTAAGGATGACTTGTTAACATTTTGAGTAAAAAAAAAAGTGCTGTAGACAAGCCTTAAGAATAACGCTTATTTTTATATGATGTTTACCCTGATACTATTTTCTCAGGTTAAACAGGCAAGTCACTTCCTAAGATATTACTCTGCGTTGAATGGTCTCTTTGTAAGTTAACAGCCGCCCAAATAAGATTCGATGACAGGAATGTCACCGACGTTACTGGGTATAACACTTACTTGTTCATAAGTAATATTACAAGCCGTTTGTGGATCGATACCACTCGCTGTCAAAGTATCTGATAATGACGAAGGTACTATAATCGCTAAACTGTTATTCGTGAGGACTGTCCAATGACTATCACTTAAATTGAGCAAGCTTTGTACCTCCAAAGATACGGGATACCCAAAATGAGTTTGAATGCCATCAACTTCAGGGTTTTCATTTTGGTGAATAGTTTCTTCGTTTTCCACTCTTGATTTTAGATTTACCCTATTCATCGCTTCCGTCAACGCCCCTCGCACTTGCATTAATGATGCACGTCTAGCATCAGATGAAATTTCTATAAACTTTGGCGCTGCTGTGACCGCGAGAATACCGAGAATGACAATGACGGTAACCAACTCAATTAAGGTGAAACCAGACTGAATTTTCATGGACATTCTTTTATTCCTTGTAAGGACAAAGTTTTGTTAGCTTAATGGCCAAATATTATTTCAGATATTTTTAATTGTTACCACTTTTTCATCTTATTAATGCATAAAAGGTAATGGTCACCTAAGCTTACAGGTTGCATAATCACACCTCTAATTGGTGGCTAAATAGGGTATAGATCTCGAACCTCAGGTGCTTTTAGGCCACCTAGAGTTAGCAATTTTGGAGATAAGACTAAAGAGGGAATACTTTTTGTTAAGGTATTGCGTATAAATTCAATAAAGAAATAACATTCATGACCGGTTTTAATCTTCAGCTAAGTATTAGTTTGGTGGTATGGGTATTCATTTATACTGCTAACATATAAAACTTACTAAGCACTCAAACAAATAGTGTGATATTAATAAATTCAATTTAATTTTATAATTGGGATATTACCAGCACTTATCCCCGTTATTTTGTAAGCTATCACCTTATTAGGCAACTATGGAAAATCTGCTGATTACCATCAAAAATACCCTGACTGAAAAGCATGAACGACCTTTTTCTGTGTATACCTCATTCAGAGAGCAAAATTTATTAAATGTCCCTATTGTAAAACCCTTATTAATCATTGTGCTTAAAGGTGACAAAGAACTTGGCAAAAATAATGAATTAGTTTGTCATGCTGGTGACTTTATCTTTCTATCAAGTAGCCCTGCAATTAATATGCGAAACATACCAAAAGATAAGGAATATTTTGCGTTGCTGATCGAGTTTGATTATGAGGATTTTGATGGTATCCAAATCAGTGCTTCAAATAAACAAGATTATTGTCTGGGTAAAATAACCTCCACTTTAGCAGAATGTTTAAAACAATTTGTTGAAAGCTCTCTTTGGGCTCCCACACAATTTTGGTCTCTTCGAAAAAGGGAAATCATCAAGTTACTCTGTCATATGGGTCATGAAGAAATTTTATCCATGCTAGGTAATCCAAAAATTGGACATCGGATCAATGAAATGTTCTCAACCCATAATTTTCAGCCATTAAGCATCGACCAAATTTGTGATCAACTAGCAATGAGCGAATCGACACTGCGACGGAAACTCAAAGCAGAAGGTACCAGTTTGCAAGAAATTAAAGACCAATCTAGACTTAGCTTAGGGTTACATTTATTGCAAACAACTCACCATTCCATTGCTCTCATTGCAGAAAAGTGTGGTTATCAGTCTCAATCAAGATTTACAGAGCGTTTTAAAGGACGATTTGGTTTAACACCATCCGAACTTCGTAAAACTAAAATGGAGGATTAGGGCGAAAGTGTGACCGTTTAGAGGCTACTTAATTAACCATTTAAAGTTAATAATATAACTTTAATCATATAAACATTCACAAGGATTATTATGCGTCATACTCTTAAACTTCTTTCTATTTTATCGCTTAGCGTTTCAGCATCTGTTGTTGCAGAAAACCTGACATTATCGAGTAAAGATATTGCTCAAGGAGAATTCATGTCTAAAACGCAAGAGTTCAATGGGTTTGGTTGTTCTGGAGGTGATTTATCACCACACCTTAAATGGTCTAATGCACCTGAAGGTACAAAAAGTTTTGCTATTACCGCTTATGACCCAGATGCCCCTACAGGAAGTGGTTGGTGGCATTGGCAAATAGTGAACATACCAATGACCGTGATGGAGATACCTTCTGGCGCAGGAAACATAAAAACCAATAGCGCCCCGATCGGTAGTACACAAATACAAAATGATTATGGCAATCAAGGTTTCGGTGGCGCTTGCCCACCAGAAGGCCATGGTGTACATCATTACCGCTTCACTATACACGCACTGTCCGTAGAAAAACTTGAGTTACCAAAAGAGGCTTCAGGTGCTTTAGCTGGATACATGATAAATGGTCACACAATCGAATCAACGACAATAGAATCTCTATACAAAAGAGACTAGTCACTAGATTTCTTTATTGGGTACGATATATTCAGCTGTTTATTGGTTATAAGTAAACTTGAAAATCAACGTCGACTAACGGCTGTTTATTCGTTACCTATTAATTAAGATGGTGCTCTCATCATTAATGTAGATACCTATGTTAGGTTCCATGCATTAGGCTTTGCTGCACTTATAATCATCCAAAACCACCTGTTTATCAAGACGGTATCGCTCATATAATTTAGTATATTCAAAAGATTTGGCTCCTTCTGAGGTTCCTATATTTTTAGCACCGATGAAAAAATAATATATTGCTTAAACAATGAGGTTCAAAATGAATGTAGGGTGTTTAAACAAATACAACGCAATTTCGACCATTATCTTTTGCTTGATAGACTGCTTTGTCTGCTCTTGCGAAGAGACCATTAAAGTCAATATCCATTGGATTAAATTGAGCGACGCCGAAACTTGCTGTAACCGTCAAGCCTTCTGGTTTTAATGCTTCTAACGTTTTTCGCAACTCTTTCGTTTTGTTAACCGCATGAATCAATGAACAGTGCTCGTATAATATCACAAACTCTTCCCCCCCAAACCGCGAGACAACGTCGTTATTACGAACATGATTAGAGAGTAACTCTCCAACTTTTATAAGTATCAAATCCCCGATGGCATGACCATGATCGTCATTGAACGATTTAAAGAAGTCGATATCAATAACCACTAAACAAAGTTCAATATTGTGCCTTTTAGCTGCACTAATTTTTTTGGATGCGCTATCTAATAAATAGTGACGATTGTAGAGGCCAGTGAGTTGGTCAGACATGGCTAATTCTTCTAAGCCTTGGCGCTGAATTTCTAGCTGTTTAAATAACTGCTGATTAAGAATTAAATTGTCAACTCGTGCCAATAGCTCTTCATTCATTATTGGCTTGAGTACATAATCATTAACGCCCACTTTAAACAGCGCTAATTTTCGAGAAGTATCGTCAAAACTACTCATCGCTAAAATAGAAGTAGGTATAGGTGCTTTTTGTTTGCTCTCTCTGTCTCGAATATAACGTACTAAACCTGTTCCACTGACTTTTCCAGCAAGAATAATATCTGTCATCACGAGATCGTAATTTTGCTCATCATAGAGCTTTATGGCTTCTTCACCTGTCGTGATATGACTGACTTCATAACCATTTTCATTTAATAGACCCATAGTAATTTTCGCGACAGTCATTGAATCTTCGACGTACAATATTCTCCCACCATAAACAAAATTACTTCGGGTTGTTTTACTTAGACTATCAACATAACTTGAGAAGGCAGGAATGTCGTTTTTACTGAATACTTCTGTAACCCCTACCGCCATAAAGGACTCTGTTTCTTGTACCTCTGAAAAAGTGAGCATAACAATAGGTGTAGATTGAGTAGAAGAGGTTGCTCGCAACCTAGCACAAAAAAGACGGCAATCACTATCTTCTAATGTTCTCGCCACGCAAATAAGCTGATAACTATTGTCTTGAATTAAAGATAAAGCTTCTTTTTCACTGCTAACGCTGTCGGTTATAATCCCATGACTTTTAAGCGTCATATTAATAATCATTCGTGCGAACTTGGAAGGGTCAATGACAAGAGCTTTCATAAATTCATATTCTGATGGATAATGGCTTAAATATTAACCTATTAGGTAAAAAATACCAAACATTTATTATGATAAGTAAACGGATAAAACAAGGTGTATTTAACTATAATTTGCTTATAATGATGAATAAAAAATTCATGTTATCATGGCAATAAATGAAGATTATAAAACTATCCTTAACCGTGATACCGATAGTCACAAGACTCTTTCAAAAAAGTGAATGTGCCCACCTAAATCAGCGCTAAAATATCAAGAAATGCTAATTACTGTATAAGTTTTTAATGTAATCAAGTGCAGCATTTTGCCATAAGAACCTTGCTTTCATAGCATTCTCAGCAATTTTATCCCATTTAATTGGATTGAGCTTTTTCACTTTTATTGCAACATCAAAACAACTGAGCATGTTTTCTGCTTGTTGAAGAGCGCTATCTCCGTTAAAAGTAAAACCATTGTTATTATGAATAATGGTATCGGTTAACCCACCCACACTATGTGCTAAACAAGGTTGACCTGCTCTCATTGACAACATTTGACTAATGCCACAAGGTTCAAATGAGCTTGGCATCAGGAATAAATCACCTGAGCTATACATACTTTCTGATAAAGCTTCTGAATAACCTTTTAGGAAAATAAAGTTACTATTCGTTGACGCTACTTTTACTAAAAAGTCTTCAAGTTTATTATCGCCACTGCCTAATAAAATAAATATGCCATCATCAGATAATCGTGTTAATAAGTGCTCTAGTGCTGTATCTCCATTTGGCATGATTTGTTGAAATAAGCGTATTTTTTGATCGGTAATACGCCCAACTGAAGTCAATATTAATGGCGGATTTCTATATTTTATTTCTGCAAGTTGCTTCAACCGCGTTATCGCGATTAAATGTGCGCTATCAACTAAAGACTTATTTGCTATCCATTTAATGACCGCGGATTCTGCAAGCTTTATTAAGTTGTGTAACTTTAAACGAACATTTACTTTATCTGGGTACTCACAACCATTTAGAATTCCATACAAGTTACCTGCATCAGCCACATTACTTAAGTCATTTTCTAAGCCTTCTCCACCAAAATAACCATGTTCTACATTACTCGGGGATAAGATCTCTTTTGCGTAAGTTGGCGAAACTGCATGCACTTTGTCTGAAAGTTTAATACCTGAGCGCATAGGATTCATACAATGATGATAACGGGGATCGCCTATTTGATCATAATCAAAAGATAAATAAGGAAACCACGCTTTTAATGATGACGCATCACCATCAATCGGTCTGATACCTTGTAACGCTAAATTGTGAATGGTATAAACGGTTTTAATATCTTTTAGTGCCTGGTATTCAGGATCATAAGCTCTCAACACTGACACCATTGCGGTATGCCAGTCATGTAAATGTATTACATCAATTTTACCAAAAACATCGCAAATGATAGCTTTTGCAACCGCAGCACTAAATAAAGCAAACTTGGTAGCATCAGAAGCAAAAGGTCTATTATCTGGGTCATTACAGTAAATTTGCCCTATTCCACCGATGGCAAACAATGGGTGTTCAATGATCCATTGAATAACATTTTTATGCGGATTAGCTAATGAATATTTATAAATATCAATTTTTTGTTTTTGACCTCCAAACATTACCTCCAATGACGTAACATATTTGGCGTCTGATAGCGTAGATAAACTGCCATACCCCGGCATTACCACATTAACCTTTTGACCAATCTCGGCTAAAGCAAGCGGAATATCACGTACGACATCAGCAATGCCTCCTACCTTCCCATGGGGTAAAGCATCATTTTCTGCCGCAGCCATTAATATATTCATTTCAGTACCTTTCATTCATTTTTATATTTTTCTGATCATTATATCAATATTAAATGCACTTATGTAGTTGTTGTTAAGTGATCACATCTGGTTTATCTCTGCCCGTAAAGTGCTTAATCCCAGCGACTGCTTCAGCCACTTTAATGAGGCTACTAAGCGCGATTTGAGTTTCTTGCTCTAACAGTTCAGGTTC
>Ga0209712_10002955_pt1 | contig 13892 bp, 12 predicted proteins | sample ArcOceMetagenome_FD_187443 | JGI IMG/M metagenome (GOLD analysis project Ga0209712, IMG submission 187443) | Marine eukaryotic phytoplankton communities from Arctic Ocean - Arctic Ocean - Greenland ARC118M Metagenome (SPAdes) (version 2) | ecosystem: Environmental > Aquatic > Marine > Oceanic...
TAGTTTATTTATTGATGAAGGATTTGGTACACTCGACCAAGAGACGCTCGATATGGCTTTGAATACTTTGGAAAAATTGCAGTCGGAAAGTCAAAAAACGGTCGGGGTAATTTCTCATGTGGAGACCTTAAAGGAACGGATAAATGTGCAGATTAAGTTAGAAAAAAATCCACAAGGGTATAGTAGTATTCGGGTGGAGTAGAGGAGGATAAAGACTAGTATATTAGCTCTTTTCAATAAAAAACTTGTTTTAGGAATGCGAATAAAATAGATTCAGAATTTTCGGTCGCTTATTTTGTTCTTAGTTTTTGCTTTGAAAGCATGAGTTTATCTGGATAAATGATTGATTTCAAAGGGAAAAATAAGGACAAAAGAAGTAGTGGAAATTCTGAATCTATTTAGTTCGCATTCCTTAGCTAAAATGTTAGCCTTTTATTTTTTAACAGACTTAGCTTTGCGAAATTCGTGGGAGTGCTTGGGGAAAGGAAAAAGTTCGTAAAGCGTTTTTTATCAAAGTCACTTTACGAATTTTTGCTCTGCTCAAAAGCCTCCCACTAATTTCGCAAAGCTAATTGCGACACCATTAAAATTTAGCATCATCCAATAATTCAAGTTCAGGCTCACTTGGGTTGAAAAAATGAATTGTGATTTTAAAACAAAAATAATTTGAGCAACCAGCCAAGTGGAAAAGAAAATATAAAAAAGTGTACGATAGAGAATTGAAAATAAACAAAATTCATTAATTTTTCAATGGATGAAATCCCCTCTTCCGTCACCCCAAAGTCAAACCTCCCTTCCTTCTAAACTTTTCCCATTTCTATTCCTTTTATGTTAGAAAAATAACAACCCAAACCTTAACTTTGCATTTGTAAAATTGCCCGATATTTTTTTACCAACCTGCCTGCTAAAATGGTAGGATAAAACTTGAGAAAAAGAGATGTTTAACCTTGCCCACTACGACAAATTTGTCAACCGCCACGTTGGAGTAAATGATGCCGACGAAAAATCCATGTTGAAGACAATTGGTGTGAAAACACTCAGCCAATTGATCAAAGAAACTGTACCCAATACAATTCGTATGAAAGGTGATTTGAATATCCCGACTGCGATGACCGAGTATGATTACTTACAAGAATTGAAGCAAACTGCTGCAATGAATAAAGTATTCAAAAACTACATCGGTCTAGGATATAATGGTACGATTACCCCTTCTGCGATTTTGAGAAATGTATTTCAAAATCCAGGTTGGTACACTCAGTATACTCCTTACCAAGCGGAAATTGCGCAAGGTCGATTGGAGGCATTATTGAATTTTCAAACCATGATAAGTGACTTGACTGCTTTGCCGATTGCGAATGCTTCTTTGCTCGACGAAGGAACTGCAGCAGCGGAAGCAATGGCCATGTTCTATGCTCAGAAAAATAAAAAAGTCAAAAAAGGGGAGCAAGCTGCCAACGTCTTTTTTGTAGATGATAAAGTTTTTGATCAAACTTATGACATCTTGATTACTCGTGCTAAACCATTGAATATTAAAGTAGTACGTGGTGATTGGAAGTCGTACAAGTTTACGGAGAAAACATTTGGAGTGCTTTTACAGTACCCTGCAAAAGATGGTTCGATAGAAGATTACCGAGCATTTGCGGCAGAAGCAAATGATAAAAATGTTTTCGTAACTGTTGCTGCTGACATTTTGAGTTTGGCACTTTTGATGCCTCCGGGGGAGTGGGGTGCAGATGCAGTAGTTGGAAATACACAACGCCTTGGAGTACCGATGGGCTACGGTGGACCACACGCAGCTTACTTTGCAACTAGGGAGAAATTCAAGCGACAAATCCCCGGTCGAATCATTGGAGTTTCCATCGATGAGCAAGACAATCCTGCTTTGAGAATGGCTTTGCAAACTCGCGAGCAACACATTCGAAGAGAAAAAGCGACTTCAAATATTTGTACAGCACAAGCATTGTTGGCCATCATGGCGAGTATGTATGCGGTGTATCATGGGCCAAATGGAATTCGACAAATTGCTGCGCGGATCCATACGATGGCGGAAGTATTGGAAGACAACTTACAAGATTTAGGATATAAATTGACGAATGAGTTTTACTTCGATACGTTAAGTTTTGAGGTAGATAAAAAACGTCAAGCGATTATTAAAAAAATTGCTCTGGCAGAAGAAGTGAATTTTCATTACACTTCGAATACCGTTCAAATTTCTTTGGACGAAACGGTGGGGATGGATGACCTAGACCAAATTATCCGAATTTTTGCGAAAGCGAAAAGAAAGACTTTTAAAGCGATGGTAATCCAACCACGTGATTTTAATTTTCCTATAAAGTTAATTCGGGAAACAACTTATTTGACGCATCCCGTTTTCAATAAATATCATACCGAGACAGAAATGATGCGCTACATCAAGCGTTTGGAAAATAAAGATTTGTCATTGATGCACTCGATGATTTCTTTGGGAAGTTGTACGATGAAGTTGAATGCGGCAACAGAATTGATTCCCGTAAGCTGGGAAGAGTTTGCGAATATTCATCCTTTCGCACCAACGGCTCAGACGAAAGGTTATCAAAAAGTTTTTACAGAATTAGAAGCTTGGTTAAGTGAAATTACTGGTTTTGCTGCTTGTTCTTTGCAACCAAATTCAGGAGCGCAAGGCGAGTACACAGGACTTTTGACCATCAAAGCTTATCACGAATCGAATGGTGATCATCATCGAAACATTGCGTTGATTCCTTCTTCTGCTCATGGAACTAATCCAGCGAGTGCGGTGATGACTGGAATGAAAGTAGTGGTGGTGGGTTGCGATGAAAGAGGAAATATTGACCTAGATGATCTGAAAGCAAAAGCAAAAGAACACAAAGATAACTTGGCTGCTTTGATGGTAACTTATCCAAGTACGCATGGGGTTTTTGAGGCGAAAATAAAAGAGATTTGTAAAACGATTCACAAGTTTGGTGGAAAAGTTTACATGGATGGAGCGAACATGAATGCACAAGTTGGATTGACTTCTCCAGGAATTATTGGAGCAGATGTTTGTCACTTGAACTTGCACAAAACATTCGCAATTCCTCACGGAGGTGGTGGTCCAGGAATGGGGCCAATCTGTGTGAATGAAAGTTTAGCACCATTTTTACCAAAACATAAGTTAATCAAAACGGGCGGTAAAAAAGGTATTCATGCAGTTTCATCTGCACCTTGGGGCTCTGCGAGTATCTTGTTGATTTCTTATGCTTACATCAAAATGTTGGGTAAAGATGGATTGACAGATTCGACAAAAATTGCGATTCTAAATGCGAATTATATCAAAGCTTTGTTGGAAAACGAATATGATATATTATATGTAGGTGATAAAGGTCGAGCAGCGCATGAGTTGATTTTAGATTTGCGACCGTTCAAAGAATTTGCGTCAGCAGAAGATGTAGCGAAGCGATTGATTGACTACGGATTTCATGCACCCACACTTTCATTTCCAGTTGCAGGAACGATTATGATCGAACCAACGGAGAGTGAAAGTAAAGGAGAATTAGATCGTTTTTGTGAAGCGATGTTAGCGATCAAAAATGAAATTAATGAAGTAATCGCTGGCAAATTTGAAATAGATAATAATGTATTGCACAATGCACCACACACCGCAAAAGTAATTACTGCGGATGAGTGGAACTTGCCTTACTCTCGACAAAAAGCAGCTTATCCATTACCTTATTTGCACGAAGGATTTAAGTTTTGGCCATCAGTAGCGCGAGTGAAAAGTGCTTACGGAGATAGAAATTTAATTTGTACTTGTCCTCCGATTGAATCGTACGCGGAAGGAAATGGAGAAAGTACAGATAAGAAAAAAGAAGTGAGTTTAACTAATTAATAATCAGTTAGTTAGATTAAAAACCTGCCATTTGTTTCTACATTTGGCAGGTTTTGTTTTTTATGGTAATATTGTAAATGTTTTAATTTAAAATTTAAAAAATAATTTTCATATGATCGTCGTAACAGGAGCTGCAGGATTTATCGGAAGTTGTCTTGTCCAAAAGTTAAATGAGGAAGGACATACTAAGAATGTTATCGTTGTTGATGATTTTTATAAAGATTATAAGGATAAAAATCTTGATGACAAATGGGTTCGAGATTGGATTCACCGAGACTTGTTTTTGGATTGGTTTAAGCGAAGTCATCAGCGAGTAGATTTTGTTTTTCATATCGGTGCAAGAACAGATACGGCGGAACAAAACAAAGAAATTTTTGATGAACTTAATCTGAATTATTCTAAGCGGATTTGGGAAATTTGTACAGAAAAACAAATTCCTTTAGTCTATGCGTCAAGTGCTGCAACTTATGGCGGTGGCGAACATGGTTATGAAGATTCACATGAAATCGTTTCCAAATTAAAACCACTTAATCCTTACGGCGATTCTAAAAATGATTTTGATAAATGGGTTTTAAAACAAAAAGAAACTCCTCCGTTTTGGGTGGGTACTAAGTTTTTTAATGTTTATGGTCCGAATGAATATCATAAAAAAAGAATGGCGTCTGTCATTTTTCATGCAGGCAATCAAATTAAAGAAACTGGTAAAATGAAGCTTTTTCGATCGCATAAAAAAGGCATCGAGAATGGGCATCAAAAACGAGATTTCATTTATGTAAAAGATGTGGTTGATATTTTATTTTTCTTTTACAAAAAACAAAAGAAGAGTGGATTGTATAATATTGGAACAGGAAAAGCAAGGACTTTTTTAGACTTGGTTAATGCGACTTTTCAAGCTTTGGGCATAGAACCGGATATCGGTTTTATCGATACGCCAAAAGATATTCGAGATAATTATCAATATTTTACGGAAGCGAATATGAAGAAATTACGTGCGGCAGGTTATAAGAAAAAATTCTTTTCGTTGGAAGATGGGGTGGAGGATTATGTGAAAAATTATTTACGAGGGAAGAAGATTTATTAGTTGTGTGCAATAAAGAGAAAAAATGAAAATCAATCAATTCAAATTTTTACTTCCAATTTTGATTTTGTCTTGTACAAATAATCAAAATCAAAAGGAATTTGAAAGATTAGAAATTTGGGAAGATATTCGCATTGCGGTAAAAGAAAACAGAATCGATTACCTTCTCGAAATTTCAAAAGACACATTGGAATGTATAGAATGTAACAACGGAGAAGATTGGATACTAAAAGAAACGTTTTTTGTAAATTATTTAGAGCAAATAGAAATATCAGACAGCAAAGAGTACAGCATATATTCAGAAACTTACGAAGATGAAAAAGGATTCAACAAAAGGTATCGAATAAATTATGCTTACAAAGGTAAAGGAGAAAAGCATAATTCCATTTATACAATTTTAGAGGGCGAAAAAGGAATTCAATTTCAAGGTGTCTTCGGAGTTCCGTAAATTTCAAATAAAATGTAATAAAAAATAAAGCAGACTAAAATAACGGTGAATGGTTAACACTCGTGGTATTAACCATTCACCGTTAACTATTATTTACGATAATTAAGTCCCGAATAATAAATCATCCGCCACTCTCCATTTGTTTTCATAAATCGTCGCTCAATCCAAAGTTTTTTCTCTCCACCAGTAGGTATAAATTCGAAGATCAAACCATCACTTACCACGCGTAAATTATTCGCAAATTCCTCTTTTCGGGCATCTAAATTTTTATGTATTTCCCAACCTTCTTTTTCCCATTTAAAATTACCTTCTGCTAAAATGGTACTATCCGCATACTCAGGAAGTCCTTCCAATGGAAAATCAATATGCGCTATTTGATACGAATTATCCGAATGAAATTGAGTGTAAAAAACCAAAAAATCCGCAGGGATTTGGTCAGGTGAATTGCCCTCTGTTTCAGCAGTTTCTACTTGTTCAACCGAACGATCTTTGTCATTCATGATTTTTTGAAAAGCAAACATCAAAGAGATACCAATTAAAATTCCGATAATTATCTTCATACTTTTTTTAGTGAAATGTTTTTGAAATCAATATCTAATGGATTAATAATGAACGATTTATGATTTAGTTTCCAGACAATAAACCAACATATGATTACCAATAATTTGATAGCATAATGAATAAGTTGCCGAAAAGTCACCTTTTATAACATGACCTTTACAAATTCCTTTTTTTAAATTATAATTAAATGGTTCGACCAAAATATGTTCTTTAAAGTCTAATTTTTTTCGACCATAAGCTTTGTACAATGCTTCCTTCGCTCCCCAATAAACGGATAAATGTTCCATTCTAGTTTTGGGTTTTAGACTTTTCATTTCTTCTTCTCGCATAAATTTATGAGCGATTCGTCCGACACTTGGAGTGATATTCTGAATGTCCACACCACATGAATATGGCGAAGTAATCACCGCCACTAATTGCTTGGAATGACTGAATGAAATTTCATAATTGGAGTCCACTAAGTGCGGTTTTCCGAATTCATCTTTAAGGCAAACACTTCGTTTTCGACGACCACTCATTTTATGCAATAACCAACGGACAGCCATCCATTCGAGACGACGACTTTTACCAGTTAATCGTTCGAACTGAACTAATTCATCTCCTTGCGGTTTCAATCGATGAAGGAAATAACTTGGTGGTTCTGTAATGTCCCACATCCCGAGTTCGCCTTTAGGTTGAATATGTTGATGATTGAAAAGTGGCATTTGATATTTTTAAGTGCACAAAAATAATTATTATTTGGATGTTCTTAAATATTTTATTTTTGTAGATTGTTTTATGATTTTTTTCACGTCATACGTAGAGGTCTGCTTCAGTAGACCTTAAAAAATCTTGATCATTTTTCTTTCTAGGTCTGCTGAAGCAGACCACTAGATTATATACAATGAATAATATTAATATTAAAAAAATAGCTCACCTCACCGGTCACAAAGGTGGCGTTTTTTCTTTAGCTCAAGGAAAAGAAGATCATCTATTTCTTTCAGGAGCGGGTGACGGTTGGATTGTCGAATGGGATTTGACGAATCCTGAAAACGGGACACTAATCGCTCAAGCGGAAGACACTCAAACCTCAGGACGAGCCAGCGTTTTTTCTTTGTTGGAAAAAAATGATTTGATTGTCGCAGGAAATATGAACGGTGGTTTGCATTGGATTTTTCCAAAAGAAACTTCCCGCAACAAAGATATTTTACCTCACAAAAAAGGGGTGTTTGATTTGCAAATTTTCGATGATCAGTTATTTTCGATTGGTGGAAAAGGTATTTTGACTAAGTGGTCAATCGACGAGGAACAAGCTATCGAGAGCATTCAACTTTCCCAAAGGAGCCTTCGTAAAATGGCTTTTTCCAAAAAAAGAAATGAACTCGCAATCGGCGCAAGTGATGGAAATATTTACATTTTAGATGTGGCAGATTTTTCCATAAAAAATACGATTGAAGCGGCGCATGACAATTCTGTTTTTGCCTTAAGTTATTCTCCTGATGAAAAATACCTGTGGAGTGGGGGACGAGATGCCATATTGAAGATCTGGGATTTGGAAAAAAACTACGAGCAAATTTTTTCAGAACCAGCGCATTGGTTTACGATCAATGCCATTGTTTTTTCTCCTGACGGAAAATTTGCTGCAACTGCAAGTCGAGACAAAACCATGAAAATTTGGGACGCCAATAATTTCAAATTACTCAAGGTCATTGACACCGTTCGAAATGGAGGACATATCAATTCTGTCAATACCTTACGTTGGTCAAAATATAATAACTGGTTGATTTCAGGAAGTGATGATCGAAGTATTATCATTTGGGAAATTACGTAGGACGACTTTCCAAGTCGTTAATCAAGTCGTTATTTTTTTTATAAAAAAAATACTAGGGTTCATTGCTTTTCCTACCTTTGCGCCTTCAAGAAAATAGTAGAACTAAAAGTCCTGTTTTATGCTAATTTTTGTGATTTTGAAAAAGTAAATTCAAGAACGACCGAAGGAAGAGTTGAATTTATTTTTTCGAAATCTTAAAGAACAAAAATCAGCATAAAACTCAAACATGACAATATGATTTTATCAGATAAAAAAATCCTTAAATCCATCAAAGATGGCGAGATTGTCGTCAAACCTTTTCGCAGAAAATGTTTAGGAACCAACTCTTACGATGTGCATTTAGGGAAATATTTAGCGGTGTACAAAGACCGAGTGTTGGATGCGAAAAAACATAACCAAATCGAAGAAATTTTGATTCCTAAAGGGGGGATTGTGATCGAACCGGGAACACTTTATTTGGGGGTAACGGAAGAATATACGGAGACACATAATTCAGTTCCATTCCTCGAAGGGAAATCAAGTGTTGGACGATTGGGAATTGATATTCATGCAACGGCAGGGAAAGGAGATGTTGGATTTTGCAATCATTGGACGTTGGAAATTTCTTGTGTGCAGCCTGTTCGGGTATATGCAGGAATGCCGATTGGGCAGTTGATTTACTTTTCAGTAGAAGGTGATATCGAAAATTATTACAACAAAAAAGAGAACGCGAAATATAATAAAAAGACGGTTAAGCCGGTGGAGTCGATGATGTGGAAGAATAAGTTTTAGAAAAAAAATGCAACGACTGTAGAGACAACACATGCCTTGTCTCTACAGTCGTGATTCAAAGAAATCATTTCCCCATCGCAATTTTCCACGATTTCGTCGCCCACTTTTTAAGCTCTTTTCTGTCTTCCAAAACCTATTTTGGAACCGAACATCTTTTTGCAAGTGAATTCTTCAAATGCTGAAAGTTGTTTGCTAGCGTATTGGTGGGTTTCTTCGTTATAAGCCATTTTTTATTTCGTTTAATTGTTTGTGGCAAATAGTATAATATCTTTCTTTAGAGTTATTTTCAAAGTCTGTTTTAAATATCCCATTTTCATAAAAACCTAATCCGCCTCTACCTCTTTTAAGATAAATGTCGTCAATAACTCTGACTGAATTAACTTGGCAAAGTTCAATTTCTGTAAGTTTTCTTTTTTTTGATTTCAGGAAATTAACTATCTTTTTTTCCTTTTTATCAATAAAAAGAAAACCAATTTTTCGAGTCTTTTTCGTTACAAATTTAAAGACGGTTTGATATTCAAATTTCTCAAAATCAATATTTAATATTTTGAGCCGAATTGTAAGGAATTAAATCATTACTTCGGCATCCAGAAAAAATAAGTCCAAGAAAAATTAAATAAATAAAACTGCGCATAATTTTTATTTCTATCGACGACTTATTTGCCTAAAAAGGTTACCGATAAATCCTCTTAAAAAAAATCCCTCCTCGGCTTCGTAGCCAAATAATGCTCCATGATAATTTTATCCAACTTCAAATTAAGAATTTTATCTGCATCAAATTGCGTCATCACATCAAATTGTTTATTCGCAATCAACGTTTGCGTTTCCACATCTTCCTGAAATATACAATGTACCACATTTCCATTATCCACCCTTTTTTGAGAAATTAAAAACAGATTTATGGAAGGCAGAATCCCGAATTTTAAACGATAATATCTTGGATTATTTGGACAGAAAGAGTTTGTTGGTAGAAAAACTAAAGTAAAAGTGTGATTTTTTTTAACTTTTGCGTCTCAATGATTGTTCTAACTTTATTATGATTTAAAAAAGAGTTGTTGGTATTGGTAGGAAAAAATTATTTTTAAATCAAATAAAAAGCCTTAATTTTAGGCTCAATATTTAAAATATTATTCAATTAAAAACAAAATATTATTATGGCTAAAAGAGGCATGTTCGATAAATCAAGTAATCCAATGTTTGGAAAAAATACTTTCCAAAGCACAAATGGAGGCCAAACATTAGATGGTCATATTTCAGGATATGATACAGTTGCGAGGCCAATGACTGTGAATGGAGCAGTTAATAAAACTTTTATGTTAGGAGGTGTAATGTTAGCATCAGCGGTGGTGGCGTATATGTTTGCCAATCCAATGTTTATGTGGGGTGGATTTATTGGCATTATCGCATTTAGTTTTATTGCTAATCGTGACAAAGAAAGATCTCATATTTGGGCGCCATTGTTTTCAGTTGCTGCTGGATTTTCAGCGGGAACAGCTTCAGCTGTTTATGGAGCAGTTGCAGGCGGAGTAATTTCGCAAGCAATTATAATTACGATGTCTATTTTCTTCGTGATGTTGACTTTATATAAAACAGGTACAATTAAGGTAACCGAGAAACTTAGAAGTGTGGTAACAATTGCTGTAAGTGCAATTATGGTAGTTTATTTAGTAGAATTTGCATTAAGTATGTTTGGTGTAAATATTCCATTTCTTCATGAAACATCTATGATTGGAATAGGGATTAGCTTGGTAATTATTGGAGTTGCATCATTAAATCTTTTGTTGGATTTTGATAATTTTTACAAAGGAGAAGCGATGCGAGCACCTGAATATATGGAATGGTATTTCGGGATGGGGCTAGTATTTACATTAGTTTGGTTGTATTTAGAAATCATTCGTTTGGTAGCGATTTTTGCAGGAGGTGATTAAACGGAGTTTTTAAGATAAAAAAGAAAGGGTATGGCGGTTTCGTCGTACCCTTTTTTTATTTTTACTGTCCCGACGTAGCTTTGCGAAATCCGTGGGGTAGCTTTGAGTTGGACGAGAGTTCGTAAAGCTTAAATCTGCGTTCCCATCAAAACAACTTTTTTATGAAAAAGATATCGACGATTTTATTTTTTGCAATCGCATTTTTCAGTTGTACTGAAGAAAAAACGAAAGATGCAGCAGTACCTATTTTACCAGAAACATATCTTCAAATTTTAGGCACAGCGCAAGACGCAGGTTTCCCTCAAATCAATTGCCAAAAAGATTGTTGCAAAGATCTGTGGAGCGATAAAAGTTTGCGAAAAATGGTTTCCTCCATTGGAGTCGTTGACCAAAAATCGAATCAATGTTTCCTTTTTGATGCTACACCTGACATTAAAGATCAGTTGAATATTTTGCAAAAAAATCAATATGACTTAGCGGGTGTTTTTTTGACGCATGCGCATATGGGACATTATACTGGCTTGATGCATTTTGGAAGAGAGGCGATGGGCGCCAAAAAAGTACCCGTTTTTGCGATGCCGAAAATGCAAACGATGTTGGAAGAAAATGTTCCTTGGAGCCAATTAATTAAATTAGAAAATATAAAGATTCAACCACTCCGAAATGACTCAATGACTGTTTTGGAAAATATAAAAGTGACGCCATTGCAAGTTCCACATCGAGATGAATTTTCAGAAACAGTTGGTTTTAAGATTTTCGGGAAAAATAAAACCGCACTTTTTATTCCGGATATTGACAAGTGGGAAAAATGGAAACGCAGTATTTTAGACGAAATCAAAACGGTGGATTATGCTTTTTTGGATGGCACCTTTTATCAAAATGGAGAAATTCCAGGGCGAGATATGAGTTTGATTCCACATCCATTTATGGAAGAAAGTATGTTAATCTTTGATTCACTTTCGGAGGAAGAAAAATCAAAAATATACTTTATTCATTTTAATCATACGAACCCAGTTTTGCAAAAAGAAAGTGCGGCAAGAAACGAGGTGGAGAAACGAGGATTTCACGTAGTAAGGGAAGGGCAGATTTTTGAGTTGTGATAAATATAATAATCTACCAACGAGAAGAGAAGTCAACTGAACAAGCAACTTCAGCGATAGTGGTATAAACTTTATTTTTTAATAACTGTCTTGCCTTTCCTAACTTTATTTTTTTCAGATAATTTTCAGGTGTAAGCCTTGTGGTTTATTCAATCTTCGTTTCTTTATCACTACGGTTTTTTCTAAAAGATTTAATATTTTTATGCGTGTGTAAGTAACTGCTCACAATAAAGTATAGTTTTATGATGGTCTCTTTTTCGCTTACTCTTCATCACAAAAATACTCACTACCCTCAGGGGTAGCTCCGCTTTTTGTTCTTCGATTAAGCAAAAAAAAGCCTCATCAAAAACTATACTTTATGATGATCAATTACTTAGGAATGCGAACTAAATAGATTCAGAATGTTCACTACTACTTTTGTCCTTATTTTCCCCTTTGAAATCAATCATTTATCCAGATAAACTCATGCTTTCAAAGCAAAAACTAAGAACAAAATAAGCGACCGAAAATTCTGAATCTATTTAGTTCGCATTCCTTAGGAACATGTTAACTGGAAAGAATGAGTTTCTTTTGGGAAAAGAATCGTTTAATTTTCGACTTCGTTTTTCAAAAGTCCCAAATTATGTTTCAAAACCTTTCAAATATTATCTGGTTATTTCTTGGTTTAGGAATCTTCCTGCTGATGAGTGATTCTTTGATTACCAAAATATTTTATTGATTCAAGGTAGTATTTTAGCATTGCTAGGTTTGGGATTAATGCAAGCTTATGGAGATTTGAGAAGTGTGGATACGTTGGTGATTACTTTGTTAGGAATTATATTATTGGGCGCAAATTATTTTGAATTCCAACTCGATGATTTACTTGGATGATTATTATTTTATTGAAAGTTATGCGCTAAAAATTTCAAGGTCTCCGTTGTTTAAGAGCGATGAGCTAGGAGTGATGAGTGATGAGTGATGAGTCATGAGTTTTGACGAGAGGAACTCATCACTTATCACTCCTAATTCATCACTAAAATAATTTCTTTCTCACCTGTTTTTTATTGATTTTAGCAATCGAAGTTGCTCCCGCTAGTTGCATGTTTCTCACTAATTCAGTTTGTAAAATATCCAAAACCATTTCTACTCCTGCTTGCCCATCTGTTGCTAAACCATAAATATAAGGTCGCCCAATTCCAACCGCAGTTGCCCCCAATGCCAATGCTTTAAAAATATCAGTTCCTCGACGAATGCCTCCGTCGATCAAAATTGGAATGGCTCCGTTGATGGTTTTTGAAATTTCTTCTAGGACTTCAATCGTACTCAAATCACTTTCCAACTGCCGTCCACCATGATTCGAAACGATGATTCCATCGACTTCATAATCTAGCGCAAGTGCGGCATCTTCGGCAGTCATGATTCCTTTGAGTAAAAGATTCATGTCGTAATTTTTTCTGAACCAAGGAATAAAATCCCACGTCAACGTCGCATCAAAATCAGCTCCACCATGTTCAAAATTACCTAGTGCATTTTCTGCTCGCATGTTGCCGGTGAGAATTCCAATGTGCTTTTCTCGATTGCCAGGCACCGGAACGTCGATGGTTAAAACAATAGTTTTACAATTATTTTTTTGCGCTTGATCGAGTAGGCGAGCGGTGGTCGTTCGGTCGGAAGTGGTGTACAATTGGAACCAAGGTGGCGTGTCAACTGCGTTGCAAATTTCCGTAAATGATTTGCTCGTCACCGTCGAAGCAACGGATAAAATGTTTTTTGTAGCAGCAGCTTTGATCGCTGGAATTTCTCCCTCCTCATGAAATAATTCTTGAAATCCTACTGGTGCTAAAAAAATCGGACTCGCATATTTTTTTCCAAATAACTCTATCGAAGTATCTACCTGCGTCACGTCAATTAATCTTCGAGGGCGAATTTGAAAATGTTGGTATGCTTCGATATTTCGATTAAAAGTTCTTAAATCATCGGCACCGCCAACAAGGTAATCGAAGGCATGTTGCGTTAAATTTTCCTTGGAGGCATTTTTAAAATCCCAGATATTTTGGAAGTGGTTCATGATTTGTTGTTTTTGAAAAGCGAATATAAATTAATTTTTTTGCTAAGGAATGCGAACTAAATAAATTCAGAATTTTCACTACTTCTTTTGTCCTTACTTTCCCCTTTGAAATCAATCATTTATCCAGATAAACTCATGCTTTCAAAGCAAAAACTAAGAACAAAATAAGCGACCGAAAATTCTGAATCTATTTTATTCGCATTCCTAAGCTGACTACGTAAAAGTTAAGTTTTTTACAAAAAAGCCAAAACTTTCTTTTAATTGATTTATTACAATTAATTTTA
>Ga0209712_10002961_pt1 | contig 13882 bp, 6 predicted proteins | sample ArcOceMetagenome_FD_187443 | JGI IMG/M metagenome (GOLD analysis project Ga0209712, IMG submission 187443) | Marine eukaryotic phytoplankton communities from Arctic Ocean - Arctic Ocean - Greenland ARC118M Metagenome (SPAdes) (version 2) | ecosystem: Environmental > Aquatic > Marine > Oceanic...
GCTATTCTGCTAACTGTGTTATTATGTTTAGTTATAGTTTAGTTTTACAAGAAAGAGTAAGACCTCTAAGAGGTGTCTTAACTCAAGCGTTCAGTCAGATCCCGATGACCTAGTGGTGCACCGGGAACAGTCGATGAAACTATAAGCCTGAACCAAGTTTACATTTTCAGATTTTTTTCAATTTCAGCGATTTCGCGGAAGACAACACATCACAAAACGGTCAAAATACTCGAATCCAACAACCTTGACTATCACGCTAATGCACGTATCTCAGCCAAACTACTAAACTAAAACACACGAATGAACACATCAAAAGACTATTAATCAATCCCGAGTCTCCCGTGTTAAAGGGTATCTGTCACGAACGATCGAGACACTGATTGGCATCATGATGTGAACCTTTCGAATGGTAACGATCACTAAATTCATCTTGTCGTTCGTATTATTTTCGAACAGAAACTGTGATCTTTCTTATTTGGTTGCCAATGGGAATAAACGGATTATCGGTACCTGTTATCCGTGATAAATCTACTGCTAAGAATGCAGACATCAATAAGTTGCTGGAACAGAGTCCAGGCAAGAACATTGTTGGAATTGACATGTCAGTCCTCATTGTCAAAGCGATGCTATCGTCTCCGAATGCAGTTTCCCTGTACCATTCCGAACCAAAGCAGCCCCTTACAGAGGTGACAAGCAAGGTGACTGAATCTGTAAGGACATTCATATCATCCAATTACAAGGTTGTCTGTGTTTATGATGGGATCACACATAAGTTGAAGGAAGAAGGGGCACACGTTCATCGTTACGGAAAGAACGAGTTACTCAAGCGCGAACTCAACACTCTTTATGACAAAGCAAAAGATGGTTTTGATAATATGGAATCTATGACCATTTCTATTGATAGAGTCAATGCTCTCCGGAAAAAGCTATGTCGTACAAGACCTGATATTGTACACGATATCAAGAACAATCTCGAGAATAAATTCAAAGAGGACGTTGTTTGTGTTTGCGCACCATTCGAAGCGGACCACCAATTGGCATCATTATTTCGTCAAGGAGCAATTGATTATGTGCATACTATTGATAGTGACCTGGTTTGTTTAGGGGCAGATATGATGATCGATGTAAACAAAGAAACAGGTTCGTGCTGGTTGATGACTGTTGAGAAGTTTCTAAGCGAGCGTCTTCCAAAAAATTACAATGTGGGACGGAATCAGAAGTGGACATTGGATATTTTAGCGCATGTAACATGTATTCTAGGAAATGATTACTTGAAGAAGGTGCCAGGTGCCGGGAAGGAGAAAGCCATCTCTTTTGTGAAGAATGTAACCAACGAGGACGGTTTGTTGATAGACGAATGTGATATGTACCAACATGTGATAGACGATATTGTGAGCAAACCCACACGTCACGGAAATGTGTCACACGATGATATCAAGAAATGGAAAACAGATGAATTTCAAAAGCAATATATCAAACGATGGATGGAGAGTGCTGCTATGTTTTTACACGGACCTGTTTTCTTGATAGTTCCGAATGATAATAATATGAACGTCCGAGAGGCACTAATGCAAAATAATTACCATGTTGATCTTGGTACTATGAGCGGGAATGTGTTAGAGTCTTGGGAGGTGCCCGTGCAGAGTGAAGCTGATAAGAAATACAATCGGACCCTACTTGTTGGATTTGATGCAAGAGAGGTGCTAGTAGATACATTTGATGTCCATCGACCTCCAGAAATGGTCATGAAGGATATGTTTCTAGAATGCTTTCAGATGCATCGCTGGATGAAGACAGGTAAAATGCTGGAAGGATTAGAACCACCAAAAGACCAAAAAGGAAGGGAACTTTACTTCGGAACAATCTTAAACTTTGAAGAAGTACCTGTTGAGTACCATTCAAAAGAAATGTTAGCCTTTTGGCTGGAATGCCGAGGAGTGAAAGTTCCTGATATAAGTGAAGAAGTGACGAGAGTTGTGAAATTAGTTTATAATAAAGTGGGAGACAAGTTGCAACCCATCCCCAAGTCTCAGATGAAAGGAGCGAGTGGTTGGGTGACTCCAGAGTTGATCTGCAGAAAGGATATTGACACGCCCATCAGTTGGAAGTATAAAGATGAGCTCGTCCAAACATTGTTAACATCATTTCCTAATTTGATCGATGATTCATTTACCACTATTTTTGGTAAGCGGAACGGAACAAGAGAAAGAGTGCTCAGACATTTACAAGGAGGCAGCTACAACCTGGTAACTGTCAAAGCCACATTCGATATGGAAACAAAGGCAGCAATGGATATAGAATCACATCGTCTTCTTGTGATCGAAGGTTCATGTGCTCCTTCGTACAAATTAAAAGAAGATGGAAAAGACGCGTTTCATTCTGTACGTCTATGCATAGAAGTTGATTCTGAGTATAAGTTCGTTGCGATTCTTGACCATCCTTTAACTACATGCGGTTGTCCTGTGGGTTGGATTTGGTGCGCTCATAAAAGCTCTCTACTTCTATTATGCCACGCAGTAAGATGCTTCTACATCAAAGCAGATAGCCACCCATCTTTCATTAATATTGCCGAAAAGTTTCCTCGGCCAGTTCACGAGCTCACTAAAACACCAATCCCTGTTGATGCGATGTATCCAGCATCTTGTTCAAAGGATAACGTAGCAAAGAGAGAATGGAACAAAGATAAGAAAAGAAGGAGACGAAAACATGGAAAGAAGAAGAGGACGGCCTCGAGTAGAAGTACCGACATGGAGGGTGGTCATAACCCAGACGATGAAGTGTTAGTCGAAGCTGCAGAGACGACGCCAGATATCATTGATGCACCACCTGAGAATGCAGATGATGCACTCTTCTCTGATCTCTTAAGAGAGTTTGAAAATGATGTCGACATGAACCAATATGCAATTCCAGGAATCGGCGATAACTCTATAACACCTACATTACCGGTGATAGAGAAAATAGAGGATTGGGTTGAGGCATTGAGATCAGGCAGAGATCATAATGGTAACAAGCTCAAGACTGTAAAAGCAATCAATGACAAACTTTCAAAAATGGTTGATCTGAAGAACTCGCCTTTATATCTTGCAACGCAAATTGAAAGATGCGGGAGAATACACAAATGTCTGGAAAGGAAGCGAGAGAGAGACGATGCCAGAAGGAAACAACTTTCTACCAAGAGGAAAGAACAGGAAATGATTAGAAAGAGCAATACCAACTCGGTTGAAGAAGAGTCTGACGATAGTGACGACAATCAAAGTAATTTGGAAGATAAGAAAAGAGAGGAAGACATGATTTTGGATAGTGTTCTCTTGGATGTGCTAAATGCAGTTGCACCTGGGATGGGTCGAATGAAAGAAAGACTAAATGGCAAATACGATGAGGCAGAAGTTAAATTGTGCAAGCTGGTTGGACTAGTACAAATTGATGACTAATACAATATTATAATGAACCATTATGAGTGAATCTTTTGAAGGTAACCATAGCAGAGATTAGCGCGACCATGCGCCCAACCAGCAAGTGCTTCAAAATGATGAAAGTGCTCTCTCTTGTAAATACCCGTCAGCTTCATTGTTCCTGTCACACGGCTGTAAACGGTTTCGCAACTGTATCGCTTCTGGCATATCGTGAGATTATGATTTATTTGGTCCTTGTTGAATTGATCATTTGTTAAAAATGCAGGGTGCAGCGTTGTGTTATAATTTTCGTAACATGATGCTGTGTTGTCAAAACCCTTGTCTCCAAGAATGAGATATCCAGCAGGCAGCTTCAATTGTCCCAGATTCCCCCATGTATTCATCAGAGCTTTCTCAGACGCGCGTGCGAAGAAAGCTGGAGTCCGTTCTACTACGGCTCCACAGGGTAACGACCAGGTAAGTACACGGAAGCAACTGTGGTGCATTTTGTTACTCGCAAGTGCACAGTTTAAAACTCTATCACTTCTCACTGTCTCAGTTAGAAAATCTTTTCCATCTACAATGAGACCTATCTTCCTCAAGTCCATGTCGATATAAGACTGAGGTTCAAGAGCATCCAATGCAGCTTCGTCAAGATAAGGTAAGAACGAAGACATCATGTCACCACATTCTCCCAGCAAAGGCATCCAACGATTGACGTACTTTGACACCGTATCCTTGCTTTTGATGCCAAAAAGAAAGCCAACAATAGCTCGATTCCAGAATGTGTTAGTCCAGAGGAGAGTGAGAAGTACCTGTTCAACTTCATTCAATCCCCCATTTTTTCCTCCACCAGTAACTCCAACCGTCCTCGGTTCTATAAATTTGATAGCGAAGGCCGACTCGATGAAATCAATACAAAAATCGAAGTCGGAAAATCCGAAGAGAGATTTGCAGAGGTTCGGATTCTTTTCAAAGACTTTACGCGTGGTCATTGATATCCTATTCAAACCACCACCATCAGCACTCAGTAACTTAAGTTGTTGCACCATTGAAATTTGATTATCTACATGCTGCTTTTGTATTGCAGTAAAAGACAGCTTCGGATTGTTTGATATCCTTTCACCTTCTCGAATCGTATCTTGTAAGATATCTATTTTTCTCAACAAATCTCGTTCTTCTGATTCGTAGCTATGAATTTCAGCTTCTTTTGCTTCTACATACGCATGAATGTCCTTTCTGATACGATCAAGTTCAGCTTGTTTCTCTTTCTTCGATAGTTTCATGAATTCATCGTTCTTCAAAATCGATGGCACTGGATTCGACTTTCGGCGCTTGTTGGATGTACTGACATTACCAGTACTTCTGCTTAGTCTTTGTGATACCCTCTGTGATGCTAATTCTCTCTCATCGAGGACTTCCTTATCCGCCTTTGCCTTTTCAATATGTATCTTTGCGTCCAGGGGATTAAAAAATGTCGGAACAATAGCCAACTCCTTCTCTCCTTTCACGCGATTCCTTCTCACAATATTGGGGCATACATCTGCACTTGTATACAAACATCCACCAGATGGATGATATATTTGACACTCTATAGCAAGCTCCACTGGAAGGAAAAAAGGTACCACTTGGGTCTTGATATCTATTCTTTCCAATATTTTTCGATCGAAATGCCATAAAGCAACATAAGCTTCTGTCCTTTCTGACTTTGACGCTCTTGTTAAACGGACTGGGTTGAGATTGGATTGCAATTTCAATTGATCTTTTGCCTGTATACAGTGTGCTTGGACGCGTTTTACATAATGGTGTTTGTTCGCTGCAACTGGGGACTGAGAAGAACTCTTAGTACTAGAAGTCGGGTTTGGGATTGTTTGGACCTGTCCTCGGAGGTCATTCAATGCACGGAACTCATCTTGAATATCCACACATACTTGTCCTAAACCACATACACATGTTCGATTTGATTTGTACTTCTCTAGTGTGTATTTGAAATACATGATTTTGTATTCGGCCTCCTCAGAAGAATGAGGAGGAAGTTACTAAAGATGACGGCCGAGATGTGTTCTTTGTTTTCACATCATGATGCCAATCAGTGTCTCGATCGTTCGTGACAGATACCCTCGAACTCGGGATTGATTAATGGTCTTTTGATGTGTTCATTCGTGTGTTTTAGTTTAGTAGTTGGGCTGAGATACGTGCATCTGCGTGATAGTCAAGGTAGTTGGATGTCGAGTTTTTTGACCGTTTTGTGATGTGTTGTCTTCCGCGAAATCGCTGAAATTGAAAAAAATCTGAAAATGTAAACTTGGTTCAGGCTTATGGCAAGTTGCTCTGTGGAGCCTTTGTCATTCTTCAGAATGCGAGCTGATGGCTCGAGGCTCAATCTAGCTAAACTCGTCATATTGTCTCATCCTTGCCAACGGCTCAAACTCAGATACAAGACTACCGGCAGAGTAGTGTTGTGTCTCTTTGCTTGCATGTGATAAGATGCATCGCAAAAAGAGTGAAGGGTTGTGGCTAAAAAGCCAGTAATCTGTAATTTTAGAGTAACGGTTGTGGCTAAATCTATAGTAATCTGTATTTTTAGATTGAGACACATTTTATAAATTAGCCTAAATGACAGCTGTCTTATCAAGACTATTCAAATTACAGAATTGGATGCAAAATAACTGAAAATAATCAACTACCGCATCTCCCTGTCTAGCTAGTACTTTTCATTTTAAACTCATTCTCAATTCACTTCAAAAGATTATTGATTATCATGATTTCTTTTTCCAACATCTCATCTTTCTTCATCATCTCTTCATCTCTTTTCCTGAGCTCTTGAAATAAAAGCTCATCTTTCTTCTTCATCTCTTCATCTCTTTTCCTGAGCTCTTGAGATGAAACCTCATCTTTCTTCTTCATCTCTTCATCTCTTTTCCTGAGCTCTTGAGATGAAACCTCATCTTTCTTCTTCATCTCTTCATCTCTTTTCCTGAGCTCTTGAGATGAAACCTCATCTTTCTTCCTCATCTCTTCATCTCTTTTCCTGAGCTCTTGAGTTGAAATCTCATCTTTCTTCCTCATCTCTTCATCCCTTTCTTTTAGTTCTTGTTGTAGCCACTCATCTTTTTTTCTCAAGTTCTCCAAAAGATTCAGTTCCATATTTTCATCAGCCACACCACTTTTTGTAAGCAGTCTTTGATCATACAAGTCATCTTCAACACTGACAAGATTGTAGTTTCTGGAAATTACCTCCTGAGCAAATCCCCATTTGGTAAGTTTATCTTCTTCATGTTTATCTTCCAGTGAACTAGAAATTTTTTCAAAATCATTCTTTCCTGGCAGTAATCTCATGGAACTGACTGAGTATAAATTGGTCATCTTAGTCCTTAATTTTCTTCCTTGGGATTCTTCTTTTCCTTCCAATGTATCCCTGAGAATGTAGAAAAGAGAAGTTGAATCAAAGGAATTAATGTCACTTCTTGCCATCAATGTCCTTCTACCTAATGGAGGGTCTATCACAACCACAGCAACAATCATTGATTCCATTTGGCAGCTCTTGTCCCCTACTTTAACTCTTCCTTCATCAATCCCAATTATAGCTACAATCTCATCCCTGATTTTTGCACTGTCTGCTTCTAAACTTTCAGTGGAACATGTTGTGTTCTCCATGTTGATGACAAAGGAGGTTGCTGCACTCGAGAGGTCAAGATTTGCAAACCTTTTTGTAAACTTAATATTTCCTTGTAGAGGATCCATTGGATTTTCATTCTTGTCCTGCAGTGAAGAAAGACTTCCTGGCCTAATTTTGCCAATTTCCACTTCGAATTCCTTGCCAAGGATTGCATGTACATTAATATCCTTTGAAAGATCAAGTTGAAATCCAATTCTTCTCCCTTCACAAATCACAAAGAGGTCACTCTTTTGCAATGAAGTACCATCTTCTAATGCATCAGAATAATTTGTACCAATGATATCTACCTTCATGTCAAATGTCAACGGAGTTTGACAAAACATTTCTTCTGTGAAGTAGACAGAAATTTCCTCTCCAACAATGATATCTTGTCTCAATGGAGTTGCCTTTCCATACTGTTCAGGCCGAGTTATATCATAAGTTCCAGTAATCACAGTTTCTTGGAAACCTTGAACTTCTGCAGGGCCGCTACCCCCACAGCTTGTTTCAACAACTATCTCATAGTCACCTTGTTCGACCTTTCCTTTCAAGAGCCAGTCCAGTGTAAGAAAACCATAGTTATCTTCTTTTACATGAGATAAAAGGTAGTCCATAGTGGCAATGCTTCCAGTTGGTGTTCGTGTAAGTCCTTTTTTCCAAGTGCTTGTTCCGACTTGTCTATAGCTGAAAATAATTTCTTCCAGTCTGCTATATGCAAGCTTGGTAACATTGTTTCCACCACTCCCCAAAGGATTAAAAATTGTCACTGACAGGACATCATCACCATCTTCACTTGAGCTCAAAATATTAAATAGAAAAGATCTGTTCCTCTTGAGCTCTGCAGCCCAATGTACCGCAGGACAAGGTGCAATCCATTTCAAAATTGGCTTATCATTATCATCAACAGCATTTGCTAAGGGGAGTATGTTGTAGTCTCCATAATCAGGAAGCATATCTGCCATACACTGACTTTTGAAAAACAACTGCATAGGTGGAAACTCATATGTATCAGCCAATGCATTGGGCCTTGCAATTTCAATAAACTTTATTTTTGTTTCACCAGGTGTAAGAAGGATAACATGACCATTTTCATCAATTCCAGACATACCATCAGGGCCATAAGCATCAAATTCAGAAGATTCTTCTTGTCCAAGCCAGAAAGTACTTGTGACAAAACCAAGATTTGCTATCTCCACATGAAAAATCATGGTTTCATCAGGGTAGATAAATGCTGATTCAGCTCTTACTAGTCTGAGTTGTGGGTCCTCATTGGGGAGAGTTCCTTCTTCAAAAATGCATCTACTTCTTCCAGCAACAGTGTCAAAAATCAAAGTACCAAATTTGTTGTCATAATAAATATCAACAACAAATTCATCATCTATGTCTGGGTCGCTCAGAGAGGCTGAAACACTTGTGCTTCTTTCTGCCTTGTTGGTTTTAACAGTTTCATGTGTAACATGTATGTGGAAGGCTGTTGTATCACAAATGAAGTTTAGTTCACTTATTTGTGTTAATATTCTGTAAAGAGATTCTGCAATATGGGTGCTTACCTCCACTCAATTCTGTTGATGCACCAATACCAAAAGTTAGCCACTTCAAGCCAATTTCCCCTGGATCAAGACCAACATCAAGTTCAAAATTACAGCCAGCAATTGCTGATGAAATTACAAGTTCACCAGCAGCTAATGCAAGAACAGGACCGACAACAACACCAGCAACAGCTCCAGCACCCATAGCTGCCCCACTAGCAGCAGCTCCAGCAGTAGCAGCTGCAGCAGTAGCACTAAAACTTGCTTGTGCAGCCCCAATGAAAGCACCAAATGCTGCTCCACCTGCGATAGTTGCACCAGTAGCAACAGATGCAACAGATTTAGCAGCAGTACCTATCAAGGGTATGTTTTGATTGCAGTCCTCAGATGTTCGTTCACTTGCTACTGCCTTATCCAATGTGAGTTCATAGGCTCCTGTAGCTCCACTAAACTGTATCCTCTTTGTTTCTCTTATCTTATTTCTTCCTTCTTCTTCTGTTTCAACATCCAAAAGTGATTTTCCTTCAGGAAGCAGTGCTGTATTTTGGATCAAAGTGTTTGAAGCAAGCTGAGCTTCAAGACTTAGGTCCATATTGCCAATATTCAATTCCACTTTTGACATATATTTTTGCCCAACATTTGGATCATTAAACCACCCTTGAACAGCTTCGTCTTTGCTAATAGCACCTTTCTTTGTTTGATCAGCATCTTCTAATGTCTTCTTCCAACTAGCCAGTGAAGTCTGAAGTGTGGCAGATCTTTCATTTTCATACAACTCATCTCCTGCCTCACATTTCACCATTGGGACCTTTTTCTTTGTGATTGGATCAATTTTACCAAGGCAGGACCCTTTGTACTGTATGAGCCCTAACCCTAAATCTATCCCTAACTGTTGCTTTGGTTCACAGCAGATAATTTCACCATTTTTTACTCTTTCAATCAGTCCTGTTTGTGCGGCTACACCATCCGATAGTTCTACCAACTTCACTTTTTCAATATGATGCCTGGAGTAGAATGTCAATGCTTCTTTGCTCTCAGTACTTTTAACATTGAATATGAATGTGGAGGGGTATATCAATTTATTGCTATCCTTTGGGTCAGGCACTTTCTTAGGCTGACACTGGGCACTGTCCCAGAAAATCAATTCAACTTCTTCATAAAAAACATTTAAATTTGGGACCACAAATACATCAGAGTCCTTTCCTGCCCTACAGAAGGAATGGAGGGTGAGATAATTACATCATGAAAATCATGAAAATCTGACTACAGGTAGTATACGTACAATCTAGGGTCGTCACTTGTTGTATATGACCATGAAATTGAAAATGAATTTTCGTCTGTTGTACCTGTATTTGATAAATCAGTATGCAGATCAAGGTTATTATCCACGGCCCATTTATTCTCCCCTGTGATTGATGGGAGACAGGCCAGTACAATTGCACCAAGTCCACCTCCTGTACATAACTTATTGTCAGGATCTACTTCCATGGCCACTTGTAGACCCAAACCACCCTGCGCCTGAATTTGATCACTGGATGTATATGCTTTTATGGTTGTTACAACATTTTGATAAGAAGCTGTTGATCCCCCACCTGATACAAAATAGATAAAAAGTCAGACTTTGTCACTAAAAGAAAATGACTGAACTTAATTTTCACAAAACTTACCAGGTGGATCTCTTAAAACCAGTATTGGTTCATGTGTTGGCAATGCAAAGGAGCTTCCAGGTCCTTTAGTGAACAATCCTTGAATAAAGAATTCAGATGTGTGTCTAACATCTTCATCCACACCCAGTACCTTGAAAAGCATGAACCTTGTACTTGTACCAACTGGATAGGGTCTTCCTGTTACAAATAAATTATTTTTTTTACCGGCATAGTTGCCATTCTCATTCACAGGAGTGATCAGGCACGGGCCACTTGCTTCACCTTCGGGTGGAGGCATTGTTGAACATAATGCTAGTTTTGTTTGTGCTAGTGAATCTAGTTGGTTCCAGAACCCCAGAAAGCCTGTAGCATCATCCATCCCAATGTTGCTCTCTATTTGTATTTTAACTTTATCTTCATCAACCATGTCACAGTAAACCCCTAAATCAGCACCAACAGGTGCAATCAACTCATATCTCAATTGAACATTCACTGCAAATGTCTTCATGTAATCCAAAACATGAAAGGATTGAGTGACATCAGGATCTTCTGTTTGCGTATAATGTTCACAATCTTTCAAGTCATCACCTTCTTTCAAGGTGACCTTCATAATCATTTTGCCATCATATTGAAACCTTACAGATTCCTTTAATTTTTCAGTGTCCTCTATTTGAGTATTACTTGTACCACCAAAATCATTAGTGGCAGAGTTAGGGTTAGGGATTCCAGAGCTACCTTGTTTGTCCTTTCTCTCCTTTATTTCTTCCCCTATGACATTTTCTGCTGTTTCAGTGTCCAAGAGGTTGACAGTATGAATGATTGGACCTTCTGTAAAGTGATCTAAAAATCCAACAGGTTCTCCATCATTCAAAATATTTGTAATCTGAACTTCCAAAATGTGAGCAGGGACACTTTGATGGAGCATCTCAAATCCTTTTTGCTCTAGATGGGCAGACCATGCACATCCTAAGATATTATACTCTATCATACTGTCCCCTAATCTCTTATCACATTTGCCACCAGCCACTGGATTCACAAAAAAATGTGAGAAAGATAGAGCTTTTGAATAGATGTTTTACAGTTGAATGGAAACATACCTTGAATATTCAATTTGGCTCGTGTCACATCCATAAAATCATTTCCTGAGTAAAATCCTCCATCACTGATTACAACTCCTTTGGCATAATCCCAATCATTTTTGAAAGTTTTTTTAAATTTGTGTGTGCTGTAATTAATTTTGACATTGTTGATAACTGCACCAATCATTACAGGTGCCTCAAACATGCCATCACTTTGAGAATTGACACAAACTAAATCTGATAATATTTTTGTTGTTGTGTAGTGCTGTAAACAAACTTGGGCATCTGCAATAATACATCCGTCTGCTGAACCAGGATACTGTGTATTGTACACAGTCAGATATCCTCTGAATGGTAAACTTGTATCATCATATATATGTAGAGGGGTGTCAAAATGAAGATGTTTGAGGTAAACTGTGTATCCATGGACTGAATCACATCTGTCCTGGCCATAATTGCACAAGAATTTGTGATGAAGTCCACCGTTCCTAGTCTGTGTTTCCTTTGTAAACAATATCCTAATAGGAATATCAACCAAATTTTTATCGTTGAGAGCACGGTGACCAACATTAAAATCAATTCTAAAAGCTCCTCCTTCATCTGACTTGGTTTCTCCTTTGCACGTCAAACAGTCTAGTACTTCTGACCCATCTTCTGAAAGAAGTTGCCAGGCAATTTCAACTTTCTTGATTGGGAGTGAACCCGCATTTGGCTCAGTTGTTACTAATCCATCAATGGAAGCCTCCCAATGAATTGTGTGGCGTTCACAAATAGCACCTGACGATGAAACCACTCTTTGCTTATCATCACTAAGAGATAAATCCATATATTTACCATTCTTCACAGCTCTAACACAATATGTGAAACTTTCACCAACAGTTAGTCTAGATATTTTTAAATCATCACTTGCTTCTGTTCCTGGATTAATCAGCCCATCACATGGATCTGCACCATTATAAGTGAAATCATTAGTAAAACTGTTTGCATCCCGTCTGTAATCAGTGTAGTTTGAAAATCCTTCAAGTCTTGAAAATGCAAAGGCAGCCTCACATCTGGACTTGTCAACAAATGTAAACATCACATGGCCTTCTTTTTGCATTACTGTCAGCTCTGCTGGCCGTCCAGTCTTATCTTCACCGGAATCAGAAGCACAAGAGCAGGTAGGAAAAATTGGGATTAATATTTTTTCCAATGTTCCTTCCAATATTTTTTCCAATGTAACAGTTGCCAAGTATTTCTTTCCAGGTCTGAGGTTTTCTATTGTAATTTTTCTTGATCCAATTTTTTCTTGAACTTTGTATTGCACTGTTATTGCATTGTCTTCTCCAGGACTTGTGCGGGTTATATCAATGTCTTTATATATTTGTTTAGGGCCAAGGTCAATGGTAATTTCACTACTTTGAATTTTATCAATGGATTCAGTGATGAGTGCAGAAAATAATGCAGGGACACAGTACTCGAAGAACTGAACTTTTGCGGATAAGAACTTGGCTGTGTTTACAGCTAAGTAGCCTTCATCACATTTACAATCAGGATTTGGTGATGAATTATCGGGGCATTCATCCTAAAAATCAAATTAGTAAGTTTTGTTCTGATTTCCATTAGCAATTTCAGACTTAAAAAAACTTACTGGTGGCCTTTCCAGGTAATCAATTTCAAATCCATTTGAAATGATTTCAAGTCTGTTATCATTTATAAATGACATTCGTTTTTTACCAAGATGTTGGTTTGCCTTTATTCCATATACAATACTAGTTGTTTGCCAAACGTCATCTTGCCCTTTAGCAACAAATACAATTGCACCTGCAAGTTCAGTTCTTATGGTATTTGGAGGATTTATATTTGGAAAACTGATAGCTGCAACATTAGACAATGTGGGGCCATCACTACCCCAAGCAATGATTTCATTGAGCGGTTTTAGGTGAGGTGGGAAGATTAGATGTTTGAAGATGTCACTATTATCGGGTGCACCCAAGAAACTACCTCTCCTGTCATTCCCATCATCATTCACAAATTCTCCTAAAAATTTTCCTTTGTCATTGATTTTAATCGTTTTTATTTGAAACGTCTCAGGATTTTGGGCCTCTGTTTGAATGATAGAAATATCATGGCTAGATGTAAATGATATTTCTTTCACTGTATTGGTGAGGTCACAGGAACCGCAGTTTTCATTTGAACCATCAATCAGGGGGCATTCTTGTTTTCTTGCAAATCGATGATCATCTATGAGATTCCAACCATTTGATTTTGAATAAGTTTTAACCCGAACTTCTGCTTCATATCTTGGAATTATCTGGAGAAGGCAAATCAAAGTGTTTAGACAGGTGACAACTTTAAATGTGATCTTCACATTATCCGAAAAGTAAGAACATACCTCAATCTGTTGGCAAACCAATTTTATTGAAACACAGGAAAATTCAACCCGAACCTCTTCACCATAACCCACACTTGGAGTCTCTTGTGCATATTCATCACATAAAATTCCAACAGCATAATGATTCTGTGAACATTCTAATCTGTCTACAAGAGCTCCAGGCTTATTATGAAAAGTACGATGACTTATAAAAGCTTCTTCAGC
>Ga0209712_10002963_pt1 | contig 13879 bp, 12 predicted proteins | sample ArcOceMetagenome_FD_187443 | JGI IMG/M metagenome (GOLD analysis project Ga0209712, IMG submission 187443) | Marine eukaryotic phytoplankton communities from Arctic Ocean - Arctic Ocean - Greenland ARC118M Metagenome (SPAdes) (version 2) | ecosystem: Environmental > Aquatic > Marine > Oceanic...
ACGATTTAATAATGTCAGACTTAAAGTCAGCAAAAACACTTCCACTCGCAAATGTTAAACATACTGAAATGATTGTAATCCAGCGACTTTTGGTTATATACATTTTGAATTCCTTGTTGTAATTTCACTTCACCGGAGATTTTAATATTAACAGTACACTCGCAATGACAGAGGTTAATGGTCTAATTAATACATGAACGGCACATATTTTAATAAATAGTTTCAACAACGACTTTATTGGATTTTATAAAATCCAGCCTCGTTTTACTTTATGCTTTATTTATACCTCACAAATATAAACAGTAAAAGTCGATTATTGTTGCATATTTATCAATATATAGTTGATAAGGGTAGTGTATGATTACCATGTTATTTAAACAGATTAGATCGTCAAGAGGATACAATGGCCAAATTGAACTATCATCATTTACAGTATTTTCATGCTATTGCGACATATGGCAGTATTGCTAAAGCATCAAAAATCATCCATATAACGCCTCAAACATTGAGTGCTCAACTCGGTACGCTTGAAGCACAATTAGGCTATTCGTTGTTTGAGCGTAAAGGAAAACGTTTAGTGCTCAACGAGATGGGAAATCTAACTTATAGCTATACCCAAGAAATTTTTAGTTTAGGTGATGAATTAATCCATTCACTTAAAAATCATTCGACACACTTCGCTTCTCGCTTTTCAATTGGCGTTACAGACGTTATAGCTAAAGTTTTTTCTTTCCATTTTTTGAAGCAAATATATACAATGGATAGCTCGATAAAGTTGGTGTGCAAAGAAACAAGTTTAGAGGTACTACTTGGGGAATTAGCGATAAATAAGTTAGACGCTATATTAACCGACACTCCCCTTCCGTCTGGCTCTCCACTAAAAGCATATAGTCACTCCGTTGGTAAAAGTGGTTTTAGTTTTTTTGCTCACCCGCGCTTGGCAGATAAGTTAAAGACTGACTTCCCCCTATCACTCGATGGAGAATCTTTTTTCATTGCGGGTGAAGGAACTAACCAACGTTTAAGTGTTTTATCTTGGTTTGACCAACTCAATATTTCACCTTCAATTATTGGCGAGTTTGACGATTCTATATTAACTAAGTATTTTGGTCAGGCTGGTTACGGTTTTTTTTGTGCTCCAACGATTATCGAAAAACATGTGCTTGAACAGTTTAATGTGCGCATTATCGGCAAAACTAACGATATAACTGAACACTACTATTTAATATCTCCGGAGCGAAAAGTCAAACACCCGGCTGTGCAGCATTTGTTATCAGAAGGAAAAAAGTTATTTAAACAACCCATTGTATAGTTTGAAAATTCATACACTATCGTGTTCCACTGTTTTTGTTGTCATAAAGCTGTTTATTATTTGACCGGTTCTGTAAAAGACAACGGGCTTTTGTCAAGTTAATAAAACTGATGACTTTGATCGGTAAGTATCTAAATGCTCAAAGTAACACGTTGCAAATAATAAATGCTGAAAGTACTTCCTGCCAGTTTTTAAATAAAATGGTGAAGTAATTAACTTTTTAAGCATATTACATCATCAAAACCTCTGTGTTAGACTGGTAAAAAATCATCCCATCAAGTAAGTACATACGTCAAAATGAACGCAGAAGCATTACTAATACAAGCTAAAGACTCATGCCAAAAGCGTGGTGCACGATTTACGCTAGCTCGTGAACAAGTTTTTAAACTGCTAACTCAACATAGTGGTGCTATTGGCGCTTATGATCTTCTTGATGAATTAAAGCTCATTGACCCTTCAGCAAAACCTGCAACTATTTACCGTGCCTTAGATTTTCTGAGCAAACAAGGATTCGTACACAAAATAGAATCGCTCAATTCATTTGTTATGTGCCACCACTTTAGTGAATGCAATCACCCTGTACAATTATTAATTTGCGATACTTGCGGACATGTTGAAGAAATACAATCGTCGAATTTAGATCTAGCCTTGCGTTCAATGGCAGATGCTACAGGTTTTACGATTAGCCATCAAATTGTTGAAGCTCATGGAGCTTGTCAAAGCTGTAGCTAAAATATCTATTATTAAGTTGTAATTATTTCCTTAACGCCTCCCATTAAACTTATGTTTACAGCTATTGATCGCATAAACACACCCTCTCGTTAACCATCTAAGTTTATTCATGTTATAAAGACACGATTAAACGTGTATACATTATAACAATAGTCAGGAAGCCTATGAAATATTCGATCAAATTAGCGCTACTTTGCTTATTTGTTGCTGCCAGTGGTAGTGCAATTGCAAAGAATACGATAAATACAGATAAATTTCGTCAGTTAGAAGAAATTTTACCTACACCAAATACCTATAGAACGGCATCAGGTGCACCTGGCCATCAATATTGGCAACAACAAGTTGATTACAAAATAAATATTCAACTTGATGATAAGACACAAACATTAAAAGGTAGCGAAACCATTAGCTACACGAATAATTCACCCGACACATTACGCTACTTGTGGATACAGCTTGATCAGAATCGCCTAAAACGTGAATCAGACAATCGCTTAACAAGTACTGCTCCTCGCAAAAAAGTAACCTACAAAGGTTTACGTAACGCAATAGAATCTACTGAATTTGACGGCGGTAATAAAATAACTCAAGTTGCAGGTTCAAATGGTAAAGCGCTTCATTATGTAATTAACGGCACGATGATGCGCGTTGACTTACCTAAAGCATTAAAATCCGGTGACGATGTAGAGTTAAACATTAAATGGAATTACAAACTTCACGAACAAAAAGTATTAGGGGGTCGTTCTGGGTACGAATACTTTAAAGAAGACGATAACTACTTGTACGAAGTTGCTGGTTGGTTTCCTCGTGCAGCAGCATATTATGATGTTATGGGCTGGCAAAACAAACAATTTTTAGGTAATGGTGAATTCACTTTAGAGTTTGGTGACTACGATGTTAAAATCACAGTTCCAGCTGACCATATTGTTGCAGCAACAGGTGAGTTACAAAACGAAAGTAACGTATTATCTAATACACAACGTAAGCGCTTAACTCAAGCTAAAAGTGCTAAAAGCCCCGTGATGATAGTTACGCCTGAAGAAGCACTTGCTAACGAAAAATCACGTTCTTCAAAAACTCAAACATGGCATTTTAAAGCGAAAAACGTTCGTGATTTTGCTTTCGCTTCAAGCCGTAAATTTATTTGGGACGCTCAAGGATATAATGAAGGTGGAACGGATACAATGGCCATGTCTTACTACCCTAATGAAGGTAATCCATTGTGGGGACGTTACTCTACTGAAGCTATAATTCATACAATGCAACAGTACAATAAGTACACCTTTGCTTATCCATACCCTGTTTCAATTTCCGTGCATGGTCCTATTGGTGGAATGGAATACCCAATGATCACTTTCAATGGATATCGACCAACACTTGATAAAGAAACGGGTGAAAAAACCTATTCTCGTGGCACTAAATACGGCTTAATTGGCGTAATCATTCATGAAGTAGGTCATAACTATTTCCCGATGATCGTTAACTCAGACGAGCGTCAATGGACCTGGATGGATGAAGGTTTAAATACCTTCCTACAGTTTTTAGCACAACAAGCGTGGGAAGAAGGTTATCCTTCACGCCGAGGTCATGCTCCAGACATTATCAACTACATGAAAAGCACGAACCAGGTCCCCATCATGACCAATTCTGAATCAATTCTTCAGTTTGGTAATAATGCATACGGTAAACCAGCAACAGCCTTAAATATTCTCCGCGAAACAGTAATGGGTCGTGAGTTATTTGATTTTGCCTTTAAAGAATATGCACAACGCTGGAAGTTTAAACGCCCTACCCCATCAGACTTTTTCCGTACGATGGAAGATGCTTCAGCAGTTGACTTAGATTGGTTCTGGCGTGGCTGGTTCTACACAACAGATCATGTTGATATCGCGTTAGGTAATATTCATTTATACCGTCCTAATAGCCAAAATCCGGATACTGAAGAAGCTTGGGAACGCGCTTTACATAATGAAAAACCAACATTCATCAGCGATCTTCGTGACAAAGGCCACTGGCTTAGAACAGCTGACAAACCTGAATTATTAGACTTCTATAATGAACACGACAAATTCACTGCAACTAACAAAGCACGTAACAGTTATAACAGCGCAAATAAAAAGTTAAAACAATGGGAAAAAGACCTGCTTGTTGACGAAAGAAACTTCTACATTGTTGATTTCGAAAATAAAGGCGGTTTGGTTATGCCTATCATTGTTGAATTAACTTTTGCTGATCAAAGCAAGAAACTCGTACATATTCCTGCTGAAATTTGGCGTAAAAATAGTAAAGAAGTCTCTAAATTATTTATTACTGATAAAGAAATTACAGCTATTGCTATTGATCCAAATTGGGAAACTGCTGATGTAAATGTGAATAACAATTACTGGCCAGCACGCCCAATTAAATCAAGCTTTGAGTTATACAAGCGTAAGAAGAAAGACATGATGCGTGACTATAACGTGAAGTTAAAATCTGCAGATGACGAGAAAACAGACAAGGGAGAAGAAGATAAATAATGGTAAAAAGTGCATTATTTAAAAGTTTCATTGTTTGTTTGTTGTGTGGGGTTACGCTTTCTAGCGTAGCTCACCGCTACTTTTTTGGATTAACTGATTTATCCGTTAATCCAAAAACCAACAACATAGAGGTCATTCATCAAATTACAGGTCACGATATTGATAACGCCATTGCTGAGCAACAACAAATACACTTTTCACCTGAACATTCAGAATATGAAAAGTTCATCCAAGACTATGTAGAAGCTCATTTTCAACTTATTGACATTCAAGAAAATGAAAAACACATTATAAAGCTCAATTGGATAGGTTTAGAAATAGCAAAAGGTAACGTTTATATTTACCAAGAAGCTAATTTTGAAAACTTTTTATCGGGAATAGTGGTAAAAAATGATTTACTCGTCGATACTTATCCTAAACAGATAAATACTGTAAATTACCAAAATGGAAAAATTAGGGGCAGTTTAACTTTTTCTAGCTCCGTAAAAACGGCTGAAATTACTATAATAAAAAACAATGACTAGTAGGAATGATTTATATTTGCTAGATTGGCATTTAAAATCATATCACTAGTACAACTAACGTCTTTGGGAAACATTCATGAATGTAGAGTTTATTAACCCCTTTTTATCTTCAATGCTTAATGTGATGTCTACAATGGCACAAATGGAATTGATACCCGAAAAGCCTCGTTTGAAAAAAGATGAAATAGCTATGGGCGATGTTTCTGGTTTAATTGGTATGGTGAGTTCAAAAACAAAAGGCTCTCTATCAATTACGTTTGAAGGAAAGTTAGCGCTTGCTACCATGAAAAAAATGGTTGGCGAAGGTCCTGATGAGATAAATGAAGAAATTACTGATTTAGTCGGTGAAATTACCAATATGGTTACGGGTGGTGCTAAGCGCATGCTCAGCGAAAAAGGTTTTGAATTTGACATGGCTACACCTATGGTAGTTTCAGGTAAAGACCATACCATTCATCACAAAGCAGACGGACCTATTATTATCATTCCATTAGGCTCTGAATTTGGTAAAGCTTTCATTGAGTTTAGTTTCGACAAATAGATAAACATTCTTATAGCAATAATATAATTTATCTCATTAACCTCTTTTATTTATAAACGAGGTTTTTTTGTGTCTTAAAATCGAAAACACCTTATAAAATAGTGTAATAAAGGTTATACACGATAGGAAATTATTCAATTGCAAACAAATGAATAGAAGTGGAGAGCAAATATTTAACTATAATTGCGCTACTGTACTGACAGAGTTATTTTCACACGTTGCGTTATATTACACAAAAGCTCATAAGGAATAGTGGTAGCACATTGAGCTATTTCAGCTACGGGCAAATTATCCCCCCACAAAGTGACTAAATCACCAATTTCATCTTGATTGTTGATACCTAAATCAACGGTGATCATATCCATTGATACCTTTCCGATTAGCGGTACTCTTCGACCATTCACTAGCACGGGTGTTCCATTTCGGGCATGGCGTGGATAACCGTCACCGTAACCAATAGCAACAACACCAATGATCGTTTTTTCTTCACTTTTCCAAGCACCACCATAACCGACAGACTCACCTGCATCAAGCTCACGTATTGCGATTAAGCTAGACTTTAGCGTCATGACTGGTTGAATATCAAAGTTATCACTTTCAACCTTAATTTGATGACTTGAGGGCACTATTGATGAATCATCTAAAGATAAAGGAGAAACACCGTATAACAATAATCCTGGTCGTACCCATTGATAGTGACTCGTTGGCCATGAGCAAATTCCAGCTGAGTTTGCTATCGTTCGTTCTTCGTCACAGCCTTGTGTCACTTCTTCAAATAGTGAGATTTGTTGTTGCGTTTCATCGCTGTCTTTATTATCAGCACAGCCTAAATGACTCATTAAGACAATATTTTTTTGTACATTATCCGAGTCAGTTAATTGCTGATAAAACGCAATAAACTGCTCAGGATTAATACCTAGACGGTGCATGCCGGTGTCTATTTTTAACCAAACTTTTAGAGGGGATGTAAGCTCTGCAATTAAAATAGCATCAAGCTGTTGTTGATTATGAACTATCGTTTGTAAATTATGAGCAGCAAGAATGGATAAGTCTTTACTATCAAAGAAACCTTCAAGTAAAACAATCGGTTGAGTTATTCCTGCAGCACGAAGTGCCAGCGCTTCATCAATTCTTGCAACAGCAATAGCATCAGCTGATGGTGATGAGTGGCCATGTTCCTTTTTTTTATCTTGTTCAGCAAACAACGCTTTCGCTATAAGTTCTAGACCATGCCCATAAGCATTGGCTTTTAAAACAGCAAGCACTTTGGTTGTGGGGGCAAGTAACTTTATCTGCGCTAAATTATGCTTGAGCGCAGAGACATTAATAATGACTGTCGCAGTTGTTAATGCCATTAATCTTCCGCTAAAACATGTGGTCCGGCATAATTATCAAAACGAGAAAATTGCCCTTGGAAAGTCAGTGGTACACGACCAATGGGACCGTTACGTTGTTTACCAATAATGATTTCTGCCATGCCTTTGAATTCTGAATCATCGTGATAAACCTCATCACGATAAATAAACATGATTAAGTCGGCATCTTGCTCAATAGACCCTGATTCACGTAGATCCGAGTTAATTGGTCGTTTATCTGAACGTTGCTCCAAACTACGGTTAAGCTGAGACAGCGCAACAACTGGCACTTGTAATTCTTTCGCTAATGCTTTTAATGAACGCGATATTTCCGCTATTTCTAACGTTCTATTATCAGAGAATTGTGGTGCTCGCATCAACTGTAAATAATCGATCATGATCATACTAATTCCACCATGATCACGTGCTATACGACGTGCACGAGAACGAACATCAGTCGGTGTTAAACCCGCAGCATCATCAATAAACATTTTCCCTTTATCAATAAGCAAGCCCATTGTTGATGATAAACGTGCCCAATCTTCATCACCTAACTGACCGGTACGAATTTTGGTTTGATCAATTCGGCCTAACGAAGCAAGCATTCTCATCATTAATTGTTCTGCCGGCATTTCTAAACTGAAGATCAGTGCAGGCTTGTCTTCAGTCATAGCGGCATTTTCTGCGATGTTCATTGCGAATGTGGTTTTACCCATTGATGGACGTGCAGCAACAATAATGAGATCTGATTTTTGGAAGCCTGCCGTCATTTTATCTAAATCACCAAAGCCACTAGAAACACCGGTAACACCGCCATTCGGTGCTGAACAAAGTTGTTCGATACGATCGACCGTTTTCTCTAAAACTGAGGTAATATTTTCTGGACCTTCAGATTTGTTTGCACGTTGCTCGGCAATAGCAAATATTTTAGTCTCAGCAAAATCGAGCAGTTCAGCACTAGGTCGCCCTTGAGGATCATAGCCCGCTTCAGCAATTTCATTAGCTACACTGATCATTTCACGCGTAACCGCTCTTTCTCGAACAATATCAGCATAAGCTGTTATATTTGCTGCACTTGGCGTGTTTTTCATCATCTCTGCGAGATAAGCAAAACCACCTGCATCGTCGAGTCGTTGCTCGTTTTCTAAGGCTTCAGATAACGTAATTAAATCAACAGGGTTACCTAATTCAATTAACGCCGCTATGGTTTCAAAAGTAATACGATGTGAGCGACTATAGAAATCTTGAGCAACAACACGTTCGCCAACACGATCCCATGTTTCGTTATCAAGCAATAATCCACCCAGGACAGATTGTTCGGCTTCAAGCGAATGAGGCGGAACTTTTAGCGCATCCATTTGGCTATCTTGAGAAAACTTTCTGTCTTTGAAAAATTTATTTGGCTTGCGGTCTGCCATGGTTATACCCTAAAAAACTATCGTCAATGCGATATTAAAACTTGCCGTAGGTTACCAGAATTCGTTTTAAAATTGAATAAAAAAACGAGCGAGGGATCCCCCTAACTCGTTATGTTTTAAAAGCTGGGGAATTAAAAGTTAGTGACTAACGATAATATCACCACTTACCGTACTTGCACGTACATTGGTACTGGCATTACCTGTTTCAAAACGTAGTTTTGAACTTGGGCCATATTTAGCTTTTTTTGCCTTTTGAACCGTGATTTTATTAATAATATCACCACCCGCATTTGCAGATAATCTAAAGCTTGCCTGTACATTTTTCTGAAGCTTTAACGCTAAACGTCCACTAACACTTGACATTTTTACTGCACCGCTTTCATTCAACGATAAACTGCCAGAAAAATCACCACTCACATTAGAAACGATAAGTTCATCAATCCCGCCTAGTGACACTTGAATGTCTCCACTCACATTTTCTATGACCACTTCTTTAGCGGTAGATTGTGCATTAATTTCGCCACTCACAACACGTAAATTTAAACGCCCACTTGATTGACGGTCTTTAATGCTTCCACTGACACTGGATAAGCTTACTTTCCCTGATAAGTTTTTACTATCAATATCACCCTGACTGAAATCAAATTCAACACGTTCACTCAAGTTTTTCGCGTAAATGTCGCCACTTACCGTTTTCCCTTCCGCACTCCCATGTAAGTTTTCAAAATCTAGATCACTTGAAACACCGTCAAAACTGACTCGGATATTCTTCGGCATATGGACGGTTAATGTCGATCCTTTATCATTACCGCCCCAAAAATTATTGTTATGTTTGTCCAGTTCGACTTTAATTTTTACACTTGAGCCTTGTTGTTCAAAAATTAAGTCACCTGCATCATCTTCTAATTCACCTTTAACAGAAATAGTGTCTTTATCCCAACCAACTACCATCACTTTTCCGCGTAAATTTTCAATATTAACACTACTTACGTCATTAATCGTTAAGGACTTATCTATATGCTCACCAGCAAAGCTTGAGCACGCTGCAGAAAATAAAATCATTGGAATAATTTTTTGTAAAATACTCATAACTACCTCTATTTATTTGTTATTTTAAATACTTTGCCATTTAGGGCTGTACAATTGGGTTAATAAATCTAGTTCTTGTTTTTGTGTCCAACGTAATAAATTCAATAAATCATTATTACTTGGATCTTCAGTTAATGCTTTCTCAATTGTTGCCTGTGCTGAGCTAAGCTTTATTAACTCTTCTTGAATTTCTTTCGGTAATTCAGATACTTTCGGCTGACCAAAACTCACCAGCATCGTTTGTTTTGTTTGTTTAAAATTCTCTTGCATAGCCGTGACTAAGTTCTGTGGTGAATGGCCTTGCTGAGCCATATTTACTGGCTTATCTGAAAGTTGTGGCGAAAAAGAAACCCAAGTCACTAATACAGCAGCAACTAACGATGCCGCCCAGGCTGTTGGTATGAAAACTTTTTTCTTTGGCGCATCAAACGACGGTTTGTCTTGTTGCTTAGTCTGAATAGCACGGTCAATACCTGCCCATAAATCACGATGCGGTGTCATTTCATCAGGTAATTCAGCCAGTGTTTTTTGTAAATCTTGCTCTGACAATAATTTATTCATATCTCGACCCACTCTCTTAATAAACTTTTTGCTCTATGGTATTGTGCTTTACTGGTACCCACCGCCATATCTAACATTTTTGAAATTTCTTCATGGCGATAACCTTCAACAGCGAACAGAACAAACACTAATCGTGCCCTTTCTGGTAAACGTGCAATGTGTTTATCTAATGCGGTTAACTCACTCGTATCTTCGATTTCTACAGTGACATCTTGAATGGTTTGATCTTCAATGCTGAAAATACGCTGCAACCAGTTTTTATGCTTACGTAAATGCCCAAGTACAATATTGCTCGTCACACTGTGTAACCAAGTGGAAAATTTACTGTCGCCACGAAAATTAGTTATTTTTTGCCAAAGCTGCACAAAAACTTCTTGGCAAACATCTTCTGCGCTGTCTTTATCCGCCAGCATACGCCAGCAAATGGCATAAACTTTTCTATGATACTTTTGATAAAGTTGATAGAAAGCTTGCTGATCACCTTGTTGCGCTCGACTTATTATCGCTAGCTCTTCGACTAATTCTGGCGAAGTAGCTAGCTGACTATCAGTCCTATTTTTAAAGTAAATAACTTTCGGATTATCCAAAGGTTAACTCTCAGTAATGGTGTTGTTATAAGGTAAGATACAGGATCTAAGAAAAGGGTTTAAAGAAAAGATAAATAAATTTACTTTTATTTGCGCTCACATAAACACATCACGTTATTTCTCAGCACTACACTTAATTTTCAGACATAAAAAAAGCGTCTTACGACGCTTTCTACACATTCTGATTTTAGCGCAAAATTACTTACTGCTAAGAGCACCAAAACGTTTGTTGAATTTATCAACACGACCACCGGTCTCAGCAGCTTTCTGCTTACCAGTGTAAAATGGGTGACATGCTGAACATACGTCTAAGTGAATATCTTTTTTCGCTGTAGAACGCGTTACAATGATGTTACCGCAAGAACATGTTGCTTTAAACTCAACGTAATTAGGATGAATACCGTCTTTCATAGAAACCTCTGTATAAGGCCGTATCGCCACTTAGTCAGTCATTATTGCTGCCAAGCACCATACGAGTTAAAATAATGGAGGCGAATTTTAATAGATCGCCCCTTGCTTAGCAATAGCGGAATGGAAGTAATTGCTAAAAAATGAACAATTTACTTATAACGAGCATTAAAGGTAACTTTGTTCAAAATCGTTCTTGGCATATTACCGACAAATCGGCAGAATAAGCATAATTATTGTCAATAAAGTGTTCTCTATGCAGGTGAGTTATATTCAAGTCGCTATTCCTGTGCCCATGCGTCAGCTATTTACGTATATTATTCCTCAAACGATCAATGATGAAGATATTCACATCGGTGCGCGTGTAATCGTACCTTTCAGTCATCGACAAGTTATTGGCATTATTATAAGTACCAGCACGACATGTGATATTGAAGATAAAAAACTAAAGCCTATTATTAGTTTAGTGAATGACAAATTTAGTTTCTCCCCTTCATTACTAACCTTTTTACAGCGCTGTGCGAATTATTATCATCATCCTATAGGGGACGTATTACAACTCGCTCTTCCGGTATTGCTTCGTCAAGTAGAGCAACCAAATATCGAGTTGGCGACGACTTGGCATTGCCAACAATTTGAGCAAGAAAAAGCAGAAACCGTTGCACTTGAAAAAATAACAAAACGTGCACCAAAGCAAGCAGCCTTATATGCTCTGATCAAAGCTCACCAGGGGATCACTTGGGCAGAAATTCGAACGTTAGGATTTACTAAACCTCAATTAAATGTCCTTGAGAAAAAGACATTGGTTGAAGAAAAATCTCAGAAGTCTACACCCTTTGTCTATCACGAAGAAGCTTTAGCCGACAATGAAAAGCTAACTTTAACCGTTGAACAAGCGGTGATTGTTTCAGCCGTCAAAGCATCCTTTGATCAATTTTCCTGTCACTTAGTTGATGGGATCACAGGTAGTGGTAAAACAGAAGTTTACTTACAAGCAATGGAAAAAACCTTAGCGGCGAGTAAACAAGTACTTGTGTTAGTACCGGAAATTGGTTTAACACCACAAATGCTCAGTAGATTTGAGCAACGCTTTAATTTACCCATTTGCTTACACCATTCGGGCTTAAACGACAAAGAGCGTTTACAAACTTGGCTGGCGGCACAACGCGGAACTGCAGCAATAATCATTGGTACTCGCTCAGCTGTTTTCTCTCCGTTACATCATTTAGGGTTAATTATTGTCGATGAAGAGCACGACGGTTCTTTTAAACAACAAGACAGTTTTCGCTATAATGCGCGAGACATTGCTATTTTACGTGCGGGTCAGTTAAATATACCTATTGTGCTTGGTAGTGCGACCCCCAGTCTTGAAACCCTTCAAAATGCGTTATCGGGTAAATATCAATATCATCAATTAACAAAAAGGCCCGGTCAAAGCACAGAATCTCCAATCATACTTATTGATGTTGCTCAGCAGCAAATGGAACATGGTTTATCAGGCACCTTGAAAAAAGCGATTGAAAATACGCTTAAACGTGGTGAACAGGTATTGATATTTCTCAATCGCCGAGGTTATGCGCCAGCCATTAATTGTCAAGAATGTCATTGGGTAGCCGATTGTCAGCGTTGCAATAAATCTTATACTTTACACCAAGGTCAAAAATTATTAATTTGTCATCACTGTAGCAGCCAAAAGCATATTCCTTATCAGTGCCCAAGTTGTGGTAGTGTCCGTATTAAACCGATCGGACAAGGGACAGAACAACTAGAACAACATATTAGCGAATTGTTTGAAGGCTACAGTACCGTTAGAGTTGACCGTGACAGTACCCGTAAAAAAGGTGAACTCGCTAAGTTATTACAAGAAGTTACTGAGAAAAAGCATCAATTGCTTATTGGCACCCAAATGTTAGCAAAAGGTCACCACTTTCCTGATGTGACACTAGTCGCTGTTTTAGATGTTGATGGCGCTCTTTTTAGCTTTGATTTTCGTGCCGCTGAACACATGGCGCAGTTGTTGGTGCAAGTGGCTGGCCGTGCAGGTCGTGAAAGTAAGCCCGGAAAAGTCATGGTACAAACCAACTTTCCAGAGCACCCACTATTACAAGATTTAGTGAACAATGGTTATCCCCATTTTGCAAAGTATGCATTAACAGAGCGCAAGCAAGCATTATTACCACCATTTAGTTACCAAGCTCTTTTTCGTGCGGAAGCAAATTACCCTTCTTATCCTGAAAAATTTCTGAGGTCATTAGCTGAAGTTTCTTTTGAAGGTTGTCAATTTGCAGGCCCCGTTCCAGCGGCAATGGAGAAAAAAGCGGGGAAGTATCGCTATCACTTAATTGTTCAAGCTAAATCACGTAAAGAGCTTCATATGGCGGTTCATCAGCTGATTCACACTATTTCTAACAATGAATGGCAGAAAAAAGTACGCTGGACTGTCGATATAGATCCCCTTGATTTAAGCTGGTAATTTCCAATAATTATTCAATCGTTACAATTTTCCTATTTAAACTAGTGTTATTTTTTCATCAGTTCGTTAGAATTAGCGGACTTTTACCGATATATTACTTTTTCATGGCTCATCAAGATTACGTTTCCCGCGCACAGAATAAAAAGAAGAGCCCTTATAAAAAGAAAGCAGCTCCTCAATCTATTTTTACTTTGAAATTCAAATTTGTTTTACTTTTACTTATTTTATTAATTGGGGGCTTTAGTTATGCCCTATGGTCAATAAAAGATAAGCAGCCACAAATATCTCCAGCAAAAATAGTGAAAGAAACATCACGAGATATTGAAGAAGAAACATTACCCGAACCACCAAAAGAAAAATGGG